>Ga0310695_10015450_pt1 | contig 10172 bp, 8 predicted proteins | sample RumenRJG_04DNA_FD_203882 | JGI IMG/M metagenome (GOLD analysis project Ga0310695, IMG submission 203882) | Bovine rumen microbial communities from Lethbridge, Alberta, Canada - RJG_04 (v2) (version 2) | ecosystem: Host-associated > Mammals > Digestive system > Stomach > Rumen | place: Canada... | reverse complement strand
GTTATTATCTCTGTCATTGAAGTCTCTGATCACATCGCCAGTAATAAACGGAGACATCACAAAGATCTCACTAAACGTGTTTGAGAATAATGGTGTGTCTTCCATGTTATAGACCTCACCTGAGTCTCCAGCGATGCCAACCGGGAGGAATTCAAAATCATTAAACTCCTTTACTCCTTCCTCTATAGTAAAGTTTACATAAGGCAGTTCATCTATTATGTTATTGATTCTTCTTCTCTTAGTCTTACCGTTACTGTCACTAGGTATCTGGTATCGCAGATATTTTAAGAAATCACATATAGGCTGATTCTTTAGCCGTCTATTGCCCCATACGTAGCCGTCCATATAAAAGACAACATCCCAGCTGCGATCAAAAGTGAGATTCCTGCTTAACACTATGATACGATACAAAACATCATTTGCCTCGTTTTTATAACGGATCAACCAAAATTTTGGATGGAATGAAGGGAATGGAGGCTTCTTTTTTCTCGGATTGGTTTTAACAGAAAAAACCATCTTTTCAAGAAGAATATACAGCGATGTCGGTCTGTTTGGTTTATGGATTTGCCCGCCCTCGCAGAATAATGCCACATTATCGCATGTACTACGTAATGCCTCGAGTAGGCATACCGGGTTATTCAGTAATTCACTGTCGGTTTCAGCTGATAAGCCCAGTGCAAGACTAGCCCCCACAAGCGCATCGAGATTCAATGAGTATGTTGTGCCAATAGCAAAATCTGTATAGTACCCGGCTGGTGGAGTGAGTATTTGCCCGTAATCATGTCTATCGTTGTTCGGATTTAACATAAGCCCTCACTTTCCCAGATGTCTCTGATAATGGTTTTTGCGTCACCAAAACGATAACCTAACTGACCTCCTCCAAACCAGGACGTAACATCATATTCTCCCGGATGTCTGGTCTTAGCTCTGCTCGTTTTGATATCAAATTCTCTTTTTATTATTTCCCTTTTCAGGCCTTCAACATCTCCATCATTCATAGATGATTGACATCTCCGAAGGAATTTGCAAAGTCCTGGATTTCGATAGATATTAAGCTTTTCATATATACTCTCCAAATCCACCTTTGATCGCTCCGAGAGTTGCGCGTGTATATGCTCCCACTCTTCATTTGCTTTAACATTATGTCCATCAGAGACGATGATGTTATACAGCACCTGAAGTACGTAGAAAAACTCCGAAAAACTTGCTGCCAAAATGTAATCAACCTGTATACCCGCAGGAAAGCTCTCCCTTATGCTTCTCAGATCCTGAAACGTCCTAAGTCTAAGTATTTCAGTCATGTTATTCTTAAGAATAAACGCAAGCAAAGAATCAGGTTTTGAATGAATGATCTGCGTTTTTAAGAATTGACCTTCTTCCGCAGTCAATCTGATGCTTAACTCTTCTTTCCAGTCTCTGCTGTATGTTGGTATATTCAGGAGCTGCAGCTTAAACAGGTTGCCCGCATCCTTATCATCGCTGTCTTTGTCTTCGGACTGATCATTCCTATTGCCGAGTTTAAGCAGTTCAGCTTTTTCGCTTTTTGTAATGCATAACGCTTTTATATACTCGTTCAGCGTCATGTTGTTCCTGACAATCTCGTAATTTCGAAGTCCCGCCCAATAGATATCGGCAGGGGTACGCTTGACCCAGTTTCCTTGTTTAAGCGATCTGTTCCCAATGACGCCTTCTGTATCTTCCCCGGTAGTCATGAGTTTCTCGCCGCACTCCCTCTCTGCTTTATCGAACTCCTTTGCGCATCTGTATGGATTGGTCTCTTTACTGTACTCCAAATCTTTTAGTGCGTATGGGACAATCAGAAAGTACTTTGCCCTGGTCTGGATTGTAGATGTGCCCGGAAAAAACAAATTTGAGAAGCCATCCCTTACAGGAGCAATGCCAAGCTCATCAAGTGCCCCCTGCTCCATCAAAAGATCGAGTACACTTAGCACCTTATTACGTTCATTCTTTGAGAAATCTATCCAACCAAGAGCCATTTTCGTTCCTTTCGATGGTTATGCAAGCAGTATCAATCTGGTTTTATTATTGTTTGCGTCCTTTCCATGTTATGGAGTACTTATACTCATCTGTCCTGCAGCGGTTGAGGATAGTCGTAGGATCGTCCTCGCCGTCCCGCATGACCCAGTACTGATGATCATCGACAAAGATGTACTTGTTCGGATGATTCCAGAAATACATGGTTGTACCCTTTTCCTGTATATAGTTTACCACACTCATTAATTCTTCATCTGTTCCGTTTATCCTGCCTCTGACGACATATTCATGCGGCGCCTTATTCACATATGTCTTTGCGAATACCCATGATTGCTTTTCGATGAAGTCTCTTATTTCATTAAGTTCCATATGATCTCCTTTACCACGGGAACGGTTCTTCCGGGATCCCTATCCCGAGTTCCGTCTCGCTCTTTTCAGGGCCTTTGCATCACTTCATTCGCCATTCTTTTTTCTGTAGCCCGTATGTTTTCTTATATATTCCTCAGTGCGTTCTTCGTAGATCGCGCTAAGAAAACCTACTGCTACCGATATGATCACTATGCCTATAAGAATAACCGGCAGCCAGAGGATTATGATTATACCTATCAGAGCCCCTACCATCGCGTTTGATCTCCCTTCAGTGCTGTCGTCTGCTTCGCGATATTTCTTTCTTGCATCTGAATGGTATCAGACGATAAGTACAAAAAATGAGACATCAAAAAGGGCATGAACGCGGAAAAAACAAAATATGATAGAATAAGTCAAAACGTTAGAAACTATGGACTACGAAACTTTTAAAGAACGCTTTAACATCAAACTCAACGAACAGCAGGAGGCTGCCCTGACCAACATAGATGGCCAGACTCTTTTGCTTGCTGTGCCCGGCAGCGGCAAAACGACAACTCTGGTCTGTCGGGTCGGATACATGATATATGCAGCAGGCATTGATCCGTCAAAGATACTTGTTATGACGTTCACCAACGCAGCTGCAAACGACATGATCGAGCGCTTCGTTTCTATCTTCGGCGACAGATATGCAAAGCAACTAAGATTCCGTACTATCAACGCACTTTGTCGTTATACCCTGTTCCAATACTGCGATCAGCACTCAAAGCGCATGCCGCAACTTCTGGAGGATAACTCGGGTCTGCTGTTTAAGCTGTACAGGGAAGTATACCCTGATTATCCTGCTGAAAATGATATCAAGAGCATGCAGCTTGGCATCACACGCGCAAAGAATCTCCAGATGGCTGATGATGAGATCAGCAAAGTTCGTATCGAAGGGAAAAGACTGAAGCCTCTTTATGATGCATATCAGGAGCACTTAAGCGCAGCTGACCAGATGGATTTTGACGACCAGATGGTATTTGCTCACAGCATATTGACGCAAGACCGGGCCTTTCTTTCACAGCTGCAGGATGATAATCCATATATACTTGTCGACGAGGCTCAGGACACCTCGAAAATACAACATGTAATAATCAACATACTTGCCAGCAAGCATAAGCACATCTTCATGGTGGGTGATGAGGATCAGAGCATATATGGATTCAGAGCAGCATATCCGGATGCGCTCATGGAATTCCGCCGCACCTACCCCGGCGCCAAGGTTCTCAAGCTGGAGCGCAACTACAGATCCACGCCGGAGATAGTGGCTCTATCGAATTCGTTCATACGGCAAAACAAAAACCGTTATGACAAAAAGATGTTCACTGAACGTCCGTCGGGATCGAAAGTGCGATTTCTCAAGTGTAAAAAGCGCGAAACCCAGTATGGTTCTATCGTAAGCAAGCTGCTCCCCATGTGTGATGGTGAAACTGCAGTTATCTACCGCAACAACGAATGTGCGATCCCTCTTATAGTAGAACTGATGAACAGCAACATACAGTTCAGGTGCCGCGGAATGGATACTGTATTCTTCAACAGCAGAACTGTTTCGGACATAAAAAAAATAATGATGTCTGCACTTCAGCCATACGACTTCAGCCTGTTCTGGGATACGTTCAGTTTGTTTAATGCACATGTCAGCCGCAAGGCGGCATACAACGCCACAAAAGCACTTAACAAGGGCAAACACGATTCAGTGTGGACAAGCTTATATTACGGAGATGATGTAAGCAGGAACTACAAGGATCGCGTGAAGATGATAGCCGGCGAACTTGCTGCTATACGAAAGAACAACAATGCACTGGATGCTATCAGAAGGATCCGAGGCATGGGATATAAACGGGCTGATGACGACAGAGTGTTCATCCTGAGCACTCTGGCGAAAGAGGGTGAAAGCATCCCTGCGTTTATAAGAAGACTCGGCGAAATTGAGCAGGCTATGAAATCCATGTCATACAACAGGAATGTGCCTTTTGTACTGACTACTGTTCACTCCAGCAAGGGCCTCGAGTATGACAATGTCATTATTATGGATGAGATATCGCCGATCTTCCCTGATGACAGGGCCAATATAGAGGAGGAACGACGGCTGTTTTATGTTGCCATCACAAGAGCTAAAAACAATCTGTTTTTGCTGTCATACGATGATGAAAGACAGCCGTTTATTGACGGGATAGAGAAGCACGTCAGTCTGAAGAATCCTGACGGGCATACAAGAGAATCAGGCAAAAGCCCTGCTAGCAACAGCGGGCAATTCGCAGTCGGAGCAAGAGTTCGTCATCAGAAATACGGCACCGGAGTCATTACTGCAATTGATGGTGATGTAGTCACCGTGCGCCTTGACCGATATGGTGTCAAAAAGTACAGCATATCAATATGCAGAGAGAAAGGCATTCTGACTTTAACCCCATAGTAAATTACAGTGTTGATCACCATCGTGGGTACTACATGATTCCTTTATCCCAAGAGCCTTTGCAACGAGAGCCTCAGCGATTTCATCAGGATCATGTAAAATATTGGAAAACTGGAAACTCCAGAAGTCCTGTACTGTATAGTCTGTAGCGATTTCATTAATGGTAAACGGTTCCCGTCCATTAAGCAACTTCATCCCTGATCATCCCTTTATATTTCATTCCGACACCGTTACTGGGTATCATGATACCCTTGCTGATCCGTTCGGTCTCTTCAACGACATCTATTTTATGGTTAGCATCAATGTTTTTCAGTAATGACTTCAACTTCTGCTTCTTTCTCTTTCCCTTTACCTTCGGTCTCTTTGACAGCATGCATCAGTTCGGCCATTGTCAGTCGGCGCCCTTCTGCCGCTGCTTTCTCGATTATCTTGGATAACAGCTTTTCTCTTGCTTCATCTTCTTTTGTCTTTTTCTTTACCGGCGGCTTATTCTCAAATCTTTCAAATTTGTCGCAAGCTTCAAATGCATATCCGATGTTATATCTGTTCCAAAAATCTACCTTTGGATTATTACACTGCCAGCCTTCCCCGTATTCGTTTTTCGCAAACATGCAGTGACCACATATCATGCTGTCCTTGCTGATTTTGCTGATGATTGTTCTGCCGGCTTTTTCTGGTTGAAAGTAAGGGTCTCCCATTTCAGGATCATTATCCGGATCATAATATGTCACAACAGGCGAAACATTGCCTATCAACTCATCGAGTTCTTCATCATCGAGCCACCACGCTTTTGCGGCATAGCACGTCGAGAAACTCGACATTATATAATCCATATATCTAAGTACCGAATCCTCATCATCATGTTTCAGATTATAGAAAACTTCCGAGTTGCTCTCGATAAGCTTTCTGATAGCGTGGGCTCGCTCACTATAATCCTTTATGCATTTCAGATTTCCTCTCTCAAATGTCAGTTCAATTACATTCTCAAAGCCGTATCCCTCCTGAAATCCTACAGATATATATACTCCTTCAGAGCAGTTCGCGATGAGAATCCTTCCAGTATAATCTAGTGGGTAATCCAGCCTTTTACTAATATGGCCTTTATTCCCGTCGTTAATATTCAGATACTTGAGATAAAGTTTCCCTCTACCGACCTCATACTCGCAAACATAACCCCGCCAGCATGCAGAACTCATTGGCTGAGGCTTATACCCATGCTCGGTGGGATCATATAGCGGAAAGTTCTCTTGCGCGATAAGCGTGACTTTCTTTTTCCTATATATGAAAGAATCGCTGATTTGTACTGTCATAATTATCAAAGCCCAAAATCAAGGCTCACTTGCTCCGGTTCCCTTTTATCAAGAATTATGTACTTCACGATTTTTTCCTATGCTATTGAGTCAGTTGCTGATCCCGAGTTCTTCCATAGTCTTCTGACCCAGCTCAAGTATTCTGTCGTCGAGTACGGCAAATACTATATCGATATCATAGTCGGGGATTTTCCCGATCCAGTCTGAGCATGACTGAAGGGCCTTTCTCCAGGCTTTGTCTTTCGGGTATCCGAAAATACCCGCAGATATAAGCGGAAACCCTATCGAATGGCAATCATTCTCCTTTGCGCGGTAGAGCGATTCTCTGTAGCAGCTGTACAGATCCTGCGGTTCATGGTGGTTTCCATCGCGCCAGACAGGACCGACCGCATGTATTACATACCTTGCCTTGAGTGCGAAGCCGGGCGTGATGACTGCACCGCCGGTTGGACATCCGCCGATCTCATCACATGCAGCCTGCATCTCACGTGCGCCGGCGGCTCTGAAGATAGCTCCGCAAACACCACTGCCCATAACAAGGCCGTTGTTGGCAGCATTTACTATACAGTCAGTATCAAGATCAGTTATTCCAGTTTGCCTGATTTCAATAGTACTCATATCTATCCCTTCATATTGTTATCGTAATGCATGGTAAACTATATCCTTTCCAAGATATAGTTTACCACACTCATAAACGCCTCCTCGGTCTCGTTTACCACGGGAATGGTTCTTCCGGGATCCCGATCCCGAGTTCCGCCTCGCTCTTCTCCAGTATCCCGGCCAGCTTGTACAGATCCGCCGAGTTCTTTTCTCTGAGCGGTTCTCCGAGCTCCTTATACAGCTGCTTAGCGAGATCGATCTCTTCGCTTCCGATCTTATCGGATCCGCGGAGCTTTTCCGCGCAAACATATACTATGAGCGCGAGGCGCAGGTTGTCCGTAAACGAGGCGTCCGCGGTCTCTATCACTTTCTCCAGCTCATGCGACACATCCTCGAGCGGCTCTTTGTAGCGGACCTTGATGGTTCCCGGCTCCTTCGAATCGGTGGTGACGAGTTTGCTGTATTTGAGCCCGCTGTCAGCCGGCTCATCTCCGGTCTTCATCTTCAGCTCGTACAGCGCAACGCCGTAGCCTCCGGAGCCGAACGGTTCGGAGATCACCTTGTCATTCGTGAAGTCCTCTCTTGCAAGAGTCCTGTTCTCGAAGCCCAGCAGGCGGTACGACTCCACGATCTCAGGATTGAATTCCATCTGCGCCTTCACATCCTTGGCAACGATATTGACCAGGGATGAATACTCCTCGTTGACGCTCTTGTTCACGTCGGTAAGACTGTTCACGGTGCGGTATACTCCGTTGCCGTGCTTGCTGAGTGTTTCGAGCTTATCGTCCTTATAGTTCCAGAGGCCGGTGCCGATGACGCTGAGGAAGAGCCTGTCTTTCTTTTTGCGCTCGATCAGCTCTTCGAGACCGCCCTTGTCGGTGATGCCGAAATTCAGATCTCCGTCTGTGATCAGGATCACCTGGTTGTTGCCTCCCTCGATATAGTTCTTCTTCCCAATCCTGTATGCTCTCTCGATACCCTTTGATCCGTCCGTGTAGCCGTATATCTTTATAGACAGCAGCTTTTCGAGCGCGCGTATGCGGTCCTCCGGCCCGTTGACGGCAAAGGCCTCCAGCTCGATGCTGTCGTCACTGCTGTATGTGATAAGGCTGAGCTTGTCTCCGTTCCCGAGTTTGCTGATCACGGTCGCGATGATGGCCTGCGTCTGCTCCGTATTACCGCTCATGCTGCCGGACACATCCAGAAGTATTATTATGTTCTGACGGTCTTTGACTTCCTCGCGTCCCTGCACATTGACATAGAGGTATTTCTTATCTTCCTTCGCGTCCATCAGCTCATATGAGATGTTGAACATGTCCTTTTCAGGCAGTTTGCTGTCATAGCGGAAGTAGTTGAGCATCTCCTCTATGCGGACCATGCTGCGGTCGATCCTGCGTCCGTTCCTGAGCTGGTTGAGGATCACTCCCGCCGATGCAGTGTTGGTCGTCATGCGAAATGTGGATGTCGGCTCGGCTGCCGAGGTTCTGGCATCTTTTTCTTCTATGCGTTCATATTCATCAGTTGCATAGCCCGGTGCTCCGGCAATACCCATAGGATGAAGTCCCAAAGTTATCGGTTCCTCCACGACAGCAGCTTCGCATAATTCATTAGTGAGAAGGATCGCCTCATCAGCCGGAGCACACGCATCGGGCATCGGGGCGCTCTTCTTTGTGTATTCGATGTCCGGACTCTCAAACAGGCCCGTCTCAGCAGTGTAGTGATTCTGTCTTCCGGCGGCGCGCGGCCTGGCCTTTATTGCGCGTATACGCGCTTTCTTCACTTCTGCCGGCAGATATTCTTCGCCTTTACACAGCGCATCATACAGATCCTCTATCGAAAAGTCTTTGAATCTGTGCTCTCCGTATGTGAACAGCGCCAGAGATGCCGCCGTCCTGTGGTCGTATCCAAGGCTGATGTAATAGTTGTAAAACTGTTCCCTGTCTCTTTCCTTTATGATCTGCTCTATTGTCTTCATGTCTGTATCCTCCATTCTGTCAGGTTCTTCCTGTATGTTCAGTATAATGTGTATTTTCATATGTCAGGTCGCATCGCAAGCGACATTCTTATGTCGCTTACATATAAAGTCCCCTTTATCAAATATTTTCATTCAATACTGTAATCGGTAAAGAGAATACAGCATGTAAAAATCCCTGTCGCTCATGATAAGGCCTGCACCGGAAGCTGCTGCTGCACACGTTGCACTGCCCATGTGATATATCCTCTTCGTGTCCATATCGATCACAAGAGGGAATATCGAATCAATAGTGTTCTTTCTGGAGTTGCCGCGGTCCCCGGCACAATAAAAGCCTTCCGACTCGAGAAACTCTATGAGCCTGAGCCGGTCTCCCTTTTCAAAAAACCGTACGAACTGCTGTCCTCCGCAAACGAATCTCTTTGCGATTTTATCGGTATCGATACGTGCGCTTCCTTTTGCGAATTTGATTGAATAGATCATGAAACCGTTCTCCTTTCTTGTCAGCAAGAGCATGGGAAAGAAAAAGTCCCATCGTCACGATGAGACCTTTGTCGTTTGCGAATATGATCCCATCGTTCAAGCTTTAGCACCTTGCCACCCATTCATTCAGGCAGGTTGCTGCACGGTCATCGAGCTTGTCTCTCGCGTGCTCTTTATGGAATATTGAGTTCGTTATCTTCGATAGTTCCAGAAGTCACCCGTATGATTCAGCACCTCAAGCAAAAACCATCCGAGTTTCTTTAGTATTCTTTTCATCTTACAACGGTTCTTTTATTTGCTGTTTCCGTAAGCAATAATTGCCAGAGCGAACAACACAGCAGCTTTTTCAGCGTCGTGTTTTTCAATATCGATGAATGTGAGTTTTTTTGAATTGAATGTTCTGGTTGTTATTTCTGCTATCAGATCTCCGCCGGATGTGACGACCTGATTCACCCCGATCCTTTTGCGGACAGCTCCCCAGCTGACTATGTCCCAGATCAGAAACCAGTTCCCCTTCCACACATTGTTTGTCACCAGGCCCATTGGCTTGTCTTTAAAAAACATTTCCAGTTCTACAATGTTTTCATTGTTTTTTACGGCAAAAGGATTCTTCATGTTTGACTTGTTATCTATGATTCCGCCAAGCTCTCTCCCCTCTGCATCGTACAATGTAATGAAGGTTTCGTTTCTCTTTTGTTCAAAGACCGCACTATAGACCGTTGCGCCGCTTACCCCGACAAATCTGTAATAGGTTTCTGTCTTCACATTCAAAAACGTCTTTTTTTCAACAGCAGCTTCCTCCATGAGCCACAAATGTATATTATCAGGATTTTTCTTCTCCATCCTTTCCTGATATCTGTCCAGCTCATTAGCCTTATGTATTTTAATGGCTTCTGTAGCGTTCCCGATAAGCTCTCCGGCTGAACCCGGTAAACCTTTTACGGCATCAACAACATTGCCGGCAGCCTCAAGGCCGACACCAAGGGCAACTTCTTTGGCTTTATCTTCGACA
>Ga0310695_10015449_pt1 | contig 10172 bp, 10 predicted proteins | sample RumenRJG_04DNA_FD_203882 | JGI IMG/M metagenome (GOLD analysis project Ga0310695, IMG submission 203882) | Bovine rumen microbial communities from Lethbridge, Alberta, Canada - RJG_04 (v2) (version 2) | ecosystem: Host-associated > Mammals > Digestive system > Stomach > Rumen | place: Canada... | reverse complement strand
CCATGCCTTCCTATCCATTCTTCGCAAACGCGATCTTTTCCACGCATTTCAGCATATGGGCTTTAATCGAAATAGTTCCTCCCATAGCCTCAACCTAGTAAACAGTAGTATTTAAAGGCTTTCGACAATATATTGTGGTTTATAAATATAAGAACCACTATATATTTCGTGACATCAAACATACCGTCTCAACGTGGGAGGTCTGGGGGAACATGTCGACGGGCTGGATTTTCTGGGGGTGGTAGCCGAGGGGGGCGAGGATGGCTAGGTCGCGGGCCAGGCTTGCGGGGTTGCAGGAGACGTAGACGATGCGCTCGGGGTTCATTTCGGCGAAGGTCTTGAGGACGATGGGGGTGCAGCCCGCGCGCGGCGGATCGACGACGATGACGTCTGGGCGTACGCCTTGGCGGTAGAGCTGCGGCATGACGCGGGTCGCGTCGCCGACGAGGAATTCCGCGTTCTTGACATGATTGTCGCGCGCGTTGCGCTTTGCGTCCTCGATGGCCGGCTTCACGATCTCGATGCCGTATACCTTCGCCGCTTTCTGCGCGAGGAACAGGCTGATGGTTCCCGTCCCGCAATAGGCGTCAATGACGGTCTCCCCGCCGTGCAGGTTCGCGAACTCGAGCGCTTTGCGGTAGAGAACTTCGGCCTGCTCGGTATTCACTTGGAAGAACGAGCGCGGCGAGATATGGAATTTCAGCCGCCCGATGCGGTCGAGGATGGTCGGCTTGCCCCAAAGCAGCTTGGTCTCCCGCCCCATGATAACGTTGTTGTGGTAGGTCTGGATATTCTGCTGCACGCTGACGAGGTTCGGCAGCTTCGCGCGGAGCAGCTTGACGAACTCGCGCTCGCGCGGCAGATGCTCGACTGCCGTGACGAGGCAGACCATGAGCTCGTCGCCGAGGCCGACGCGGCCGACGACATGGCGCAGGACGCCGGTATGCCGATCCTCATCGTAGACGGAGATATGGAGCTCAGCCGCGACATCGCGCACGGCATTGACGATCTCGTTGTTGCCCTGCTTCTGGATATGGCAGTCCTCGGTATCGATGATGCGGTGCGAGCCGCGCGCAAAGCAGCCGATGATGGTCTTCCCCTTCTCGCGGCCGACCGGGAACTGCATCTTGTTGCGGTAGTTCCACGGCGATACGGCGCCGATGGTCGGCTCGACATAGGCGTCCGGCATCTTGCCGATGCGCGTGACCGCGTCGATGACCTGCTGGCGCTTCACCTTGAGCTGGGCCATGTAGTCCAAATGCTGGAGCTGGCAGCCGCCGCAGTCTTCGTAAATCGGGCAGACCGGTTCCACGCGGTCGCCGCTCTTGCGCACGATTTCGAGAAGCCGTCCGCTGGCGTACGTCTTCTTGACGTCCTCGATCTGCACGCGGACCTCCTCGCCGGGCAGCGCGCCGCGTACGAACACGGTAAACGAATCGACCTTGCCGACCCCCTCGCCGGACGTGCCGAGCGACTGGATGGCAATCGTATATGCTTTTCCCTTTTCGACAGGAACTTTATGTTTCATGCGTCTCCGCTCTCTTTCTTTATGCTGTATCTACTGCCTTATTTCTTCTGGAACGAAACTTTCTCGAAGAGCTCCATCGGATGCGCGAGCAGAACCTTTGCCCCATGCTCAAGCAGCTCGTCCTTCGTGCGGAAGCCCCAGAGCACGCCGATTGGCAGGAAACCAGCGTTGACCGCCGTATCCATATCGACGCTCGTATCGCCGAAATAGGCGACGCGGTCCGGGCTCACCCCGTATTCCTTTGCCATCATCAAGACCTTCGTCGGATCCGGCTTGACGGGCAGCGGCGGGCGGTCCCCCATGACGACCGAGAACGTATCCTTCGGGAAGAGCTGCGCGATGATCTCATCGGCCGCCATCTGATGCTTGTTCGTGCAGACGCCGCACGGGATGCCCATGCCCTTCAGCCGATCCAGCACTTCCTGTACGCCGTCAAAAGCCTTCGTGTGGCTCCGGTGCTTTTCGTAGATGCCCTGATATTTCTTCAAGGCCGTCTCGACGAAAGCCGGGTCTTTCGCGCGGTCGGCTGGCAGTGCGCGTTCCACGAGCTTTTTTGAGCCATTGCCGAGGAAATAGCGGTATTCCGCAAGCTCATGTTGCGGGAAGCCGTAATACTCGAGCATTTCATTGACGCTGATGGCCAAATCCTCGAGGGAATCGACGAGCGTCCCGTCGAGATCAAAGATTGCTGCCTGATATGTTTTCTGCATAATCATCTGCTCCTATCGAATAAAAAATTCCGGATCAAATGCCCCGCATCCAGCTCGCCATGAATTGCTGCGCGAACTGCCCGGACGATACGCCATAGACCGACCGGAAAGCCTTTTCCGCATTCTGCGTCTGCTGCATGGCCTTCAAATACCGCGCGTAGCTGCTCCAGCCGTACTTCGTATTGAGCTCGAGGCACGCGAGCTCAGAAAGGGCCGAGACCGTTTCGTCGCCGAGACTCTCCACCGCCTCCTGATAGCCTTTATCCGAAGCGATAGAATGGAGTTCCGGGATACGTCCGGCCTGCTGCAGCTTGATGCGCCATGTCCGATGATACGCGGCCATATCGCCTGCACCCATCTCGACAACCCGGCGGGTGCCGAACAGGTAGCCCATGCCGCGCGTGAGCCAGGCGATGTCTTTTTCTTTCGCCGTCTGCCCGCTGATCTCAGCCGACGCCGCGCGCAGGACGAGCACGGCGGAACTGAACGACAGCTGCCGGGAATCACCGAGCTGCGAGGCGTTGACGAGGATTGTGCTGCCATTCTCGATCCAGAGGCTGGACGCGGCAAGCTCTTTCGCCTTCTTCTCGTCGATGTCGAGGGCCTGCATCGCCGCTTTCTCGAGATCCGCCTTATCCTTCGCGAGAATCATGTCGTACTCGCCATGCCAGCGCATGCCCATCTGCCGCGCTAGGAGCTGCTGGGATGCCGCGAGCTCCCGCTGGAGCTCCTGAGGGATTGCGCCCGATACACCATCCCGGGCCGTGATGCTTACCTGCGCGCCAGCCGTCTGCTCCTGCGCCCACCACGCGGAAAACTCCTGCAGGAAGGTGTCGAGCGGAAGCCCGAACGTCTGCTCAAACGCCTGCTCGCCGGAATCGGAATCGCCAAGTTGCCGGAAATACGCGGCAATCTGCGCACACTCTTTGCCCTTCGCGTAATGGTCGAGCAAATAGGCGGTCATGACATCCGCGAGCGAATAGGTGTGGTATTCGCGTGCCATCAGCTTCTGCCGCTGCTCGGCCGTGCAGTGCTGGATATCCTGCGGCTTTGCCGGATGCGGGGCGGTCAGCAGATCATCGAGCGCGTCTTTTTTCCATTTTGCTGCGGAACGGCCGTGCAGACGCTCCGCGACCATGGCCCCGATGTAGTCCGCGGAACCTTCCTCGAGCCAGAACAAGGCCTGCTCATCGGTATCGTGCCCGCGGCTCAGTTCGTACTGCAGCTGGTGAAAGAGCTCATGCCCGGTCGTCGCGTAGTGGTCGCTGCGCGTGTTCATGACGCCCGCAGACGCGTTGATGGCCGTGACCTGCCGGCTCGCGCCAGTCCACCCGCCAGAAACATCCGCAATCTGCTTCGCGTCATCCGCGGACAAATCGAACTCGCGCTGCAAAGTCTGCTGATAGTCTTCCTGATTCTCACAGACAAAGACATCGACGGCCTGATGGATGGGCGTTCCCATCTGCTCTTCGGCAAGCTGCTGGAATGCATCCGAGGCATCCTGCACCTGCTTCATCGTCGCAGAGGGCACGTTGCCCTCCGTCCGGATGGAGATGCCGGTTCCCGCACGTCCATAGATCAGATGTTCGAGGCCCATGAGCCCTTCTTTATGATAGACGGCCCCGGCGCCGATGCCGACAAGGAACAGCAGGCATACCAGCAGTCCCCCGATGATTTTCCGCACGCTTCCTCATCTCCTCCGTGCACCGAAAAATGCGGTCAATTCCGTTTCTGCCAGCGGCAGGTCAGCGACTCGGCAAAGTCGATGCAGCCGAACAGGAACAGCCCGAGCAGGCTCAGCACGACGATGCCCGCATACATATCGAGATAATTGACGCGCAGCCATGCGTCCATGATGAAATAGCCCATGCCGTACTGCGTGCCGAAGGTCTCCGTGAAGAACAGCACGGAGATTGCCGTTGCCATCGCGACGCGGATGGCCGTCAGGAACTTCGGCCAGGACGCCGGGAAGATGACCTCGCGGAAAATCTGCCAGAAACTCGCGCCGAGCGAATACAGCGGGTCGTAGGTCTCCTGCGGAAGGGCGCGGATCGCGTCGCGGATTGCGATGACGACCTGGAACACGATGATCAGGAAGATCATGCAGATCTTCGAGATCTCGCCGACCCCGGCGAGCAGCATCAGGATCGGCAGCAGGGCGATTTTCGGAATCGGGTAAGTCAGGTAGACGATCGGTGCGAGGTACCGGTCCGCTTTCTTGAAATAGCCCATGATGACGCCGAGCGGGAAACCGACGGCTACCGCGAGCGCGAGCCCAGCCGCGATGCGCCAGAGGCTGTAGATTCCGTGAATGGCAATCGCCGAGGTGAAGATCCGCGCGAGCCGCTCAAAGACCTTTCCCGGCGTCGGGATGATTGGTAGCCGGGCGAGCTCCGCAATCAGCAGCCAAGCCGCGAGCAGGAAAACGGCGCCGAGGAAATACGACAGCAGCACGCGCTGCGTCTTCTGTAATTCATGCATGGCTGTTCCCTCCCCGCATCGCCTTGATCTTCTCGCGGAGCTCCCGGCCCATCGCCGTGAACGCCGGCGTATTCCGCTTCTCGCCGTCTCCGGCCAGCGGATTGTCGAGGATCTCCGCAATCCGGCCGGGATGCGGCTGCATCAGGAGGATCTTTCCGCCGAGATACAGGGCCTCCTCGACGTAATGTGTGACGAGCATGGTCGTTACCCGCGACTGCTGCCAGAGGCGCAGGAACACCTCCTGCATCTCCTCGCGCGTGATCGCATCCAGCGCGGAGAATGGCTCATCCATCAACAGGACATCCGGCTGCAGCAGGAACATGCGCGCAAGCGATACGCGCTGCTGCTGCCCGCCTGAGAGCTCCGCCGGATAGCGTTTCAGCAGCTCCTGCAGGCCGAGCTTCCCGCATAGCGCATGAAATGCCTCTTCGTCGATCTTCTCATGCCGGATCTTGCAGCCGAGCCGGATGTTTTCCTCGGCCGTGCGCCATGGCAGCAGCCCGTAGCTCTGCGGCATGAAGCCGATGCATTTTTTCTTCGGGTCGACCGCCGCGCCGTCGATCGTGATGGAGCCTTGCAGATGCTCTTTCGGCAGCAGGCCCGCGATGGCTTTCAGCAGGGTCGATTTCCCGCAGCCGGAGGGCCCTATGATGGCACAAACCGTCCCTTTCGGGACGGTCAGGCTCACATCCTCGAGCGTCCGGACAGGCGCCGTTTTCCCCTGCCCGCGATAGGCAAAGGACAGATGCTTGATTTCAATCATACGTTTTTCTGTAATCCTTCCTCATCTTCAGCGTTTCCTTTTCTCAAAGCTCACGGAAGAAGATTCTGGACGATCTCTTTGTAGTTGAATGAGGAATGGATGAGGCCCTTGTCGACCAGCCATTTGATGCAGTCATTGACATCGCTGTCCTTCGGCAGGGCGGCTTTCTGGTATTTCGGCAGCTTCAGCGCCTCTTTCGTGCCATCCGGGAAACCGGATTTCTCGATGACCATATCCATGTATTCATCCTGCGGCGTGTTGTTCAGATAGTCGACGGCCTTGTTGTAGGCGCGGTACATCGCGCGGATGGACTCGAGCTTGTCGTCCGCTGCCTTCTGCGTGAACACGATGACGCCCGGATTGATGCCGAGATCATCCGAGCCCTCGACGAGCTTGCAGCCGTTGTGGATGGCGATGCTCGCCATCGGCTCCGGCAACGTGGCCGCCGCGAGCTTGCCGTTCTGCAGCATCTCGAGGCGCGTCGGGATCTGCGGGATGATGACCTTGTTGATGTCATCGCCCGTCATGCTCTCCTTCGCGAGGATCTGATCCGTCACATACTCGATGATCGTATTCCGCGAGACGGATACATCCTTTCCCTTGAGGTCTTTGACGCTGCTGATGTTCTCGCCCTTGCCCGCTACGAGCTTATAGCTGCCGTCCGTACGGGAGGTCACCTTGACATCGAAGCCGCCGTCCTTTGCAAAGGCGGCCGCAAGCATATCGGAGACCGCGCCATCGAGGTTGCCGCTCTGCAGGGCGCTGTCGCGATCCATCGCGCTCTTGAACTGCTGGATGTTGACCTTGACGCCCTCTTCCTCGAAATAGCCCTTTTCCTGTGCGACGAGGAATGGGATGGAATCCGTGTCCGGCATCAGGCCAATTGTGATCTCCGGTTTATCTTTCTTGGCATTCCCGCTCGATGATGAAGCCGGCGCGTTCCCGCAGCCAGCGAGCATCCCCAGCATCAGAATCGACAGCAAAAGGACAATCCACTTTTTCATGACCGTTCCCACTCTCTTTCTTTATCTTTCCATGATCCTTGATTTTTGTGATCTGTGTTATTCGAAAAGGTTCAGCAGCATGCCCGCGCCTTTTTTCGCGTAGCCGAGAACCTGCTGGATCGTGCCTTCGTTTTCATGGTAGGCTTTCTGCGCCTGCTGAGCGACGGCCGCGGCCTGATCCTTCACCGATCCTGCATTCCCCATCTGGCTGTCCACATCGTCGATCATCGACTGCACCTGCGCGATGGACTGCTGGACCGAGCTCGCCTGCTGGTCTGCCGCGGACGCCTTCTCGTTGTTCGCATTGACCTGTGCCTGCCGTTTCTTGTCCTTGCCCGTCACCTTATCGATGAGTTTGCCAACCGTGCTCTCAGAGGCATCGTCCTGGATCTGGTCGTTGCGGCCCTGCAGGCGGCTCGACTGTCCCTCGAGCGCTTTCTGCTGCTTTTCAAGCTCCGCGAGTTTTGCCTCGAGCTCCGCTTTCTGCTGCTTGAGCTCCGCCTGGCTGCGCGCCGCTTTCTCCTGCTGGTTCTTCTGCTGCAGTTCCGCGACCTGCCGCTGGCTGTTCGCGAGATCCCGCTTATCCGCCTGCCAGCCCGCGACGATCATGCCGAGCATGAGCGCTGCGAGGAAGCCGCCCGTCAGGATCACGGCCTTCTTGTGCCGCTTGAACCAGTTTTCTTTTTTCTTTGCATCGGGGTACGGGCCCTTCTGCGCGTCAAGCGGCGTGAGCCGGCGCACGGCCGGGCGCGCGCCATCCTTCGGCTGCTGCGAGAAAGGCGGCTGGATCACTGTTTCGTCATCCTGCAGGATCCTCTTCTTGTCCACATCACTCTCCATGCCCTTCTCTATGCGTGGAAGTTTCTGCGTATCTTCGTTCATGCTTCTCCCTGCTTCTTCGCTTTCTTTTCTTCCTGGTCCGCCATATAGGCATGTTCCTTCTGCATCGTCTCGCAGAGGCGCTTGAGTGTCCAAAGCGTATTGAATGGCGTAACGACCGATTTGTACGGGATATGCTCGACGCCGTATTCTTTCAGCCGCGCCAGCACCTCGTCGAGACGCTTGCCGCGGACATTCTGCAGGATCATGACCTCATGCGGAAACGAGAACGTCTCCTCCTCATCCCTTTTCGACGCCCGGAAGCCCTTCATGCCGAGCAGGTACCCGACTTTCTCATGCCATGCATCCTCGGGCAGGACGCGCGTCGCGATGCCGAGGCTGTGCAGGGCGTGCTCCGCCTTCTCCCGCTTTTCCTCGTTCTGGAATCCATAGAATAAGACCTGCTGTTTCTGTTTCATCGCTGCACTCCGCTCAATCCAGTAAACCGCGCGTCAGGAGGAACGTCACGAACTCATTCATCGAGACGCCCTCCGCCTTCTGCCGCGCTTCAATCGTCCGGAGCAGGCTCAACGGCAGATGCACGGAGAGCACGTTTTCCTTGACCTCTGCTTTCTTCTCCGGGACGTTTGCCGCATTCTCTTTCGGCTTTTCTTCGGCGGCTTTCTTCGGCGGATTCTTCACGGCCTGCGGCGCTTTCTCTGGTTTCGATGGCTTTGCCTGCTTCGCCTCTGCAACGGCATTCGCCGGTGCAGGGTTCTGCGCTTTCTGCTGCGCGTTCTTCTTGGCCGGGCGGCGCGGCGCCTTTTCCCCGCGCGTCAGCTTCTTCGGCGTAGCCTTCCGCTTCTGCTTGTCGGCTTTTGCCTCCGTCGCTTCATTTGCGTTCTGCGCGGCTGCTGTCTCGCCTGCCTGTGCGTTTTCTTCTTTCTTTTCCGTTTTCTTTCTGCTGTTTCTCACTTTTTTCTTCTCCTCTGGCGGATAGACAAAGAACTCATCGTAAGCGTTCCTCAGGAGCTCACTTGCCTGTTTCGTGCCGATGCCGATGATGTACGATTTCTCTTTCTCGTTGAGCATCTCCGCAATGCGGATGAAATCAGAATCGGTCGTGATGATGAAATACCGGCGCACGCCGTCCTCGTAGAGGATCTTCGCGGAGTCGTAGAGCGCCGAGTCCAGCGAGTTCTTCCCGAGATAGGTGCGGTTGATCTGCCGGAACGTGAAGCCCGGCCGGTTCAGGAGCTTGTCCCAGCGTTTCTGCTCGGGACGCTCCTCCCAATCCGATACGACGATGGTGCGGCACGGCTGATAGCGCCGCGCCTTGCCGAGCGTATAGTTCAGCATCTCGAACGGTGCGTTCTCGATATCGTAGAGGATTGCCACGGTCTCGCGGCTGGAATCCAATGTCAGACTGATGATGAAAACCTTCTTTCTTGAATGTGCTGTCAATGTTGTCAAGGAATCTGTTTCTTACATTATTTCCGTTTCTGCAAGATTTCCGGATGATGCGTGCCGCGGGCGTGCTCGAGCGGGCTCTCAATGATGCCGCCGCCGACGACGGTATCGCCATCATAGAATACGACGGACTGGCCGGGCGTCACCGCGCGCTGCGGTTCGGCGAACTCGACGCGCACCTTCCCGTCCTCCTCGGGGATTACGACGGCCTGTCCTTCCTTCTTGCCATAGCGGACTTTCGCGGAGACCGTGATCGGCTCCGCGATGCCATCGACCGCGATCCAGTTCAGGTCGCCCGCGATGAGGCCCTTCGAGAACACCTCATCCTTGCCGCCGACGATGACCTGATTCTTCTCCATATCGAGCCCCGTGACATAGAGCGGCTCCGTCGCCGCAATGCCGAGCCCCTTGCGCTGTCCGATGGTGTAGAGGGGAACGCCTTCGTGATGGCCGACCACATCCCCTGCCTGATCGACGATATCGCCCGGCACGAGGATTTCCGGTTCCTTCTCGCGCAGATACGCCTTGTAATCGTCGTTCGGCACAAAGCAGATTTCCTGACTGTCCGGCTTATGCGCGACCGGCAGGCGGTACTTTTCCGCGAGCTCCCTCGTATGGACCTTCGTATAACCGCCGAGCGGCATCAGGAAATGCGCGAGGCTTTTCTGGTTCAGGTGGTAGAGCGCGTAGGACTGATCCTTCTTTTCGTCCACGCCTTTCTTCAATAGGAAGCGTCCCTCCGCGTCCTGTTCGATGCGTGCATAGTGCCCCGTCGCGACGTACTGCGCGCCGAGCTCGAGCGCCTTGCTGAGCAACCCCTCGAACTTCACATAGCGGTTGCAGGCGATGCATGGGTTCGGCGTCCAGCCCTTCGCGTAGTCGCGCAGGAAATAGTCGATGACCTTCTCGCGGAACATATCGCGGAAATTCATGACATAATGCGGAATGCCGAGAATCTCGCAGACGCGCCGCGCATCATCCACGGAGGAAAGCGAGCAGCACCCGCGGTCGTTGCAGGCACTGTCGCGGTTCTCATCCGAGAGCCGCATCGTCACGCCGATGACCTCATAGCCCTGATCCAAAAGCAGCGCCGCCGTCAGCGAGCTGTCCACCCCGCCGGACATTGCACAGACAACCTTCTCTTTCGTCATACACAGCATTCCTCCCATCGGCATACTGTTTTTAGTATACCATAGAATGAAACCGGTGAAAAGGAAAACCGGCATAGACGAGAACGCAGGAGCAGTTGACAAGCTCCGCTTCTTTTTCTATAAGGCTCTGTCACAACAAATGGTTGATTTTTGACGAGAAATAGCGTATAATAATAGTAAGAAACAGTACCACCGAAGGAGGTAATTGGATATGCCTACTATCAAAGACGCATTAGATATTATCGG
>Ga0310695_10015447_pt1 | contig 10172 bp, 9 predicted proteins | sample RumenRJG_04DNA_FD_203882 | JGI IMG/M metagenome (GOLD analysis project Ga0310695, IMG submission 203882) | Bovine rumen microbial communities from Lethbridge, Alberta, Canada - RJG_04 (v2) (version 2) | ecosystem: Host-associated > Mammals > Digestive system > Stomach > Rumen | place: Canada... | reverse complement strand
TACATCCGTTCCATTCAGGAAACCTTCGGTCAGTTCTCGCGTGGCTTGGTCACTAAGAAGAATGACTATGAGACGTGGAAACTCACCTCCGGCCCGCTCGACGAAGCGTGGATGTCGTGGTTCATGCACGAGTTCCTGATGGCGAGGTTCGCCTGGATTAATATTGATAACTATTGGATTCCATGTCATATTGTTCCTGAAGATACAGTTGCGGGAATTAGTCGCGTAAATGCTTCATTGTTGGAGGTTCAATTCTCCGTCCGTCTCGACATCAACGGCTCGCCCTTCGCGGCCCTTACCGTTTAATGATTTGATTAATTAATGATTTGATGAATATATGAATACGATTATTTCATTCTTTCAGACATTGTTTGGCTCGTTAGCCCGCTGGGTAGCATGCTGCCTTGGTATTATCTGGGCGTGGATGGAGCCAACATTCCCTTACGTGTTGCTCTGTATTTTCGCTGTGCTGCTCGATTGTCTGACGGCATGGCGATTGAACAGACGTATTAAGAAAACCGTTCCTAATGCCAAGGCAGACGGCCTGCTCCGCAGCGCGAAGATGATGAAAATGGTTTCTGATATTCTCATCCTGTTCCTATGCCTGACTTTGGCAGAAGGTGTGGACTCGCATTTGCTGGGTCACTTTGGTGGCTTACATTTGGGTCAGTATGTGGCAGCAATTTTTGTTCTTTGCACCTTCGTTTCTATTCTGGAGAATGAATCAAGTTGCAATACATCTACGTGGGCTCGTGCCGTTCAAAAGATTGTTTGCTCGAAAGTTGAACGTCATATAGATATGCGTCCTGGAGAGTTAGAGGATATCTTAAAAGGTAAAGAAACTGAGAAAAAGCCTCGTAAGCCTCGTAAACCGAAACATCCTCATTTTGAGGAAATGCCATAGTTGTTGTTCACAACTATATGCGGATTGACACCAACCCCGTTCTCGAACCCCCAACGTTCCTGAGCGGGGTTTTTATGGGATATAAATCTTAAACTATCCTAAAATTAAACCTAAAAGTATATATATTTAATATTTTATGTTTAACTTTGCGCTCACAAACATCAAATATCATATATTATGGGATTAAATATTAAGAAAGCGATTTACGCTCGTGGCTTAGAAGTTGGCGACGTAGCAGAGAAGATGGGCATTACGCCTCAGTCAATGTCAAAGCATATTAACGGCAATCCTACTGTTGCCGTATTGAATCGTATAGCAACCATTCTGGATTGTGATGTCGTTGAGTTATTCGATGAGCCAGCAGTCCGCAAACTCTCAAAGCCACAGCAGCTGCCGGAGCCAAAGTCTCAGACCTACTCCTGCCCCAAGTGTGGCACCAAATTCCAAGTTTTTGATTAATTTATTAACTCATTAATTCATTAAGTTATGAAAAGATTAGTTTCTTTAATTGTGATGGCTATTTGCTGTCTGTCGATGTCTGCCCAGGTTAATCCTGACAGCATCAAGTTTGATGACCAAGGGGAGTTTTCTATTGTGGTGCCTACAAAGGCTAATGCCCGTCAGATATTCCTCTACTCTCAGGCTTATTTTCGTTCTAACGACCCTGTATTAAAAACGAAGATCGAACTGACTGACTCTGTATCTCATAAAGTACAGGTGCATACCTCTTTTGCTGGTGATGATTTCAATTTGACGATAAATAGTGGTACGGTGAACCAGATGTTTACTACAGAGCATGTCCTGTTGACTGTCATTGCTAAGGATAATCGTTTCAAGGTAAAGGTGGAGCGTAGCAACTTCGAGTATGATAACTATATCTTAGGTCGTAAGATGGGCCATGAGGTCAATCGCCCTTACTTTGGTCATGTTGGCATGGGCGAGAAGTTTAGCGGTGTTGAGAATCTAAAAGCCACTATCAATAAGAACCGTGCAAAGCGATTTGCTGATCGTATCAATAAGATGGTGGAATACATCGAAAAACAGATTGCGGATGAAGATTTCTAATAAAATATTTCCCCTAAATATAACTTTTTCCCCGAAAATTTTGGTGGTATGAAATAAAACCTCTATCTTTGCAACGTCAAAATCCTACGAGCGGTACTTAGGTCGCCGCGTAAGCGGCTATTTTTGTATCAGCCAATAAATAGTTCTACCCCTATTGATATAGGACTGCACCGTGTGGGTCAGCGGATAACGCCCCCAAAGGTCTCGCTCGAAGGAACCTTGACAACACGTAGTGCAGTCTTTTTAATGTCTAAATTCTTCGAGTTATGGAAACAAGAAACATTTCAAACCCAGCAGCCGACATGGAAGGCAAGATTGCTGCCTACTTCGGCGATGCTAAGTGTAGTGTCAACGTGTCGCTCGTTGGCAAGATTGCTGATGTCGCTATCAGTTATTACGACTTCAAGCCTGTGCGCGATGTGCGTAAAGAGATTGAAGCGAAGTTCCCTGATGTAACCGTGAGTGAGATACATCGTCAGTACTCCGATGATGCCATGCTCTCGATGATGCGTGAGCTGGTGAGCGAAGATCCTGAAATCTTCCTCCCATACTCTGATGGTTCCCTTCGTCCTCTTTGCCTTGGTGAACTCCTTCAGGAGCGTTTGTTTCATCGTACATTGAAGTAGATGGTATGGCAGAACGTTGGAGTAACAAACGGCTTACAAAAGAGGAATGGGTAGCAAAGGCTCGCTCCATCTGGGGCGATGCCTATGACTACTCAGAGAGTGAGTATTTGAATTGTAATGACCCTATCATTATCCGATGCAAAAAGCATGATAAACTTTTTGTTACAATGGCTGGAAATCACATTGCAACAAAGGGTAAACCGCAAGGATGCCCTTATTGTAGTTTGGATGAACAGATGGAATTGAAAATAGGAAAAGCAAAAGAGGCTATATCAGTTCTAAAGAAGATCCAGCGAAAAAAGAAATACTCCCATGATTTGGTTTCTGATAAGCAAGTACGTTTTATCGAGGAATGTAAGAAGCTCTATGGTGATCAATATGATTATTCGAAGGTGAATTATATTGATAGAGACACCAAGGTTACTATTATTTGTAAAGACCATGGCGAGTTTGATATTACTCCAGCCATATTGCTTCATAAGGATCATGGAAGTGGTCATGGTTGCCCTGATTGTGAGGGATTAAAGAAGCCTGTTAGATATACGGTTGAGTCTTTTAGAGAGGAAATGAAACGTATTTATGGTGATAAGTATGATTTCTCCAATACTATCTATACAAAAAAGAAGGAATCGGTTGAGTTTGTTTGTCCCTATCATGGAACACAAAAGAGATTGGCTAATGTGATGTTAAGAGGTTCCGGTTGTCGTTATTGTAATGGAGAGTTGTTTTGGCCAGCTGATTTTCCTCGATTGGCTCGCGAAATTCATGGTGATAAATACGAATATCCAGAACTTCCAAAGAATAGAACGAGTACGGTTACTATTATTTGTAAGGAACATGGCCCATTTCCTCAGCAGGTAGATTTGCATCTTCGTGGCTGTGGATGCCCTAAGTGCAGCAATCCGTGTCATTGGAGCCTGGAGGAACGGAAGGAGAATTTTATCAATAAGTCGAAGGAACGCTATGGAGACCGTTTCGACTATTCTTTGGTGGAATATGTTGATAAGAAAACTTTTGTGAAGATTCGCTGCAAAGAGCATGATTATGTTTTTGAAACCACACCTGACAATCATATTCGTCGCAATAGCGGCTGTCCTATCTGCAATGATTCAACGGGTGAAGTCGAAGTGCGTCTTTGGTTGGATAAGCATCAGATACCATACGAGATACAGCATCCTATTCCTAATGAAAATCCACTATGCCGTCGTAGTCATCTGAGGGTGGACTTTTATCTGCCGGAGCATAATGCTTTTGTGGAGTTCCATGGTAAGCAGCATTTTGAGGATATACCTCATTTCTATTTGACAAAGGACTGGACGTTTAAGGATCAGCAGATGCGTGACCAAACACTTCGCGACTATTGCAATAAATACAAAATTCATCTGATCGAGATTCGTTACGACCAGATGAATGATATAGGAAAGATACTGAAGCGTGAGTTGCGCAAATTTAAACGGTCAAATCGATAGCGTGCATGCCGCTGAAGGTTTTGTAAACTGTAGTCAGGATTTCCTCTCCGTAGAAGTCTTGGAGGTAGTTTTCTAATTTGTGTTGGGTATGGCGCATTTCTCTCATTATTGAAGGTCGATGGGTCTCACCGTCTCGGTTATCCCAGATGGCTACATAGCGTTTGTTGTAACGTGCCTTGCGTCCACGTTGAACATCTTCGAGTTTTGTTCCTGGTACAATACCGAGGTTTGCAAAATCGAGGTGTGAGAGGTATTCAAAACGCAGACTAATATTGCCAGTACTGGAGTCCATCACTTCATACTGAAATGATTTGATACCCTCACCTGTGGCATGCCAGCTCTTGTTTCTTTTTCGCTGTTCGTTGACACGTTTGAAGCCTGGGTAGATTTCATACGGATAGATGTGCTGAGTTCGAAAGTCTGCTTGCATCTGTTGCATGGCTTCTCTCGCCATTGAACGTAGAATAACGTTCATAGGTCTGCGTGGTCTGTCTATTTGTATTGCCATATTTATTAACCATTAATGACTCTGAATCCGTTTACTTCTATGATCAGTATGTCGTAAATCCAACGAATAGCCCGTGAGTTGACATACTGAATCATCCTCATGCCTTTTCTACGCTCTATCTTCAGGGAAACGCACATGCCTTCCTCCAAGCGTCCGCTTTTGGTCACGTACTTAATGAAGAATGGCACACGCGACAGTTTTTTAGCATCCTTTGGAGGCACGAAGCCGCGAGTCATCTGACCGTACTTCGTTTCCCATTGGTATAGTTCGCATACATTGCGCACCCTCTCGACTGGAAGTGTAGGCTGTTTCTTTGGCATAACTATTTCTTTTTGTGCCAAAGTTACGAAATTTATCCCCTTAGACTGTGACAATTTACCCGTGACTACCCGTGACTACCCGTGACTAATACACTATCGGTGAACTGAAAAAATTAATTTTTTCTTTTCTCCGATGAAAAAACGCATCATTATTCAAAAATTATAAGAGTGGTTTAGGGATGGCTTGTGAGAGCCTGCCTTAAATAGCATGTAACTTTCTGATATTCAGAGGAACCATACGAAAAAAAACACCCCTATCTCACGCGAGACCCCTCGCCTGACCCTTGGGCCCCTCACCCCCTCCGATACCGAATTTTGGGGATATATGCCGAGGATGGGGCCCAGGTACTCCCGCCCCGCTCGATCATGGCGAAGCGGGCCGCCATCGGTGGCGCTGGTGGTTGGTTCCTGTCAGATCCGGAGAGCTGCCGCCCTTCATCGGGGCGGGTGTGGTTGCTCATCGGTTCGAAGTGTGCGCGATGTGGTGCCGGTCATCGGGTGCGGGTGTGGTGTCGCTCATCAGGTCGAAGGGGTGGCGGGTGGTCATCCCTGAAGGGTGCGAGCTGCTGACACCATGAGCGACCAGGCGAGCGCCTGACGGTTGGCCGGTGGTCATCCCTGAAGGGGTGGCGCGATGTCGTGCCGGTGGTTCTGGGTGGTGTCATGCCTGACGGGTGCGGGGTTGGGTGCAGATGATGACACGAAAAGCGGGGCAAAAATTCGATTATAATATTATATATAATAAGGTGTAATGCCTATTAAATACGATTATAATATTAAATAATGTTAAGAAATAGCATTTTTTCGGCTTTGTTCATTGATAATTCAAATTATATTCTTAAATTTGCCAACGAAAACGAGAGTTAAACAAGTTAAGAACTTACAAAACAGAGAGACAAACAACAGCGAAGCCGAGGGGCCAACCCTCACAAAACAAAGGAACAAAACAGGGGCGGACACAACGCCCGCCCCTTTTAAAAATAGAAAACGAGATAATAAACAAAATACGAACCGAGGGGCAACCCTCACAACAAAACAAAAGTTATGAATACAAAACAAGAAAAAACCCCCGCACAGATTTACGCAGAGTTTGGCCCCGTTGGTGTTGTGTTCCAGTGGTTAGATGAGCACCCCCGCGCCGCTTCCGTTCTCTTATGGCTTCAGGGCCTCGCACTCGCTTACGTGGTATTTACTTATGAGTTCACGATACCAGCGTATAAATAAACCTCCAGAGCTCAAACCCGATTTAATAAACATATTACGAACTTTAAAATTTTTGAATTATGAAATACTTTGTAAATTTCCCATACACAGCCGAGACACTGAAAAACGAGTACCGCGAACTTTGCAAGAAATTGCACCCCGACACCGGAGGCAACGCGGAAGATTTTAAAAACATGATGAACGAGTACGAGCAGATCGCCCGCAACCTGTCAGGAACTAAGCAGAACCGCAAGGCCGCCGAGGATCTCGCCGAGGCACTGCGCCGCGCTGCTGAGAAGATGAGACAGGAAGAGGAAGCACGCCGCGAAGCTGAGAGACAGGCAGAGGAACGCCGCCGCCGCTATGAGCGCGAGAAGGAAGAAGAGCGCAAGGCACGCGAAGCAGCCCGCCCCGCCTACGATGCAAGGTGCAAAAAGTGGGCGCACCTCATGGAAGATTTGGCACCGTTTGCCGCAGCTGTAAAGGCTGCAAGCGATAAGGAGAGAGAGACGGGCCGCGCCTATGGTTGGAGGAGTGCAGAGTATAAGGCAGCAGAGAAAGCCACCAGAGCCGCCCGCACTGCTGAGAATGCCGCCCGCCGTCGTAATCTCTTGAAGATGGCGCAAACCGCATTTAAAGGCGTTAAATTTTCTTTAACTTACGATAACGGGTGGGGCGGTGGTTATACTGTCGCATGGACTGACGGCCCCAGCGTTCAGCAGATGCAAGCCGCCACCGATTACGATTTATTTGTAAGTATGTGGGACACCTTCGACGGCATGACAGATTGTGCAGACGTAGAAAGCGCCATGTTTACAGACTTTGCGAAGAAGTACAACGGCAACAGCGGAAAAGTAAAATTTTCGCGCTCTATCAGTGAAGCCAACAAAAAGAAGCTGGAGGAGGTTTTAATATCGTTTGCCCCAGACCTGGGAAAGAATGACGACCCAGAGACCCGCCGCCGTTACGGTCTCGATCGTGAGTGGGAAGATATAAAAGTATCTTTAGACGATGACAAATTACGCGATATTCTCCGCATTTTTGGCGCTGATTTTGACAAACTCAACGAAAGCGGAGCATTTAGATATATGCACAATCTTTCAAGTTATACACTTTCGCAGTGGGTGAAGAATTTGGCCGAATATCTCACATTTAAGACCGACAACGAAAAGAAGGCAGAGAAGGCAGCACAGCCCGCCACATTTGCCCCCCGTTATGGCGCCGCGCTCCGTCTGTTGCATAAATTAATGGGTATTACGTTAGGCGAGCCCGAAGAGGGCAAACAACGCGTAACATTTTGGCAGCGCGTACAGGTGGGAAAAACCCCACACGGTGCACCGATCCGCGAATATGTGAGCCTTTCAATACTTGAAGCCGTGGAACAACTGGAAAAGGGCGAAAGCGTTTATTTTGGCAATTTCCGCGACAAGTCCGAGAAGTACAGCGCGAGCGCATCCGGAACGTATAACGGTGGGTATAAGGTGCAAACCGCCCGCGCTGAGAAGTTCGCCGCCGCTGGTTATGTCATCAAGGGCGCAGGATACGGAAGCGTTTACGATTACGTTTGTATTTTTGGAATCAGCAAGGAAACCGCCGCCGCCCTTCGTGCTGATGTTGCCGACATCGAGAGACAGCGCACAGCATGGGAAAAGAAGCAGCAGGAGCCCCAGAGCGGCAAGAACTCGAAGGCAAGCAAGCCGACCGCAGAAACGGCCAACAGCGACAGCGAGAACGCCGCCCCCGCTGATGGTTTGGAATTGGTGGAAATTGTCGGAGGTGTTGCCGTGGTTGCTGATGACTGGAAAACCACATACCGCAACCGCCACCACATCAAGGCACACGGCGCAAAGTGGAACAAAGACGCGAAGCAGTGGCAAGCCACAGAGCCCGCCGACGTTGAAAGCCTTCGCGCCTGGTTTGCTCTCCGTGATGGGGAGCAGACCACCGCACAGGATGCCGAGCCAATGAGCGAGCCACAGCAGGCCGAGACAGTCAGCGAAACCGAAACCGCCGACACGTTAGAGGGTGCCCAGGATATCACCGAAACCAACGAAAGCGAAACCGCCACCGATTCAGCAAAAGCCGAGCAGGAAGAGCCCCAGCAGGAGGAAAAGCGCGATGAGTTGAAACAATGGCACGTTGAAGAGCTCGTAACGGGCGAATCTTTAAAACATCATCTTTTCACAGATGACCGAAACGAGGCCGCCGCCTTTGTTGCCGCCAAACTGGAGGAACTGAGAGCCGCCGAGGGTGTCGAAGTGTTGAGCGATAAAAAAGGCCGCGTAATTTGGTACGATGGCGAAAAATACCACCTTCTTTATATCTGGGATCTTGACGAGTCGAAAAGTATGTATTTTATGGAAAAAGACCGCAAGCGCCGCCGCATTCTTCGCGAAGTTGCAGAGCGTCACGCCGCAGCCATGAAGCGCAAGGCAGAGCGCGAAGCACAACAGGCCGCAGCCAATGAGGAAAAGACCGCCCGCGCCTTTGCTGAAGCATTCGCAGCAGCTGCCGACGCTATGCACGAAGCCGTAACAAGTGAGCCGCAGAGCGAGCCAACAGAAGCCCCACAGAGCGAGCCGGAGACCGTAGCCGAAGAAATACCCACCGCCAACGATGAAAGCGCCACAGAGGGCGCAACAGCTGCCACCGCTGACACATCCCACAACCCACCCCGCGAGCGTATCAGGTTCAGCCCTGACGATTACCAGGAAGCGGCCTAAATGGGCCGAGGGTGGGGCCTGTGACCGATCCCAACCAATGCCCACGGGCTCCTACCACAGCGGCACCGCCCCACCCTCTCCCGTTATACGCGCGTGCGAAATCACAGAATTTTGGTAATTATAGCGCCTTTCAAACTTCACCGTTTTTTAGATTTCATCATTTCATTAATTCATTATATTATGAACTTTAGTTATAATCCCGACTTCTACCCCACCCCCGAAAATATTATTAATCGGATGATGATGGGCGAAGATTACATAAATAAGACCATTTTGGAGCCCTCTGCCGGTTCTGGTAATATTGTCCGCTGGTTGCAGCGTAACGGAGCCCGCGAGGTGTTAGCGTGCGAGACTGACACAAATCTCCAGCAGATTTTGCAGCGCACGGGATGCCGCATGATTGGGGCCGACTTCCTGACAGTCACCCGCGAACAGGTTTCCCACGTCGATATGATTGTGATGAACCCGCCATTTTCTCAGGGTGTGCGCCACATCTGCCACGCCTACGAGATAGCCCCCGCCGGTTGCTGTATCATTGCATTGTGCAACACGTCGAATCTGGAAAGCACCTACAGCCGTAGTTATAGGGAGTTTCAGGAATTAGTGAAGATGCACGGATATAGTGAGAACCTGGGCGAATGTTTCGAGGATGCCGAGCGCGTCACCCGTTGCCGCGTGTCGCTCATCAAGATTTGGAAGGATGGCCAAGGCGCTGACGAATTTAAGGGTTATTTCTCTGCCTTCGATGAAGATGAGCAGGGCAACCAGTGCGAAGGGCTGATGCAATACAACTTCGTGCGCGATATTGTGAATCGTTATATCCAGGCTGTGAAATTATTCGACCAGACGATGCAGGCCGCCGAGCAGATCAACCGCGCCGCCGAGTTCATAGATTACACCGTAGAGACCGACGCAAAGACCGGCGAGCAAAGAGCCGTTAAACATACTTACGGGGCATTGCCTATCACCTTTAAGGCTGTGACCACCCGCGAGGCTCAGGACTCCGTTATAGGTGGCGAAATTACTCACCTTACCTATAAGCGCGAGCTTCAGAAATATTATTGGCGTATCATCTTCCAGAAACTCAATATGGCGAAGTTTGTCACCAAGGAACTACGCGAACAGATTAACCGCTTCATCGAGCAGCGCCAGAACGTGCCATTTACCATGGGCAATATATACCGTGTCGTGAATGAGGTAATCCAGACCAACGGCCAGCGAATGCGTCGCGCCATTGTCGAAGCCTTCGACCTGGTGTGTAAGTTTTCGGCTGAGAATGTCACCGCCTTAGAGACTTGGAAAACGAATAGTAACTACATGGTAAACCGCCGCTTTATTGTGCCATCGATGACAG
>Ga0310695_10015443_pt1 | contig 10173 bp, 8 predicted proteins | sample RumenRJG_04DNA_FD_203882 | JGI IMG/M metagenome (GOLD analysis project Ga0310695, IMG submission 203882) | Bovine rumen microbial communities from Lethbridge, Alberta, Canada - RJG_04 (v2) (version 2) | ecosystem: Host-associated > Mammals > Digestive system > Stomach > Rumen | place: Canada... | reverse complement strand
TGGGCGAATGGTCCTCAAGCGGTGCCCAGTTGTGCTCCATCAGGTAGATGGCATACTGGTGGGCAAGCGACATGAAGTCCATGTTTTCCTTCTCGCTCAGACGGTAGCGCTGGTCGAAGATTGCATAACCGGCACGACAGTAGTCATAGAAATAATTCCTGATGACGTAGCTGTCGCCATTGCGCAACCCTTCAATTATCTCAGAGTCGGCAAGTCTGTGATGCGCTGTCTCGCGGTAAGTGCTTGTTCGCCGGAAGTTCATGTGTGATGATAATTTTCCGCTAAAATACAAAAAAATCGAATGGCAGCTTAATTTTTGCGCAAATTCTTCTTTAAAAGAATAAAGACGTCTTTACAATGAAGTTATTAACCGATTAAAAAAGTTTACTGCAATGAAAAAGAATGATCAGCCAACCAAGCGAGTGTTCAACCTTATTATAGTTGATGAGAGTGGTTCAATGTCCATTATACGCCGTCAGGCTTTCTCGGGCATAAACGAAACGCTGCAGACCGTGCGCAATATGCAGGAGCAGTTTCCCGGACAGGAGCAGCGCGTCACCCTCGTGACCTTCGACAGCTTTAACACCGCATGGCATTACGACAACACACCAGCCCGGCAGACCAAAGACCTTGCCTGGACAGACTACAGCCCCAGTGGCGGCACGCCTCTCTACGATGCTATGGGCATGGCTATATCGAAGCTGAACGCACAGACCTCTGATGCCGACAATGTGCTGGTGACGGTGATTACCGATGGCGAGGAGAACAGTAGCAAGGAGTGGACTTTGAAGATGGTCCGCACGATGATAGAGAAGCTGAAGCAGCACAACTGGACTTTCACCCTCATCGGCACCGACAACCTCGACGTGGAGGGCATGGCACACTCTTTCGCCATCGACGAGCATCTGGAGTTCCGTCAGGACGAAGCGGGCACCAAGGCCATGTTTGCCCGCGAACGTCGCAGCCGCAGTCGCTACAATGCCTGCTTAGAGTCAAGCACACCATGTGCTGTAGGCTCCTTCTTTCAAGAGGAGTGATAGATATTGGCGCAGAGAGAATACCTGTTGGTGTCCTCTGCGCCTTTTTTTCCGTGCTCTGCAGGCTATTGTCTTTTGAGGAGTATCTTGCATTGGCTATCGAAGTCCATCAGGAAAATGAGGAACTTCTGTGTGTCGAGGAAGTAGCTTGGATATGCTTCCTTTTAACATTCAGGTGGAAGCTGGAGCAGGGTGGGCAACTGTGAGACAAAGTCTCAAAGATAAATTTTCAAATTTTCTTTCTGTTACGCAGAATTTCTGCGTAACGATATGCTTATTTTGCATCATGAAACATATAAATGAAGCGTATTATGGAAGAATAATTCCTCAGCTCTTTTGTTATAAGCGCGGTCCGTATGCAAAAAAACTCTAAAAAAAGTTTTGCCGAATCAATTTAATTGCATATAATTGCAACCGATTTATTGGCAAAACAATGCCGACTATTCTTTGGCTTGGCTAAATTCTGGAAAAATCTACAAGGGTCAAAAGAGTAAGTTGAGGCAGAGTGATGCATCCCTGCATAAGGGACGCGGACTGTGCTTTCGCTTATCTCGACCCAAAGGTTTTCCAGAGCCCGCCAAGCGAGAGTAAGAGATTGGAGAGGACGTGTTCCTTTTTTTATTATCAAATTTGTAACTAAAAACGTAAAACGTCTATGGCACTATTCAAAGTAACGACAAAAGCTGCAAACTCACCAATGGCATTCTTTTTTAATTGAACCAGATATGAGTGTAGAGGTGGCGACGGTATCCGCTGTCATCCTATTACCGCCAATGGAGGTCAGGCTGTAGCCGATGCCTTTATGCGAGTATATGGTATCGATTTGAAGAAAGCCGGAGCATTGAATTCTGTGTATTTGGATGCAATAAAAATGCATTAGATTGTAAACCAATTAATTGAATTTCGTATGGTATCAGAATTACAAATCATAGAAAAAGTAATCAGTATACTTAGCAGGAATGCCAAGTGTAAAGATCGCTATGCTCCTGAACTAAAGAATTTCAGTGAAAGAAAAGGTCGGGCGAAATATAATCGTTATCGTCTTGGAGTAATAGGTGTTACCAGTTCGGGTAAATCAACTATGATTAATTCTTTGCTTGGAGAATTTCTTCTTCCTGCGGTTGCCCGCCCATCTTCGAGCCAATTAGTAAGCTGTTTCCGTTCAAAGACAAGAAATGCAACTATTTATTTTGAAAACGGGAAATCTCAATCGTTCACAAATAGATTGCTGACCCCAAAAATAATCGAAAGGTATGGAGATGAAGCATTTAACGTAAAAAATAAAGAAAAGGTAAAACAAATAGAAATCTCAACGCCAGAATTTCCTTTTAACGAAAATCTAATATTGACAGATAGTCCTGGACTTGATGCCTATGGGTATGAAGGGCATGAGCAATTAACAATGAATAGTCTTCTGCCCACAATCGATTTCTGCATTTTTTTAACTACTTGCAAAACTAATTCTGACGAAAAGACTTTGAATGTTCTTAATACGGTAGCTGAATACGATAAACCAGTTATCATAGTTCAAAATATGATAGATTCACTTCAACCAAGTCTTGATGGGAAAAAGACTGTAGCGGATGTGGCGCAGGATCATCGTGTTCGCATAGAAAGAATTGTATCAAGATCAAACATTAAAGACAAGTCAAAAGTTCATATTGTTCAAATATCTGCGATAAATGCTCTTCAAGCTCGCATAAAAAAAGACAAAGATTTGCTGAGCGAATCTAATTACAAAAAACTTATTGAAGTTGTTAACACAACCTTTAGTCAGGTTCGCCCTATGGTTGAGGGGAATAGATTGTTGATATTAAAGAAAGAAATAACCAGAATAGCAAAAGCCGCGATTGAGGATGGTAAGGGCGCACTTTTGCCTACTGTTAAATTTGAGTATGATGACATAAGCCTTGACTATGAAAACAAGAAAGAGAATTGTATTGCTTTCTTGAAAAACAAATTAGATTATCTACAATCACAAAAGTCGTATATTTCCGGAAAGTCAAGCTTTGACAGGGATGATATTAGCTCTATTAAGACACTGTCATGGGAATGTGAATCAGAAATATGTAAACAGATGCGTATTCTTAATTCCTCTATTGTTGATATAAGTAACAAACTGAATGTTGATTCTCGCAGCATAATATCTGATTTTAGATTTGATAAGAAGCCAGAATTAAGACGTGAGACGAAAAAAGAAAAAGTAAATAGCGGTTATTGGAAAAAAGGTGAACGTCATTGGTATACCTTATGGCTTATTAAGGACGATGACAAATGGATTGACACCTCATACGAAAAAGAGGTTACAGATGTAGCGAAAACAAGACAAAATGCCATTGATTATATAAATGGTTCTATCAGGGTTTTTAAAGAAACTATTGAGAAATGGCAAAAATCAATAGTATTAACTGAACAAAAAATCGAATCTGAGATAGAGAATCGCCGTTCTGAATACAAGGCAAGAATAGAAAAAAATCTTGATAGCCAAGATTACCTTAAAATAGGGAAAGAACTTCAAAAACTTGCAGGCTCAATTATAACGCCATCAAGTAGATCGTCAAATACAAACTCAACAAAAACAGATGTAAAGGAGACGTGCACTTTTACTATAATAGATAAATGTGGTTTACTGCCAATGGCAAAACTGTCAGATTACATTCGGTTAAAAATTCATCGTTCCGTGGCTAATACATTTATTAACGAGTCTTATAATTATGTCATTGGGTGGGACGAGAACAGTGAATCTAAATTTGTTAAATATGCATTTGGTAAAGATTTGGTATCGGCGAAAATATGCAATGGGGCTAATTCAATAGGTAGATCCATAACGGTTATTCATAAGTCTAATGAATTAAAATCTTTATCATCAAATACAGCAAAGAATGTCTTTGTTTTAGTCAATGCCATCCAATTTGGGGCCGCCATGAGCGAAATCTTCAAATTAAAGTTAGGAAATATCATTAGAAGAATGGATAGATTATATCTTGTAGTCCAAGATTTCAATGAGATTATGAATGGTGATTGTGTTTCTGAAACACTCGACAATGTATTAGGATTGAGAAATCGTAAAGAACTAAATATGAGGTGTTCTACCAGTATTATGTTGCTACACGATAATCCCGTTTATAATATGGCGGCTGTAGAAGCGCAAGTTACAGGATGCACTCAGCAATATGACGAGATAAGAATTCTTAATAACTTGCAGACTAAATTCCCTTATCTCTTTCCTAAAGATAAATTAATAAGAAACTTTTCAACATCAACAATACGTATAATAATTCAAAAACTAGGTCGAATATGAATTCTGTAATTTTACAAGTGGACGAATCAACTAAAGGACTGATGGAAGAAATTCAGTCTGGAATAACATCTTCAATCGAAGATGGAATAAGAGATGTAAAATCAAAGGTGGAAGCAGTAGATGATAATACTAATATGATACTGCGCAAGTTTAAAAACTTTGATGGACTTAGCAGTTCAATAGATCAACTACGCTCTTTAGCTGAAGAGTCAAAAAAGTTTGCCTCAATTGTATCTCCTTTGCAAGACAGTATGGCTGAAATTCAACAGGGGGCAAAGGCAAATGAGGTAACACTTTCTGAGCAAAAAGAATATATCAAATTGCTTGTTAATGGTGTTTTGGAACTCTGTGGTAAGCAAGATTCAATGAGCAATGACATAAAGTCATTATTAGTTGAACTTCAGAATAACATTGAGACTTATCAACAGCGTTTTGCATCAAAAGTGGAGACTTCTTTGTCGGAGATAATATCGTCTGTGAATTCTGTTCAAAACACCATTATAGAGGATGCTCAGAAATTAGAAGAGTCTATAGCGCAGATTTCTGCCTCACAAAAAGAATTCAAGAACGCTTATAGTATCAAGGAAACGACACATGCCGAATTCGAACATAACACAGATGCTAAATTAAAGCAATTAAGCGAATCTGTTGAGAAGCTCCAAGCAACATTGGATATTGTAGTTAATCTTGTTACACCTTTCTGGAAGAAATGGAAATAAATACTATATTATTATGAAGATAGAACAGTTTTTTGACCAAAAATTGGCAGACTTCCTTGATGCTTACTCAGATACCAAGGAGTCACTAGGTTCGGGCATTTTAAAAAGTATCAAAAACTCGAAGAGAAGTGAGTTAATCATTCCAGTTCTTGGTATGCAAGGTATGGGAAAAAGTACCTTAATTAATGGATTGTTGGAAGAGAATATCTTGCCTAACGATGCCGATGAGACAACCTGCGTACCTGTTGAAGTAAAGTTTGGTACTACAGAATGTGCGAAAGTTCATTTCTTTGACAAGAAGAATGAAATAATCGTTCATACTCGAGAAGAACTCAACGAGTATGTAGACAACAATTATAATCCTGCAAACGAAAAGCATGTTGCCAACATAGAACTGTTCAGAAATATTTCAATACTGAAAGACGGTATGGTAATCGTAGATCTGCCAGGTGTTGGCAGCTTGACTAAAGAAAATGAGAACACGACCAAAAGATATGTCGAGAATTTGTGCTCTGCCATTTTTGTTATTCCGACGGTTCCTACCATTAGAAACAAGGAGGCTTTGTTCATAAAGAGCCTTTGGTCGCAGTTCAGCAAGGCTATTTTTGTTCAAAATGAATGGGGAGAGAGTAAAGATGAATTGAGTGACAGCATTGACTTTAACAATAAGGTATTGAGAAAAATCGCAGAAGAACTGCACAACCCTTATAACGATGAGATTATCGTTGTTAATGCTTACAAAGCGGTGGCAGGAGCAGTAAAGAACGATCAATCACTAATAGATAAATCAAACATTAAGACATTATACGATAAAATCATCGAAATTGCATCAAATTGGGAAGACACAAGAGAAAGTATTCTGCAGACAAGAATCAATCTCAGCATTGAGTTTGTTAAAGGAGTTATACGTAAGCGTCTCTCTGATCTGAAAAAATCAAAAGAGGAGATTGAAGAAGAAAACAAGAGGCAGTTGGAGGTTTTCCATCAGGGAACAATCGAATTGCTTGACAAAATTGATAAGCTAAAGAGATACCTAAGAGATCAGGAAGATGAAGTATACTTTACAACGAAAAAGAAAGCCAGTGAGAGCGCAAAAAAGATTAGGGCAGCTATTTATAGAGTAATAGATAAAGGTGTTTATGACGGTGAACGTCTGTCCACTGCCTTTAATGACATTCAAGAAGATGAAATAAAAGACTTCACAAATGATATTATTGATTTATTCATGACCATCAAATTTGAAGTTGAGAAGCAATTTGCAGAAATTCAGCAAATTCAAATAGATAACGACATAAACATTCATGCTGAAAAGACTGATTTTGGAAACTCTTTTAAATGGGAGAAAGGATTTCAATTTGCAGCTAATTTAGGTGGCGCCATAGGTGGTGCGATTGGCGCAGGACCTCTGTTGACAGCTTTGGGAGTTGCTGTGCCTGCAGGATGGATTGTTGCAGGTGTTGGCTTTGCTATTTATTTTGTATTTAGTCTTTTGGGGTTTGGAGTTAAAAAGATTAAGCAATCTGAAAGAGCCGATAAAGCAAAGAAGCAAGTTTCACCATATATTGATGAAATCGAACGTTCTCTTATGAAATCCATTCCTGCTAAATATGATGAATTTGCTTGTTCATGTTATGAGGTATTAGACAAGATTGTATCTGATCGTCGTGAGGAAGAACTCAGATTCAAAAAGTCATTATATGAAGTGATTAACGACTCACAAGAAGAGAAATTGCAAAAAGACTGGGAGTATATTATTAACGAACAAAAGAAATTCCAACATGTTTGAAGATAAATTAGAGAAAATAGAAAAAATTGAACCGTTGATAGATATTACTGGTAAACAAGAAATATCTGCAATGGCAAAGTTCTTGTATGAACGCATTAAGAACCATGACTCCTATTTGGTGTTTCTTGGTGAAACTAGCAGTGGAAAGTCTTCTCTTATAAATGGCTTTCTTGGCGCAGATGTTCTTCCAATGAAGGCTCGACCAACTACCGCAGCCATCACCGAGGTGGAAATAAGTAGCTGTTCTTCTGACAGTGAATATTATGCAATAAACAAGGATGCAACTATTGAGAAGATAGATAGGAATCTGTTCTTACAACTTAGTGAACATCCTGATGAGAATTTGAAACGACTTAAAATCACAAAAAGTGTACAGAATTCTGAGTTAGAAAACCTTAGAATATTTGACACTCCGGGTTATGGTTCAATAATAGATGAGCACGAAGAGGTCTTAAAAGAATTTTTGCCCAATAGTGATATTATTGTCTATACGGTAAATTATAAAATTGGCATACAAGACGAGGACTATGTATTCTTAGGATTTCTAAGAGAACTAATAAGACCAGACGTAAAGATTTTCCTACTCATAAATCGATGTCCGGTAGGTACTGATGATAAAAATTTAAAGGTGCGCAAGATTTTTCAAATTGTGTCAGATGTGCTTACGATAGATCCAATGGTTTTTACCGTTGACAATATCGAGACTGAGGGAAATGATGGGCATCCTCTTCCTAATTGCCAAAAACTATGGGAAGGTGTAGGTAAAGGATTATCATCTCCGGAGAGAACGGAATCTTTGAATCGTGCATTTAATGGTTATATTAAAGACCTGTATAATGAATGTTATAAAGTAATTGAGTCAAGATATTTGTCGTCAAAAATGTCTGCTGATGAATTTGAGGAAATTATAAATTTGCAGCAAGACTATGCACATCATATAAGACAAGCAGTTCCTAAATATGTTGTTCCAACATTCGATAGGATAGAGAAGGTCTTACCGAGAAAATTTAATGAAGCTCGAGATAATGTTGGGAAGAAATTGGATGCTGAGATTGATAAGTCTTCAAGTATGGATATGAAAGAAATGGTTGGATATACTAATTCACATCTTCTTCCTCATGTTATTAAAGCCGAAACAGCTGAAATTCAGAAGTACATTGACATAGAATTAGATGACTTAAATAGAAAAGTTGATGATTATATCCAAAAAGAACTAATCGAATTCAATAATAAGATATCAATAAAAATCCAGACAAATTTAGATGCTGCTACATCCAATATTGCAGCAAGCATTCTAAATAAAATTGGTATGAACTCGCTGGAGGGTTATTTCTTTGCATTTGGTGGAATGGGTGGCGCAAATGCAGGAATTGCAAATGCTGCTTCTCACCTTCTAAAGAAAGCAGGTGATCTTTTTGGTCATACATTCTCACGTGCTACCCATAATGGAGTTAAGCACTTCTTGGCTAAAATTGGTGCAACATCAATGAAGGCTATTGGTGCTGCTGTAGCTGTTATTATCGAGTTACTCTTTACTGCTTACCAATTGGCCACTTGGAAAGGCAAACTTAAAAATAAAGTAGAAGAAAGTTTGACCAAATGGGAAGAGCAGACGCTTGAAACAGTTAAAGAAGACCTTGTAAAGCTGAGAGAAGAGAATATCGACACAATAAGAAAGATTGCAGATGATATTGCTCACTCATTTGATTCGGAAAAGCCAGAAGATATAGAAAAATGCAAGGAGGACTACCTCTATGCAAAAATAATAGGAAAAGAAATCGGTATAGAGTAAAACCGCACTCTGTACTCAAAACAAATAGCGGAATAAGTAAATAGTTATGGATGGATTAGAAACAAAAGAGTCTAGTAGGATGCCTGTGCAAACGACATCATCAACCCCTGCTAATCAGTCTTCACAACCTCCCTCAAAGATGTCTAAAACAGGTGATGTATTGGCTGATAACTTTGGAAACATTTTGAATCTGGCAAATAGCATTGTTGAAATTAAAAAGATGAAGGTTGCATCAGATGCGTGCTTAGCGAAAATGGCCGAAGATCGCAAAAGAATCATGGATGAAGCCCAAGCTTATGCGATCAAGAAAAGAGCAGATACATCTTCTGTTGTTGACAGGATGAACATTATACGTTCGATGATGCAAGACTTTTATTCACATAATCAAGGTAATCTTTCTGGTGATGATTTTTGTAAGATAATTACTGAAGTTGTAAACCAAATGGGAAGAGTTGAGGATGGAATGCGCTAATTTCGTTGAACTGGCGGTTGCTTTTTACAAAGACAAGACAGAACGAGAACTTCTTGAAAAATTTCAAGAAGAGTCTCGTCTCTTGTTGCAGGCAGATGCAGAAGCAAGACGTTCGAAAGCTAGAGAGAATATATTAGCAATGTCTAGGCTGAAAATAGAATTGCAAAAATTTGTTCTCATCTATGATAAAATTTCTTCTTCATGTGGGAAAATAGAAGCTGTAGACTCTTGCATAAGCGATATTGAAAAGAAAATCAAACTATTATCCTATCATAAAAATCATATAAAGAAATAGAAAGCAGAATAGTCTTTTGGACTTATGATATTAAAAAGTTAAAAAATATGGATATCGAAAGCATTATTCCCTCCGGCAATGGAGGAATCAATAGCGAAGGCAGGACGCTCAAGGAGATTTGTGAGCGTCCTGTGCCTGAGCATCTGATTAAGAAATTGGATGAGGAGCGACTGGCTCCTGAGGCGGTTAACAGGATGAAGGCAGACTTAGCTCGGATGGGGTCAAGTAGGGTGCCTCAGCCTGCACAGAATGGGCATGTGGATTTTAGTGCTATTGCATGGCCGGGAGTAACTGCAAGACTACCTGAGAAGGATGCTTTGGTGGCTGCTATCCGACAGAACTATCCTGGTATTAGTCTTGATGATATTACCCCAAGGAGTATTCGCGACATTACTTATTATATAGGTCGCAAGGCGCTTGCCGATCGTTATGGTATTACTATATCAAAGGCAGCTCACATTATCGGACTATTGGACCTCGTAATCCATGAAACGGATGATGGGAGAATAGAAATTGTGCCCAACAACGTGCACCGATTCAAACAACTCTATGCCCACAAAGGCTATGTGTCGAAGATGCTGAAACTCATCAATGGCAAAGAGGTTGCCGATGAAGATGAATAAATAGTATTGAGTCCAAATAATAAAAATGTAGGCTATAGCCTTTTTTTATCGGCTGCGCAGGATTTCTGCGTAGCCGATGCTTATTTTTGTAGCGTTGATTCAAAAAATGTAGAACTTAAACAAAAAAGTATGGAACAGTTACAAGAGT
>Ga0310695_10015442_pt1 | contig 10174 bp, 3 predicted proteins | sample RumenRJG_04DNA_FD_203882 | JGI IMG/M metagenome (GOLD analysis project Ga0310695, IMG submission 203882) | Bovine rumen microbial communities from Lethbridge, Alberta, Canada - RJG_04 (v2) (version 2) | ecosystem: Host-associated > Mammals > Digestive system > Stomach > Rumen | place: Canada... | reverse complement strand
TTGCAACACTAAGATAAGTGAAAAATCTGACACGGCAAAATCCTGGGCAACTTTTTGTTGCTCAGGAACTTATAAATTAATTTAAATCAAAGTGTTGCGGAATTAAGGATATTGTTTCTTCTGCCAAAGATGACAATCCCTTTTATAAGCCATAATAAACAACTTTGGAAGGAAAACATTACATAAAGCAACACATCCAACAAAAAGAGGAGCGACTTTTTCCGCGCCTAATCCTGCATGGCCACATCCCACAGCTGTTACAAGGAATTGTAATTCGGTATGGTTACGAGCATATAATTCGAAATCAGCAACATACTGTTGGAGTTGGCTAATTGAAACGCCCCGGGTCGGCAAAGCATATGCTCTACCTGTCGGCCCATTCGAAACGCCAACCTTTGCGCCAAAACTTTTTGCCGCAAGACCCGCAGCGCCTAGTTTTTGACTTCCTTGAAGGTCTGTACCGAATACAAACACCTGAGACTGACGTAAGCTTGATATCCTCTCAGGCGTGTATCGGTTGTAGCCGTTTACAACGTCATTCAGAAGTTTATAATACAATTCTTCCATCATGACTAATCTGTTTTATATCACTTTCTTTTCCAGTATTTCTCTATGCTTTTTTATGAGGGCAGTTGGCGACAATTCATTAACCTTAAGAAGAAGCTCAATAGTTTCTTTCTTGGTCATGGTAATCTTATCCTCATTTTTGCGCCACCATTTGTAGAACTTAACAGGCATATCTTGATAAGGTACTTTTGCAGCAACCATGCTGTCGTATCCAGGGAATACAATCTGTAGCTTTAATCCAAGTACATCACGGTAATAAGGGAAGAAATCCGCCCTCAGTTTGGACATCAAGACTAAATATGTCTCTTTCTCAATTGAGAGTTTGTATTTCCTGCGTACTTTGTCTAATTCTACAGGATTATCAATTAGCCATTTGCTGATTTTCTTGGTTTTCGCGTCAATAGTCAATAGGTCATTTGGGTAATAGGTACGTCCTTCTTTTGGCGCAAAGGTGTTTATACCCTCTACACTCTTTTTATCAGAAACCCCATCAGTGTTGACAATATTCATATGGTCACGAACATATGATATAATATCAATGTGGTTTCTTTCACTTCCAGGATATTTAGTAAACAATTCATCGTTTGACTCTCCTAAGAAAAAGTCTTCTATGAAATTCCATCTGTCCTCATTCTCAAATGAATGGAGGAAGAAATGGTCAAATATGTCAGAACTGCTTTTATATCTCCGTTCAATAGTCGTGAGCAGGGAATTCCTGTAACTAACATCTGCAGCATCCTTGGCAATTCTTCTTGGATCATTAATACGAATGAAGATCATGGGATTATCACCTCCACGACTTTCATAAGTGCCAATTCCAAGAATTTCCATTAGGCTACCAAGCCTGATATAATTTGTTAGATACTCTCCACCGTGAGACGTATAAAGCGAGGACATATTACCAGGAACGCCTTCAAAAAGCTTCTGCATTCGTCTTTTCAATGTGGCAAAGTTATGCGTATACTGGTTGTTAAAAACACGATACTGTTCTTCTTGTTTAGTATTTCTACGACGTTGTAAGAAAGCATCATTATCAATCTGATTTGGAACGGTGCCTCTACCAGAGTAAGTGGCCAACAGAAATTTTACAACTTTCTCACGGACTACGTCATCAGTCAGCTGCCTGCTTAATTCTTCCTCTAATTCTTCTTTTGAGAAATAATGCCCTGACAAACGTGTCAAAGTTGATTGAATGGTATCAAGCAATCCTGCTAGTTTCCGATTTGCACGATCAAAGTCTGTTTCTAAAGTAAAAGTTAATTTTACCTGCGGCTTGCATTCAACGTTGTCTTCTTTCAGCAACCTTCCTTCATAGAAGTCACGTTTAATCATGGGGAAGCTGCAATCGCTGAAGCTCTTCTTCCAGATCTTGTCAAGATCAAGTTCAACAACTGTCAGTTCGTCCGTAACAGCGCGAAGCTCCGTAAAACATCCCTTATATTTTTGTTTCAGGAGTTGAAGACCATATCTGTTTACTCGGCAATATACTTTGACGAACAGTTTTTTGGGACGTGCAATCAGTACATTGAATCGATATTTTGCCAGATAGTCTTTTTCTATCATCATGAGAGAGGTCATCACTTTCTGGTCATTATCTAAGGCGTTATCAAATATATAGCTAAAATCATCAGCAGAGACTAACATATTTCTCTTTTTACCGTTCGCGACGAACATCTTGTTGATCTTGTTGATGACCTCTCTTACTTGATAGTGCCTTAACGCTGAGATTCCATGCAGTATTTTACTATATCTTTGATCATCAAGAGCATAGCTCAATGCTGCAAATCCATTTATCTCAGGCTTTCTTGCAGCACGTCCTACTTCCTGTACATAGTCCGGCAACAGTCCTGATGGAGCATGATGGTATACCAGTTGTATATCAGGAATATCAACACCCATTCCAAAAGCCTTGGTCGAAATCATCACCTTTGCCTCGTTATCCTTAAAACTGGAGTAAGCAAGATTCTTATTGTCAGCAGATAGGCCGGAATGATATGCGACAGCAATACCATCCTTGCCGTCAGCCTCCAAACGCTGTATGAGATTATCGATATGCTTTCGATAAGGGGCATAAACGATTGTTTTTACTCCTTCTTCTGCAATCGACTCAATAAACTTAACTGTTTCTTTTTCCTTCTCAGAATCGTAATTGGACTTATATTTATCGTGATTGTCTATAACAAATGTTATGTTTTTACGCTTTACCTCTCCAATAAACAAATGAGGGTCGTGCATGTATAGGCTGTTAACACTGTCAAACACCATGTCATTGTCACCACCATATATTGCTGTCGCGGTAACTGCCACTAATGGAAAATGATAATCATGGTTTTTGCGAATTTTGTTGATATGCTGCCCCAAGAACCAGTAGTCAACTCTGAAATCGCGCCCCCATGTTGTTATCAAATGGGCCTCGTCAATAACAAGAAGACCTAACTTCCTTTTTTCTCCGATAAAGTATGTTATGTCATATGACAAAAGCAATTCAGGTGAAAGATATAAGATGTCAATATCGCCATTCTGGCAATCTTCAATGACCTTATCGCGGTCGATCAAACTTAATTCGCTATTCAAAAAGAACACTTTCTCGAACCCTCTTTCCTGCCTGATTTGTTCTACCTGGTCTCTCATCAGAGCAATTAGTGGTGAAACGACAATAGTAACATCTTTCTGCGATGACACATAGAAAGCTGGAAGTTGGAAAAGAAGGGATTTTCCTGCACCTGTTGGCGCTGTTAAGAACAAATCCTTAACGTCTTTCCCTGCTTTGGCATTCTTATATTCATTGATGATAGTTTCAACGATCAGACCTTGTGAGATATTAATAATTTCCTTCCCATAGTCTGGGTTCTTATAGACACTCAGCTCTCGGAATGTCGCATTAGTTCCCCAATATTGCTTTAGTAAATGGAGGGTTTCTTCAGATGGGTGAAATTCCTCTTGAATAGCGGATTCGTCAAGTTCATAAAGCTGGCCACCAAATTGCCCCAACAACCAGTTCAGTTTTTCAAGCATCATCTTTGCTTGTTTATTCATGGGCTGCTTTTGGAATATCTTTACGATGACATTCTTATCGAAATCTCCCTCACTTAGACAACGATTGATAAATATGTCAATACCGTGCGGATCGCTCACTGTATCAATAACCTCATGTGTATCGTCTTCTGGAAGAAGTAAAAGTGGCTTTTGTTCTGTGAACACATCGATGGTCATAAACTCTTCGAGTGGGGTCTTGACTGAATAATAGAATTTGTCACCAATCTGCATCTGTTCTGCCATATATATAGGCATCGCTTCATTGCGCTCCTCGATGTTCTCTTGTCCTACTTTCTCAATAAATTCACTCTTCTCTAGAGGTAATAATGAGCGGAATCCATCACGGACAAGTATTAGTCGGTTTTTGAAGAATTCCGGCTGGATATAGCTTATTAAATAGCTAAATTGAGGAAAAGATAGAATTGTATAAGGTATATCTGGATTTGCCATGGCATTATTTAGTTCTGTAAATACCTGGGCAAACCATGTCTGGTTAAAGAACTGACTATTATCGTTTTTTTGAAACGAATCTTTGTCTACAATGAATTTATCAAACTCATTCATATTGACATAATCGTTCATGCCCATGAATACGAATATCGGATTCATAGTGCTCTCCAGTTCTTCCTCCATTTGATCTTTTATCAAAGGAGTGAGTATTTCCTTAATCCTTTCCTTATTCATAACTTCAATCTTTAAATACTTTTTCAAAATGTTCCCATGCGCGTCGATAGTCCTCTATACGGTTTTGGCGATTGTAAGGGGCGTAATAAGTAACTGCTTCTCCACCATATAGCTCGCTTTTTGCAGGGTCAATAACAAAAGATGATGTTGGCTCAATACCAGCATAGTTATTGTCATCAAGTTTCTCTCCGCGAATTGTTTCCCATGTCTGACGATCAAGACCAACTCCAGTAAGGCCTTTAGAACATGTAAAAACAATATTGCCTTTAGCATCATACCATGTGTCGTCCTCATTCTGTTGCAGAACAGGGAATTGGATGGTATATATCATCTCTAAGTCTTGCAGACTAAGGCCTAAAGCCATTGCTGTGATTACATCAATTTCTACTAAAGCTTGACGACGCTCAAAGTAGTTGCGAAGCGGTGTGTTCCATGTCCAATCGCTTTGCAAGGAGTTGAATTGTTTTAAACGGGAATCATTAATACTCCATGACTGCAAACAGTAATTATCCTCCCACATTCCATTCCAAAGGCTAGAATAGAAACTTGTCAGACAATTAAGCATAAGAGTACGAGGAAATAATGCGGATTTAAATTTATCTGCAATACCTAGAGGGAATGACAATATTCTACCTCCATGTAAAGCACCCGTACCAATAGTTTTAACAAAAAAATCCAAGGTCAATGACGAAGTTAATCCGGTAAATTCTGTTAAAAGCCTATTATCTGGAAATACTGCAGATATTACGGTACATATGTGAGAAGTTCTCGGAGGTATTATTCCGCCACTTAATGTCCTTTCGCCAGCTTGGCTTAACATCAATCTAAATGCAGATTTATAATAATCTATCCAATTATCATATATAGGATTGCCTTCATCGTCTTGACCAATTTGAAACCCAGAGAATGCTTTCTCATAGTCATTCTTTGCAATACAAGGTGTATAATTAGTCCTTGAGATGTAATCTGTGTTAATCGCATTCAAATCTATAACATTATAATCAGCCTTTCCAATACAAACAGATTTGGGGGTTTTATAGAGTGGATTGCCAACAAACATATGAGGTCCACTGTATATCATTTGCAACTGAGACATATCTGGGTATTGGGTACTACGTTTTATTATGCCTTTATCAACATCGTTTGTTTCATGCCAGCCTTCAGAAATAATACAGTTGTAATTCCTGACATGTTTTTTAAAAGAGGACAAAGATTTTAGCACGTCAAGTATCTCTTTTGCATGAATTGAAACAAGTTTTGTGCATTCCCAATTTCCCCCTTCTTCAAATGTATCACAAAGAACTCGTAACCCTACTTCATCATAATGAACTATACGATCTTTATGACCAGATAAGTTCCATTCACCATTTTCTTTAATACCATGACATTCGCCATTTCCATTATGGGTAAAACATAAATCAATAGTATTTGGATGGAAAAGATTGTTTATGCTATCAAATGAGATAGCTTCTTTAAGCCCTCCATATATACTTGATCCATATTTCTCTCTATGAGCCACCTCTGCAAATAGATTAAGAGCATTTTGAAATTGGAAATGGTAACAAAGTCTTTTGTACATTTCTTTACGTAATGGCTGTCCTTTGGAATCATCATATACAGTTTCTGGATGAAGTAATCCCATATATCCTTGATTAGATAACAATGAGAAGCCATTAGCTAATACGCACTTATAAAGATTTGTTTGTTGTCCAACTAAAAGTGGATAGTTACAATATGCATTGAGGAATGCAGTACTGCCAACATTTTCGTTTTCCTCTTCATGATAGATTTTCCTAAGTTTCTGTGTTCCAGATACTTTTCTCTCATCATCACGTACGAAATACGTCATTAACTCACGACGTACATCTGGTGCAGACATACGGCGCACAGCTACTTCTGGGAACTTCTCCGCAACTATATCGGTGTCATTAAATTCTAATTTAATCCAAGGTGGATTACCACAGATAATATCAAAACCATCACGCAACCAGAATACTTCAAGGAAATCGAGCATGGGATGGAAGAAACGGTATCTTTCAGATAATCTTGTTACAATATCAAAACGATCATTACTTACTTGCCCTTCTAACTGAAGTTCTCCTGTTTGGCGTCCACCAACTTTAGAAAGGATTTCATTAACCTCCATAGCTTTTACCTCACTTTCTTCTTCCGCTTGATCGAAAGCAAAATGTCCTTGCTTTGGAAGGAATAGGTCTTGTTGTCCAGTTTTGTCGGCATTAGAAAAGCGAACTTTGTGCTCATACTCTACATCAACATTGAGAACTCGCTCTATATCATCCCAATACTGTTGACGTGTAGGTAAGCTTGCAGCATCTTCATATTCCCAAAAGAATAGAGAACACCAGTAATCCATCACAGCTTTCAACTTCCGATATGCAGAATTCTTACCATATCGGCGATCATCAAGTTCCTGACGTTGCTGGGTAGTATTGAAAGGTAGTTCCCGATTCAAAGGATAATTCCACACACTATATCCATTATTGGCATATTTTTCTATACCCATCTGGAACTTTACATATTCTTTTAATAGTACATCGATTTTATTAGAAATACGCTTTAGCTGTGTATATTCATCACCAGTAATTCCTTTTAGCCAGCCACGCTTCTTTTCTTTCATGGACCGATATTCTGGATCTGTGCTTGAACGTTGGTGAGTAGTCAACACTCCAAGCATTTCTTTTACAGGAAGAAGAAAATGATAGACTTCAGTATAATGACGTAATGGCCGTTTGGAATCGAATGATAATCGACGAGTGCTTGCTTCCCACCATTTCTTATCAACATAATGCTTGTTTACGACATCACTTTGTACATCAGTCTGCTTATATACCTTTAACCACGCACCAATAACCGCATTTCCATGAGCCAGACGGTTTGAGAAGAAAGGAGTTTCCATGTCTCGATGCATGACATTAAGCCACAATGACAGTTTTCCTAGCTCTATAGCAGTCGCATTAAGGTCAACGCCATATACATTGTTGGTTGCTATGAAGGCTTTTGTTTTTTGAAGTTCATTGGGATAATCCAATGGATCGATAGCTTCACTTACCTCTTTCTGCCTATATTGCAGATATAGTCGAGCAATTTGATTTATGGCCTCATTCTGGAATGCAGCAGCTCCCATAGCAGGCTCTAAGATTTTCATCTGCATAAGGTCACATGCTGATAGTTCTCCCTTCTCCAACTTTTCAACAATAGGACGTAGTGTATACTTGACAGTGCTTTTTGTCAGTACTTCTGGCGTATAATAACTAGCAGATTTCTTGCGATCACGACCATTCAAACGATATATAAAGCGTCCTTTATTGTAAATGACATCTGTACCATTTTCCTCCTTTAATATTTCATCCTCATTGAAATCACCACGTCTTGAACGAGGTACAAGATATGTTTCAACTGTATCGCCAACTGGATGAACCTCAATATAATCCTCTTCTGCATAAAAACCACGATATGCCAATAGATTCTCATAGACGCTGCCTAATTGGTTGATGCCAAGATTTGCATATGATATTCGACCACGAGCTTTACCTTTCTGCTGTTGAGACAGAGATAGCTGGCAAATGATACGCTGCCAGACTAAATTGCGGAATTGAACACCTTTTAATACTTTGAGTTTCTGTTCAGAAAATAAAGGAGAGTCCAGATGACGTACCCGGAAAGAAGCCGATAATGATGTTTCATCTCGGCGATTTTCATTGTATCCTCCAAGAATTAATTTGAATAGTTGTTTGATACTGTAGTCAAAGAAATAGCCGTTTTGCTCTTCTGCAGTAATCATATTTACTTGCTCCAAATCTCGTAGCATCTCTAAAGAATAGCCACGTTGATATGTCTTGTCGTTGATGGGCAAAATATCGAGATCTGGACGGCTCTCTGCATAAAAAATGAACAACAGACGGTAAATATAAGTCAGACAGTCGTCACGCATCATCGCTTCGAAATTATCATCAGTTTCATCCTGCTGGTGGAAAGGATGCTCTGGGTGCTGTTTAATATACCAGATAGCCTCGTTTGCCAAATCCTCCACTGCACTCACTACTCCGAGCTTTAAGTCTTGTGTGACAGAATATGCATTCTTGTAAGACTCCTCTTCAAGTTGTTCCATTAGTGGCGTCTCTGCTGTGTTGGCCAATGCATCACGTGACACGAGCAGGTAAAACAGTGCGAAGTAGTTACGCATACTGCTTTGGGTCGTCTCGGTTAATAACCGCTCTATATCAAATTGCAAGTAGGCTCCACGATTCCACTTGTCTGCATCCATGAAGAACACCTTGTTACCAGACAATAACAATATATAACGCGGATGTTCTTTTTCTGGCATGGCAAATACATGAGAAACCAAACGGTCAAGACCTGTCTCTGCAAATCCCAATTCAGGTTCATCACCAACAGTGATTAGGGTGTCAATGTCCATTACATATAACTGAGGAGTGTTATCAGCCCTACTACAGACAGTACGAACAGGAAACTCCTTCAATGCGCCATTTTCCCCTAAAGGCAGAGATAGGAGGGTGTCTGGCTCTGCTTTATCGACCCCGTAATAGCCTAAACAATTCAGGATATTGGTATTGAAGTCATGGGTAAATAGTTGTTTGTCTTTCTCACGGGCATATCTAGAACCCACATCTTGCTTATAGCGGTTATATTGCTGGCGTAAAGCACTAAAACGTGCATTTAGCTGACTAATACCATCGGCACTATAGCCTGCCTTATCAAATACTTTCTTGTGAAAATCCTCAGTGAAATATCCTGTGGAAAAAAAGTCGTTGACGTTCTCTATGAAACTGTATGATGCGTTCATAATCTATCCTTTTAAAAATTGTAGAAAGCAGCAATTACCTTAATATAAGGCTCACCTTGTAATGATTCAAGATCTTTAAGATATTGACCACGATCCTCATATAGCGCAGAGACCTTCTTCGTCCTGCGATTTATACGCACAGCAGCGAATCCGGATGGAATTCCCTCCTCTTCAAAAAGCTTTAACTGCTTTTGCTCTCCATTCATCCATCGGTCCAATCGATCACGATAGTCTTTGACAACGCTATTCATTGCAGCTGTCTTTGTTGCTTGCTCACCATTTATATAGTTTTGCAAATTTTCGATGGCTTCAGGCAAGAGCTCTTGTAGAATTGCGAGATGCTCTTCTGGAATAGTGTCAGTATATAAACGTTCCTTTAACTCGAATTGGTCAATAAAAGCAGATAATGGCATTGGCTTGAAAAGCCCATTACCATCTTTATTAACCGGGCATACGACAAAATCACTAATAATACTGTCTCCAAGGCGATTACTAATCTGTCCACTCATAACAAAATAGGCCATGTCTTTGGGGAGAACCGATATTCTTGCAACTGGAGCATCATTTTTGGGGATTGAAGCAGTAAGCTTTGTAATCATAAAACGGATAACAGGATGTAGGTCATAAAGTAATTGAATATCTGCCCAACGAATACCATCAGTATTGTTTATGGCCTTATCTGCCACGCGAGCATCTTCTATCGCCCTCATCACATCCTCTTTATTGGCTGATAGACGATAGCGCATACCGATCCTTGGCTTTGCTTCGGCAGGCATGTCATATAATACTTTATCCAATTCATCAGTGTTTGTAATACTAATGAAATTATTCTCAACAACGACATTGCCTGCCATTATTTGATGATCACTTTCAAGTTGTCGGAACAACTCAGAATAGAAATCCATATCTTTTTTGAAGATAGATAGTGGAGTTTCTACTTTTACATCTACTTCAGAATCGTCTGACTTTAGAACAGGCGTCGGAGTTGGCGATTGTCCTCCTTCCTCAGAGGAATCAGTTCCACCTTCTAATCCTAATGCTGCAAGTTTTGCCCAAACATCA
>Ga0310695_10015436_pt1 | contig 10177 bp, 6 predicted proteins | sample RumenRJG_04DNA_FD_203882 | JGI IMG/M metagenome (GOLD analysis project Ga0310695, IMG submission 203882) | Bovine rumen microbial communities from Lethbridge, Alberta, Canada - RJG_04 (v2) (version 2) | ecosystem: Host-associated > Mammals > Digestive system > Stomach > Rumen | place: Canada... | reverse complement strand
TCAAAACGGCGTTCAAGGGCGACACCGGCCTCACGCCCGATGAAGAATTGACGCACTTCGGCATGTGGTGCATGCTTTCTTCGCCGCTTCTGATAGGATGCGACGTGCGCACGATGCTTCCGGAATCTCTCGAGCTCGTGAAGAATCCCTACCTCCTCGGCATGAACCAGAACGATCTCGGCATCCAGGGCTATGTGGCGCAGCGCGTCGGGAAGGACGGCTATGTGTTCGTGAAGGACGCAGTCGAACGGTTCGGGAAGACGCGCTATGTGGCGCTCTACAACGGCAACGACAAAGAGACGGAATTCACCGTGAAGTCGGCGGCTCTCGATCTCGGCGGGAACATCGACGTCTTCGACCTCGCGGAGAAAGGCGACATCGGCTCTTTCAAGGGGGAATTCACGCTGAAACTCGCGCCCCATTCCTCGCGCTTCTTCAGGTTCGACGCCGAAGAGCGCCTCGAACGCAAAGTGTACGAGGCCGAAACCGCGTTTCTGCACGATTTCCAGTGCCTCTCCGATTTCCGGAAAGCCGGGACTGCCGCTCCCGACGCGCTCCCCGGAGCAAGCGGCGGCGTGGCCGTGAGATTCCTCGGCAACCGCCCGTCCAACTGGCTCGAATGGCGCGAAGTGGAGATAAAGAAGGGCGGGCGCCGCACGCTCGAGCTGCAGTACTATTCGCATGGCGACAGGAAATTCTTCGTTGAGATCGACGGCGGGGAAAAGATGGAGTTCAAAACGGCAAAGACTCCAGAAGGGAAAACCGACACCGTCGTGTTCGAGGCGGAGCTTGCGCCGGGATTCCACACCGTCAGGATTTCCAACCCAGGCGGCTGGGCTCCAGACATCGACAAGCTGACGTTGAAGTGACGCCGGTTTGCGATTTTCGCGATTTTACCGCAACAGAAACGACAAACAAAAGGAGACAGGCAATATGAACAGACGAGATTTTCTTCGCGGCACGGCCGCATCGGGCGCCATGCTGGCGTTCCCGACGATAGTTCCTTCATCGGTTTTCGGGGCAACCGCGCCGAGCAACACGATAAACATCGCCCAGATCGGATGCGGACGCATAGGTCTCACGATGGATGTGCCGGGCTTTCTGCGCGCGTCCGGCGCGCGCGTGGTCGCTGCATGCGATCTCGATTCGCGCCGCCTTGATTTCATGCGCGCCCACATCGCCAGAAAGCAGCGCGAAAAATCGGCGGACGCGATTTTCGCCGCCCGCGATTACCATGACATTCTCGCACGCAAGGATGTAGACGCAGTTTCGATTTCCACTCCCGACCACTGGCATGCCCAGATCGCGGTAGAGGCGGCCTTCGCCGGCAAGGACGTCTATATGCAGAAGCCTGCGTCGCTCACGATCCGCGAAGGTCGCTGTTTCGCGGACGCGATCGCCGAAACGGGGCGCACGTTCCTCCTCGGTTCGCAGCAGCGTTCATGGGGGCATTTCCAGGACGCCTGCGCGTTCGTGCGTGAAGGACGCCTCGGAAAGATTCTCCGCATAGAAGTCGGTCTTCCGGGCGACCCTGCGGGCGGTTCCACGAAAGAGATGCCGGTTCCCAAGAATCTCGACTACGATTTCTGGCTCGGTTCCACTCCGCAGGTGTATTATACCGAGGACCGCGTCCACAGCCAGAACGCCAACATCTCGAGGGCGATCAATTCCCGTCCCGGGTGGCTCAGGTGCGAACAGTTCGGCGCCGGCATGATCACCGGCTGGGGCTCGCACCATCTCGACATCGTGCACTGGGCGATGGGCTGGGAGGGAATCGGCCCGAAGTTCATCGAAGGCAAGGGCTCTTTCCACACGGGCGGCCTCTGGGACGTGCACGGCGAATACGATATCACTCTCGTCTATCCCGACGGAACTCCCGTGAGAGTCTGGGACAAGTTCCCGAACGGCGTCAGGTTCATCGGCGAAAAAGGGTGGATTTTCGTCAGCCGCGGCGCCGCCAGAGTCTCCAAGAGCGATCCGGTCGCGGCCGGCAAGCCGCTCAAGGCGCTCGATGCGAGCGACAAAAAGCTCATCTCCGGCAGGCCTTCGGTCGTCCTTTACAAGAACGCGATCCGCGATTGCAACAAGCACCACCAGAACTTCATCGACTCCATCAAGGCCGGCGTCCCGAGCATCGTTCCCGCCGAAACCGCGCACCGTTCGTGCTCGGCATGCCTCCTCTCGTGGATCGGCATGAAGCTCGGACGCAAGCTCGAGTGGGACTGGCAGAAGGAACGCTTCGTGAACGACGCCGAGGCGGATGCCATGCTCGAACGCACCGAACGCGCGCCGTACGGCGCCAAACGTGCCTACGAAAGGCTCAGCAAGAAGACCGCCGCGTCCAACGTCTAACGTCAAAAAGAGGAAAACAATGAAAGCAAAAAAAATCATTTTCGCGGCGGCGGCAGCCGCTTCTCTCGGCGTTTTCGCGGCTGCGGAATTCAAGCCTGCGGACGTTCTCGTATATACGCGCTGGGACTATGTCAAGAATCAGGCGACGGGCGAAGTGAAGAAGGGCGGTTTCGACAAACGCTCCAGACCGTACCATCATTTGTCGACGGAACAGGGCGCGGAGGAGGTCCGCCGTTACTTCACGGCCAACGGCTACTCGTGCCTCGTGACGGACGACCCGGCGGTGTTCACGTCCGGCGCAATGAAAACGTTCAAGCTCGTGATGCTCTGCAACACGAACCACGAGCTTTTCGACACGGACGCCCAGCGCGAAGCGTTCTACAAGTTCGTCGAAAACGGAGGCGGGCTTCTCGCAACGCACTGCGCGAGCGCGAACGAGCGCGGGTCGAAGCGCTTCCGCGATTTTCTCGGCGGCGCGTTCGAACGCCACTACGCCGCGCACCAGAAAATTCCGTTTTCGCACGCTGATCGTTCGCATCCGGCGATAGCCTGCATGGACGAGGATTACGTGTGGGCCGACGATGAAGTCTACCTGAACCACCCGGACGATTCCGTGCGGCCTGTTCTCACGCTCGCATGGAAGGACGTGCTCGCTAAATCGAAGAAGACGGACAAGTACGGGTGCCCGGCCTGCGGCGGACATGTGCTCGAATGGTGCAAGACATATGGCAAAGGCCGCATATTCTACACTGCTCTCGGCCACAACGCGGCCGACTGGGGCAAGATGGAGTGGCAGCTCCACCTTCTCGAAGCGGCGCGCTGGGCGATGAAGGAGCGTCCCGACAAGGTCGGCGGCAAGATCGCCAAGGCGACCGCCCGCACAACGATAGAAGGCGTCGAATGCGTGAAGGATGGAAAGACTCTCTGGAAGTTCAATATCGCGAACCGCGAATCGAAGCCTTTCGTCCATCCCCTCTGCCTCCCCGACGGGAGATGCTTCACGGACGCGCGCCCGAAAGACCACCCGTGGCACCTCGGGCTCTGGTTCGCGTGGAAGTACATGAACGGCCTCAACTACTGGGAGCCGCGCACTCCGGCGCAGGAGAACCTCTTCCCCGAAGGGATGACGATCGTAAAGGATTTCAACATCCAGACGGCGGGCGGCGCGGCGAAGGTCGATCTCTCGCTCTGGTACGGCCCGCGCGCGGAGCCCGGCAAAGTGCTTCTCGAAGAAGAGCGTACGGTGAGTTTTTCGGAACCTGACGCGGAAGGGCGCTACACCATCCGCTCGACCCACCGCTTCACGGCGAAGGACAGCGTGCATCTCGACTGCCGCCGCCCCGTCGGCTACGGCGGCTTCTCGTGCCGCATGGCCGGCTTCATGGGCAAGTTCAAGATGACCGGCGTCGGCGGCAACCCGGACCACAAGAAGAACGTCGGCGGCCCGAAGGGGATGAACGCAATCAGGTATGTCGATCCCAAGACCGGCCACGGCGTCGAATTCAAGATTCTCGCCCCTCTCGAAACGGAGCGCATCTACACGTGGAGCGACCACCGCTACGTGAACCCGATGCCGATTTACGAAAAGCCGCTCGACCTGAAGCCGGGCGAAAGCATCACGCTCGACTACGAAGTGCGCGTGTTTTGATTCAAAACAGGAAACGAAATATATGACAATCAGATTGACTGCATTCGGCCTGGCCGCCGTGGCGGCCTCCCTTTCGTTCGCCGCCCGTCCGGAGAACGACGACATCCAGACCGGCCCCTCGAAAGACTATTTCAACGACGCGGCTTTCAGAAAGCGCTATCGCGACGCGGCCGTCTCCATAGCGAACCGGAAGATCGCTTCCGACGAGAGAAAACGCATAAGGGCCAATGTGAAAACGACTTTCAAAGTGAAAAGGCGTCTTTCGACAGGCGGAGGCTTTTCAGGTTTTTTCGTTTGGGATTCGGCTTTCGGCGTGATGTGGGCCAGATATGTCGACGGAATGCCGCTGCACGGCACGCTCGACAACTTTTACGCGCTTCAGCTCGAAGACGGGTTCATCTGCCGCGAATATGACGGTGCCGGGAGGCCGATGTGGAAGCCCGACCACCCTATTGCATACAATCCGCCGATTCTCGCGTGGGCGGAAATAGAGCTGTACCGCTCTGGAAAATCCGACAGGGCCCGCCTCGAAAAAGTCTATCCCAAGCTCGTCAGATTCCATGAGTGCTACGAGAAGAATCTCCGCCGCGCCGACGGGCTTTATTTCAGCGATATTCTTGGATGCGGCATGGACGATCTCAAGCGCTGGCCGCAGAACATGTCGAAAGAGGATTTGAAAAAGGGCGGAATCGAGTTCACGAAGGCCAATCTTTATCCGTGGTCGGAGAAGTTCTGGCGCCGGTGGATGTCGAAAATCGTCCCGCAGCACACTTGGAACCGCCAGGCGGCGTGGATCGACATGTCGGCGCAGATGGCTCTCGACTGCATGAATCTCGCGGAAATAGCCAAGGCGATCGGCAAGGATGCCGAATCGGCCGCCTGGGCGAAGGAGCATTCGCGCATAGCCGCGCTCGTGAACGAAAGATGCTGGGACGAGAAGACCGGCTTCTATTACGATTACTGCGACAGCGGCCTCATCATGCGTAAACACGCCGGGGCGTTCTGGGTGCTTTTGGCGAAGATTCCCACGCCGGAACGCGCGAAGCGCATGGCTGATGTGATGACCGATCCGCGCTTCTTCTTCCGGTCGATCCCGGTGCCGGCGCTTTCGGCGGACGATCCCGATTACAAGCCGCGCAAAGGCTACTGGCAGGGACCTGTATGGCCGCCGACCACGTATGTGGCCATATGCGGGCTCAGGGCCTGCGGGCAGACGGAAGCCGCCCGCAAAATCGCGCATGCCTGGTACAACGGCAATGCGGAGCTTTTCGTCCGAGAGAACACCGTTTTTGAAAACATCCCGCCGGATTACGAGATGTTTTCCTGCCGCCGCCATTCCGGGCGCGATTTCTGCGGATGGGGCGCTCTCGCGCCGGTCGCCATCCCCGCGGAATGGGAGATGGACTGACCGGCCGCGAATCAGGCGCGCAGCGCGCCGTCGCCCGTGACGACGTATTTGTAGGTCGTCAGTTCTTCAAGGCCCATCGGACCTCTGGCGTGGAGTTTGTCGGTTGAAATGCCGATCTCCGCGCCCATCCCGAATTCCGCTCCGTCGGTGAAGCGTGTCGACGCATTGTGGTAGACCGCCGCCGAATCGACGTCGCGCAGGAATTTCTCCGCACGTCCGGCGTCGGATGTAACTATCGCGTCGGAGTGGTGCGAGCTGTTGGCGTTGATGTATCGAATCGCTTCGTCGACGCCGTCCACAAGGGCGACGTTGAGATCGAGCGAGAGATATTCCACGCCGGCGCCGTCTTCATGGAGCGTGACTCCCTTGTCCGCCGCCCAGGCTTTAACCATCGGCAGGAAAACAGGAGCGAGCGGTTTGTCGACGAGAAGACATTCCGCCGCGTTGCATGCGCTCGGCCGCTGCGTCTTGGCGTTGTCGAGTATGGAAAGGGCCATCGCGAGATCGGCTTTGGAGTCCACATATACGTGGCAGACGCCTTTGTAGTGTTTGAGCACGGGGACGAGAGCCGCTTCGCACATCGCACGGATGAGCTTTTCTCCGCCGCGTGGAATGGCGACGTCCACGAGCCCTGTCGCGCGGACGAGCTCCGTCACTGCTTCATGCCCCGGGAAATCAACAAACTGCACTGCGGCCGACGGAGCTCCTGCCGCGGCAAGAGATCGTTTTACTGATGCGGCCAGGGCGGTGTTCGTCCGGAGGGCTTCCTTGCCTCCGCGCAGAATTATGGCGTTGCCTGTCTTCAGCGCCAGCGCGGCGGTATCGACGAAAACGTTGGGCCGCGATTCGAACACGACGGCCACCACGCCGAACGGTTCGCGGCGCTTGACGATCGATATGCCGCTCGGCATGTCGCGTTTCCACACGGTTTCGCCCACCGGATCGGGGAGCGAGGCGACATGGCGCACGCCGTCCACCATTGATTTGAAACGCGAAGGCGTGAGATCGAGCCTGTCGACCATAGCCGGCGATATGCCGTTTTTCTTCGCTTCGGCGATGTCTTCGGCGTTCGCCCGCCTGATGGCGTCTTCGTCGGCCTCGAGAGCCTCGGCGACGGCGAGAAGAAGCGAGTTCTTCTTCTCCGTGCCGAACGACCTGAAAGCAAGGGCGGCCGCACGGGCCGCCTTTGCCATCTCGATGATTTTTTCTTTGACGTCCATCGCAGGCGTCTTATTTGAAGTAGCGCTGGAGAAGGCCCTGGAAAGCCTTGCCGTGGCGCGCTTCGTCTTTTGCCATCTCGTGGACCGTGTCGTGGATGGCGTCGTAGCCGAGCTCTTTCGCGCGTTTCGCGATGGCGAGCTTGCCGGCGGTGGCTCCGCATTCCGCTTCGACGCGGCGCTTGAGGTTTTCTTTCGTGGAATCGGTCACGATGTCGATCGTCTTGCCGAGAAGTTCCGCGAATTTCGCCGCGTGTTCGGCTTCTTCGTAGGCAATGCGCTTGTAGGCCTCGGCCACTTCGGGATAACCTTCGCGGTCGGCCTGGCGCGACATGGCCAGATACATGCCCACCTCCGTGCATTCGCCGGCGAAGTGCGCTTTGAGGCCTTCGGTCACTTCCGCGTCTTCTACGATTCCGTCTCCGACATGGTGTTCGGCGACGAACGTCATCGACGTCTGTTCTTTGAATTTCGACCCCGGCACGCCGCACTGCGGGCATTTCTCGGGGGCGCTGTCTCCTTCGTGCACGTATCCGCACACGGGGCAAACCCATTTCTTCATGAGTGTCTCCTTTCGTTGCATGTTGTTGTTGGATGTATTTTACCAAATTAAGACGTTTTGCGCAAGGTGGATCGCAGGGGAATCCACGAATCGCATTGCCGTGCCGTTTAGCCTTGCGCGGTTTGGCCGCGCGGTTTTCAGATATGACCTTGACAATATCTTCGTTTTATGCAATAATACAACCATCTCAACGGTAAAAAAACAAGGAGAACAGCAATATGAAAAACATGGAAAAAGGTTTTACGCTCGTCGAGCTTCTCGTCGTAATCGGCATTCTCGGCATATTGATTGTCGTGCTCACGCCCAATATCGCGGCCGCTCTTTTCAACGCAAAGACAAACGCGTGCTCCATACAGGGACGCCAGCTTTTCACCGATATCACGCAGGCCAACATCACGCGCGAACAGAAGGGGATGGTTTCCATTTGGCCGCGTTCGTCTGAGACCAAGTCTGGCGACACCGAAGATATCAGCGGCAACGAATATACGACTTCCGCCGAATATTTCAAGAAGCTTTTCGATATCGAGAATTTCGGAACGGACGATTGGGATCCTTACGTCAAGAGCGACATCAGGCTTCTTTCCGGTTTCGGCGTGCCGCCGTTCAGCCTCGAGGGCGGATCGCAGAAAGACCTCAAGGGAGACAACGTTCTCTGGTGCATCGCCAAGGGGCTCGAGGATGACTACGCCGACGTGATCCCCGTTCTTGTCACGCGCAACGCCGAGGTCGGCAAGCTTATCGTCAGCGGCACTTTCGACGGCGCCCGCGGCGACAAGATCGGCATCGGCAAGGACGGCTCGGGCGAATCCAACCAGCCCTTCGGCAAGCAGGCGTTCGTCGTCGTGCGCAAAAACGGCGCTTCTGACGTGACATTGCAGAAGTATCGTTATCAGGGCGATGTCTACAACCACCAGTCCTTCTCCTTCCCGGCCAACTCCAAATTCGAATACCTGAAAACCGGTACGTCCAAGTAAAGTGTTCGTACAAGTCGCGACAGACTTGTCGCTCGGGAAACTTTTCGACTACACCGTTCCCGAAGCATTAAGGGAGAAGCTGGCCGTCGGCCAGCTTCTTTCCGTTCGGTTCGGACACAGGCAGACGCACGGTTTCGCGATGCGCATATGCGACGGCGAACCGCCTGCCGGGCTGAAGACGCGTCCTATCGACGCGATCGCCGACGAAAAGCCTTTCTTCTCTCCCGCGCTTCTCGAACTCATCGACGCCGTCGCCCGCTATACGGCATCGCCCGTCGAAAGCGTGCTTCGCGCTGCCGTCCCGGCCGTCGTCTCGCGCGGAGAGACGAGAGCCAAAACCGTTTTTTTCGTCGAGGCCGTGGAGGGGGCGGACGTCTCTTTCCTCACCGAGCGCCAGAAATGGCTGTATAGCCAGATAGTGCGTCTCCACGGCGGACGCATGGCGCAGGTGGCGGCGGAGCTTCGCGCCGCGCCGTCCACCTTGCGGAAACTTGAAAGCCTCGGCGCCGTCAGAATAGAGCCCCAAAGCGTGAGGCGCGTTCCTCTTTCGGCGAGGAACGTCCTCCCCACGAAGCCGCTTCCACTCAATCCGGCGCAGTCTGCGGCTCTGGCGGAAATAGTCGCGGCCGTCGATTCGCCTTCCGGCAGAAAACCCGTGCTTCTGCGCGGCGTCACGGGCTCTGGCAAGACCGAGGTTTACATGCAGGCTATCGCACACGTTCTCGGCAGAGGCGGGGGGGCGGTAGTCATGGTGCCTGAGATAGCTCTCACTCCGCAGACGGTAAGGAGATTCGCGTCGCGTTTCGGCGATACGGTCGCGGTGCTCCATTCGGCGCTGTCCGACGGCGAGCGCCGCGACGAGTGGCACAGGATCAGGAGCGGCGAGGCGAAAGTCGTCATCGGGCCGCGCAGCGTCGTGTTCGCGCCGGTCGCGAAACTCGCTCTCGTCGTCGTCGACGAAGAGCACGAAACGAGCTACAAGCAGGAGGATCTTCCGCGTTACAACGCCCGCGACGCCGCCGTCCTCAGGGGAAAGATTGAAAACGCGGCGGTCGTTCTCGGTTCTGCCACTCCGTCGCTCGAATCGTGGTTCAACGCTCTTTCCGGCAAATATTCCCTCGTCACGCTTCCCGTGCGCGCGGGGAAGGGGAGGATGCCGGATGTGACGATTGTAGACATGGAAGAGGAAGGTTCTCGCGGCAGGATTTTTTCTCCCGCTCTCGTGGACGCCGTGCGTTCGCGTCTTGTTTCCGGCGAACAGACTATTCTCTTTCTCAACAGGCGCGGATTCGCAAGAAGCGCGTCTTGCCCGAAATGCGGCTGGACGGCGGTGTGCGGAGAATGCTCTCTGCCGTACACATATCACCGCTACGACGAATGTCTCAGATGCCACGTCTGCGGGCGCTGGGAGCTCCCGCCGCCGAAATGCCCGGCATGCGGGAAATCGCCTCTCGACTACACCGGCATCGGCACGCAGCGCGCGGAGGCCGCGCTCTCGGCCATTTTCCCAGATGCCCGCATTCTGAGGATGGATGCCGACACGACGAGCCGGCGTCATTCGCACGACGACATACTCGGATCGTTCCGGCGCGGCGAGGCGGATATTCTTCTCGGCACGCAGATGATAGCCAAGGGGCTCGACTTCCCGAACGTCACGCTCGTAGGAGTTCTCAACGCCGACAGTTCGATGAACATGCCTGATTTCCGTGCGGCGGAAAGGACTTTCCAGCTCGTTTCCCAGGTGGCCGGACGCGCCGGAAGAGCCGAGCTTCCCGGGGAGGTCTTCGTCCAGACGTATATCCCGGATTCGGGCGTGCTCAAGGCTGCCGCCCGCGGCGATTACGAAGGTTTTGCCAAAGCCGAGCTTGACGTGAGAAAGGCGCTTTCTTTTCCGCCGTATTGCCATCTGTCGCTCGTTTCCGTCAAAAGCCGCAGTCAATCTTCCGCCGAGCGGTGGGCGCGTTTTTATTCGTCTGCGATGAAAAAGGCCGGCGATCTCGTCCCAGGGGAGGCCGT
>Ga0310695_10015434_pt1 | contig 10178 bp, 5 predicted proteins | sample RumenRJG_04DNA_FD_203882 | JGI IMG/M metagenome (GOLD analysis project Ga0310695, IMG submission 203882) | Bovine rumen microbial communities from Lethbridge, Alberta, Canada - RJG_04 (v2) (version 2) | ecosystem: Host-associated > Mammals > Digestive system > Stomach > Rumen | place: Canada... | reverse complement strand
TCTCCGCAGTGGATGGCAGTTATACCAAAGCAGTGGCTCATGTCGGTAAAGGAGAAGAGGATATAAACCGTCAGTCCTCTCAGGTTATTCTGACAGGTAAACGTATTACGCTGGATGCTGCCGGTGGTAGCGCCACAGCAGAGATTAAGGATAAGGCTACCGAAGCTGTTCTGAACCTTCAGGGTGGTGCCGTTAAGCTGGAGGCTATGAATCAGACTTCGGCAAGCTCCAATTTGAAGAAGTCCTCTAACAGCCTTGGAAAAGCAAGCAGCACAAATATTCCTACTGAGTCTTATCTGCTCACGCAGGTGAAGCTTGGAGACAGAACAGTGCTTACGTCCAGAGACGGTGTTACCATCAACAGCGTCGACAAGACAAAGGCAAGTTCAGTAGCCGATTCAGATGGCGCAGGCCTGGTATTAAATTTCGAATCCTCCAAGGGTGAGAACAAAGTTAATACCAAGAATGTGATTGATCTGGGTTCCTACTCGCAGCTGAAGGGCACCGGACATGCAGACCCGGCAAAGAATCCCGGCGGCGGTATTTCCATCATAGCAGCCTCCAACACCGACATGGACGCGAAAACGCTCAATTTGGGTGGTAGTTTTGGTGCTATAGGAAAATCCGCACTGCAGGCGATTAATAACCTGAATAGAGATGTGACCGTTAATCTGGGCAACGCCAGGATTGAAGCCACAAGAGGTTCCGTGGGCATCTCGGCAGTTTCCGGTGAGGAAGATCGCATGAATGCCGAAGCGAAGCTTAGAGCGTTTGGACTGTTTAAGAGCACAAATGCAAAAGTCTATAATGACAGAACGGTGAATGCCAGTGTTAATTTTGGCGGTGCGGAAAAATTCATTTCGGCTACCCTCATGGATATTAAGGCGAAGCTCAGCAGTCCGAAAATAACGTCGACAGCCTCGGCAGATACCGGATCTGCGTTTGACGGTCCGAAAGGATATGCTACCCATACGCATGATGAGACCGCACAGGTTAAGGTCAATGGTCTTGGCTACGCTCCGGTTCTGGACGAGAACGGCAAAGTAGTAGAGAAGGACGGTAAGACGGTATACGAGGAACAGAATATCGAACTGGAAAGCATTTACAATGACGTATGGATTCAGGCGCTGAGCCATAAACTCAATTCCAATCCATATGCAAATGCGGATGCTGCCGGCCTTACTGCAAATGCCGACTCAACATCAACCGTAAATTACAAGATAACCGAAAATGTTGATATTTCCAACGCAGAGCTTACTGCAGCGGTAGGTGCGATCCATCTGATTACTGACGGAATAAATAATGACCTCACGATCAGTGCCAGAACAAAAGCGAAGGGCCTGGACGCAGAAGCGGATTCTTATATGGAACTTGTCCATAACCTTTCAAGCACCATTACTTCCAGCAAACCGGACAGTGTGAAATTCCTGTCTCCGGTTGTCATCCACGAGGCTCGTAATATTTTGAACTTCAAAGATGAGGTAACATTCGATGGTCACTCAAGTGCGAGCGGTATTGGGCACCATGATGAGAACCATCCAAGCAATAAAGCCGCTGACAAATCGAAATCTCAATATGTCTACTGCGTATTCTGCGAGAAAGCACATGCTCCGGAACAGCATACGGATGATTCTGATCTGTCCTATGAGGATCTGCTGGAACAGCTCGAGCAACAGCGCCAGACAGCTCTTCAGCAGCAGGCACAGAATGCCGGCGGAGATGGCGCTGGACTCCTGAATGCAGCCCTTACGGGCACCGGAAGCGGCAGCGTAACAGCGGCTGCACCCGGTAAGACTCTGCAGGCAAGCCTGAGCAGCGGTGTGATCAACGGCAGCAGTTCTGCTTCCGGACCGGTCTGGAAGGCAGGCTATGCGGATGAAATCCGGCAGGCTATTGAAGATCTGTTCGTACTGGATCTGGCGGTGATCCTGCAGAAGGATGTACGTCTGGGACAGGATGAACTGGCGAAGTATCTGCTCTGGAACAACACAGTAACCCACAGGGATGAATACCTCCTGCCCAACTCTGCTCACCTGAGCGTCGGTGCAGGGAAGAAGCTTTCCTTCGTGACAGATGTCCTGGAAGGTGAAATCCTGAACGATGGCCGTGTCCATAAGGTCAACATGATCTCGGCACTCAACGAGGCAGCCGTAAACGATCCGACAATCGAAATCAGCAGGAATTCTTCTCTGAACTTTAACACCAACACCCTGAGGCTCGGTTCCGATACCAACCTGGATCTGTATCTGGAAGAAGTATCCGGAAGCTGGCTGAAGGAACAGTTTGAAAACGGCACAATGAAGGCTCTGGCAGAGCAGAGCGATGATATCGCAGCTGCAGCCAGGGGTGAACAGCTGGAAGGCCTGATGGAAGGCACCGGCAAGGACGGCCAGAAGCTTTACTGGTTCGGCCGCACACCGGAAGAAGCTGAAGACGAGGATGCTCCGCTCTACTTCATGACTCTGGACGAAGATACGGATGAGGTTAAGGCCTTCCGTACCAGCGCCGCAGCGTTTGAAGCAGGCGAAGAAGCCACAGCAGTATCCCTGCTTGTCTTCAGAGATGAGAAAGCCGACAGGATGGGCGAAGTGCAGTTTGACGTGATGTTCCAGGATCTCTCCGAAGAGGAAGACAGAGCTATGTTCTATGCACATACGCTTGTTCCGGGACAGGATGCACAGCTGGAAATCCCGGCCGCTCTGGCCATTGTCCTTCGCGACTTCAGCCCCTTCTTTGAAGGTGCTGACTTCCCGGTATACAAAGTATCCGATGAGCTCTTCTTCATGAACGATGTGACAGACGGCACCGGCCTGCTGTTCGCACCGGATTACACGGTATCCTTCGACGGTTCCACCTTCGATTCTACACTTACAAAGATCGAAGGCATCGACACCGGAGATTACACCGTGACAGTGAAGGCAGACCAGCCGATCTGGGCTGAATGGGATACACAGAATACCGCACATGACATCGGCGGCAGATCTTATGCTCTGAACGACGATGCATGGGAAGAAGTCGAGTCCATCCCCCAGGTGACAGCCGCCTGAGGACACAGCCTGAAAACGGAATAGTAATTCCATAGTCAATAAATGCCCCGGAGGATTTACTCCTCTGGGGCATTTTATAAAAAGCCGAAAACTCCCGCATCACATGATGGAAGATCACTGTGCTGCACAGGCAGCTATAAATAGGTCATACTAATGATGGAAACACGAACAAAAAAAGTGAAAAGGAATATTTTTACGGCTCTGCTGCTTCAGGCCGTAAAAATGCTTAGCCGCATCATTTTTGTCAGAGTTCTGGGGGCATCCTATTTAGGGATTAACGGCCTCTTTAATAACGTACTGAGTATTCTGACCGTGGCTGATCTGGGCATGTATACAGTTATGATGTACAGCCTGTACAAGCCATTGGCCGAAAAAGACGAACAGAAGATCACAGCCTATATCAATACTTTTAACAGAATCTACAACGTCATTGCCGTTGTCATTGCAGTTATGGGGGTTGCGATCATTCCGTTCCTGAAATATGTCGTCAATCTTCCGGAGCATATGGATGGTATTTACCTGTACTATGTCCTCATGCTGACCAATGTTGTGGTGGGTTATCTGTTCATTTACAGGACAACATTATTACAGGCGGACCAGAAAAGTTATATTTTAGACAGAGTAGACATCTGTGTGCAGCTGATTACGTTCTTCATACAGATTTTTATTCTCATTATCACGGAAAATTATGCCCTGTATCTGGGTTTGAATATAGTAACTACACTCATTTCGAATTTGATTAAGTCGAACATCGTCCGGAAGCAGTATTCCTATATCTTAAATCCGGCACCGGAGCTCGCGCAGAATGATAAAAAGAAGCTTAAAGAAAACATCAAGGGCGTATTTCTCTACCGTATCGGCGGAGTGATCCAGGCGAATACGGACAATATCCTTACCTCGATCTTTGCAGGTACACTGACTGTTGGCTATTACTCGAATTACACGCTGGTGGTATTATCCGTCACGACTCTTGTGACGATGATCTTCAATACACTAAAGTCGAGTATCGGCAGCTTCAATGCTCAGTCCGACAGAAAAGCCCAGGAAGAGATGTTTTTCAATTTTGAAGATTACAACTTTATGCTCATCGGCTTCTGCTCGATCTGTTTCTACGCAATATTCCCGGATTTCATTACCATCTGCTTCGGCGAAAGCTATCTTCTGAGAACTACAACACTGGTGTTTATCGTGTTGAACTTCTATACATCAAATATCAGGCAGAATTTATGGGTGTACCGCGAAACTACGGGCATCTTCTCAAAAGTCCAGTATACAACCCTGGTAACCTCCATGTTTAATATTGTCCTGTCCATCATCGGCGGCAGATACTATGGTATTACCGGTATCGTTGCCGCGACCGTGATCTCCAGGATGCTTTATAACTGGTGGAAGGAACCTACGATCATTTTCCGGGATTATTTTAACGACAGTCCCAGAAGATACCTGCTGACCTATATCGTGAGGCTGATCTATGTCTGTATCATGGCTTTTATCGTCGGTCTGGTTTCGCAGCTGATCAGAATCCCGGCCGGCATGATTCTGCAGGGATGCGTAAGAGCCGTGGTTACGGTTCTTCTGGCGGGTCTGGCTTTATATATACCGATGGCAAAAAGAAAATCCATGCAGACTCTGAAGCAGAAGATTTTGGGTAACAATTCACGGCCTTAATAAGAAGAGGGGGGAATTTATGCTGATCATACAGCAGATCGAGAAGACAGAGAACAGGATTGTTGTCCGGTTTTCAACCGATGACGAATGGGCGGGCTTCATAAAGGAAGCTTCTGTCGAAAATATCTATGATGAGAATATAGAACAAGTTCCGGACAGTATCGCCGCCATTCCGGCTCTCTGCAACCTTCTGCCGATCGCCTGGACCTTTGATTTGAAGATACATTGTCCGGAGATGGATGATGAATTCATGAAGGCAGTTCCTGAAATCCGGGCCGGCTATCAGAAAATGTATCCGGACATGAAATTCGGAGGAGAGCTCACGGCAGATAGAACAGTCAGGAACACTTACGATGCATCCCGCTGCGCGGTTCTGTTTTCCGGCGGAGTGGACGCAACGGTTACGGCTTTTCGCCACATGGATGAAAAACCGGATATCGTCACTGTACTGGGAGCTGATATAAAGCTGACCGACAAAGAGGGAATAAAGAATGTCAATGAATTCAATTCCCGTTTCTCAGATGAGCATCATCTGCAATATGAAAGAATCTATTCCGCTTTCAGGACCTTTATTCATGAATGGCGGCTGACACAGACTGAAGCGCTGACTTCACGGAACCTTGACTGGTATCACGATTTTCAGCATGGAATCGGACTCATCGGACTTGTCGCGCCTCTTTCGTATGTCCGGGGCTATAAAACGGTCTATATCGCATCATCCTATCACGAGAGCCAGTGGGGTCAGTATAAGTGCGCTTCTGACCCGGTTATTGACAACCGGTTAAAGTACGGTGCGACCTGTACCTTTCATGACGGCTATGAACTGACCCGCCAGGAAAAAGTCAGATATATCTGTGATTACGCAGATCAGAAAAATGTGAAACCGTTTCTCCGCGTGTGCTGGGAATCCGGCGGGGGAAAAAACTGCTGCCACTGCGAAAAATGCAGAAGAACATACATGGCCGTCCTGGCCGAAAAACACGATCCCGCAGATTTCGGCCTGGCTTTCACAAAAACACAGGTCAGACGAATGATCAAATGGTATAAAAGACATCTGCCTTACAGCTTTGACAGAATCGTCCTTCCATTGTATGCGGACATACAGAAAGCCTTTGTCCGGAACTACAAAAGCGAAGAAATCCCAAAAGAGCTGAAATGGCTCTGGGACGTCAGAATCGGGGAAAAACCATTCTCCAAAATGAACCGCCTGATCGACAAAGTAGAAAAGAAACTCGGAATGGAATAACAGTACATGGGGCCTGACCCCATTAACAAACTGTGAACATGTTCATCATTTGTTAATGGGGTCTGACCCCATGTACAAATAATGAACGTGTTCACAATTTATTTATGGGGCCAGACCCCGAAGACCCCGAAGAGAGACAGAAATATATATAGATTTTTCACATTTTTTGCGTATAATAATAATGAAAACACATGAATAGATGGTTTGAGCAGAGTCTGATTATTCATTTGGTTAGTATTATTTTTGAGGGAGAACAAACGATGGAAATGAAAAACAACAATGATGTGGTGGAAATCCAGAAGCTGGATATGGATGATGAACCTGATACCGGCGGACTAACAAAAATTCAGGATGGTGATCTGAGAATGGTGGCAGGCGGTGCCAGCTGTTCCGGGCATACTTGGGAAAAAGTGCAGGGCAACCTTTATAGATGCACGAAGTGCGGCTCTTATCAGCAGTTTGTGGGATGATGAGAAAGATTTGCAGCTTCTGCTGGCTTCTCCTTGCGCTTGTCTGCCTGCCCTGGACAGTGTCAGCCGCAGAAGCAGAAGAAAATGCGTCCAAGGCAAAATGGACGATTATGATTTACCTGTGCGGCTCCGACCTGGAATCCGGGAATGCCATGGCTACATACAACCTGCAGGAAATCTCAGAAAGCGTGCTGCCGGAGGGACTGGCAGAACATAATGCGGTGAATGTCCTTATCGAGACCGGCGGCAGTAAGAAATGGCATGCTCAGGAGTCTCTTGGGCTGGATATTGCTGTCGACAGACTGCAGCGTTACAGCTATAACCCTTCGTGGAAGACGGAAGAAGGCGGGCAGCCTTTTACGCTCAAGGAAGAGCCGGAGCTGCGCAGTATGGGAGAAGCCGGGACTCTGTCGGATTTCATTCTCTGGTGCTCCCGGGAATATCCGGCGGAAAAATACGGACTTGTTCTGTGGGATCATGGCGGAGGAAGCAGGACAGGCCTGTTTCTGGATGAACTGTTCTCAAATGACATTCTTTTTCTGAATGAACTGGAACAGGCGATGGACGAAGCAGATGTCTGGATGGAAGCGGTTGCGATTGACGCCTGCATGATGGGAAATCTGGAAACCGCCCAGGCACTGCAGCATCATGCCTCATATATGATAGGATCCGAGGAACTGGTTCCCGGTTACGGAAGCGCTTTTAAAGAATGGCTGACGGAACTATACTATAATCCGGACTGCACCGGAGAACAGTTTGGCCGTATGTTCTGCGATATGACACAGAGAAAATACGCCACGATGGGGGATGATCAGGCCAGTTCCCTTCTCACGTTCTCCGTGATCGATCTGTCAAAGCTGGATCCGCTCTCTGAATACTTCGATCAGTTTTTCAGACGGTTCGGGGAGGCCTACGAAAATGATCCGGAGCTGTTTGTTCATCTGACCGGCCTGCTTTTAACAGCAGAGCAGTACGGCCTGAAAAACGAACGGATGATGGATCTCGGAAGCGTGATACTTAATAATGATGTATCCGACACATCGCTCCTGGAGCTCAGAAACGGAATGCTGCGTGCGCTTCAGGATGTGGTTATCTATATGGTGAGGGGCGGCGGACGTACAAGATCTAACGGTCTTTCTTTCTGCTGTGCTACCGCCTACACCAACGAGGAAAAAGAAGCCTATGCATCCAATTGCAAAAGCCTGCCTTATCTGGCCTGCCTGGATGCTTTTTCCTCGTGGGACGCTCCGGAATGGGTCTATGAAAAAGAGAAAAAATTTCAGGAGCTTGATCTGGACAGCGTATATAACATGCGGTTTAAACCGGTATTAGAAGAGAATGGGCTGCCTGCCGTTAAGGTGAGCGAAGAGGACCGGGATATGTATGCGCTGGCTCCCTACTATGAGTTATTCCAGAAAGATGAAGCAACAGGCCTGTTAAAAAAACTGGGGAAAGACATCTGTACTTCGGAGGTCAGAGATTCAGAAGACGGCCCGGAGACCTATTTCCTGACGGATAACCTGAGCAGTTGGCCGGCTATCGAAGGAGAGCTGATCGATAAAGAAATCAGATATGCGAGAGGAGAAGACACGCTTCTTTATGACATTCCGGTACAGTTGGGAGAAAAGCCGTCAAACCTGCGTATGGGCTGTGAGTTTACGGAAACCACGGTAGAGCAGAGTGATGATTCTTCAGGAAATCTTCAGCAGACGGCAAAAGAGGGGCTGTATTATGTCTACGGCCTCTGGGACGGATATGATGAGGATACCGGGATGCCCGGACGCAATGTGCAGTCGCTGGCCAGGATCGCCGGTCAGGAGTATCAGCTGATCTATCCTCTGTATAATGAGGATTTCGAAAAAACAGAAAATGCGTTTGGGGAGGCAAAAACCATGTACAGGAGCATGGATATAGAAGAAATTCCTCTGCCACCGGGTACTTATTACATTGTTTATACACTTACGGATATCTTCGGCAGAGAATCCCCTCTCCCTGGCGTGGAGCTGACCTGGGACGGCACACAGTTTACTGTGACTGATCAGGTGCTTTTCTGATAAATACAAAGCCTCCGGGAAGAATCCCGGAGGCATTTTTGCACCGGCTGTAAGCCATCGCATGTTGCATGTCTGTCTCTGAAAAAATGTGGATTTTATATTATTCTTACGTATAATATATCAGAAAGACAAATATACGGATACATCAGATATCCATCTGAGAAAAAGATAATAAAACCGAAAGGAGATCAGGCATGGAAGAAAACAGAAATGAATATGGAATGGATATGCAGGAAGAGTATCTGACAAGGCTGGAAGAAGAGCCTCTGAGAATGGTTGCAGGGGGAGCCGCCGGTCAGAAACATGACTGGCAGGATCTGGGTGAGGGCCTTTACCGCTGCAAAAAATGCGGCGTTTATCAGACCTTTTTAGCCAAAGAAGTCGCGAGAGGATGATTTTCCTGATTTTCAGGAATGCTGAAACTGAATAAAAGAAAAGCCAGGACCGCTGTGCGGCCCTGGCTGTTTGTGTTGATACCGATACCGCACAGGAATGTACATTTCAGGAGCGGTACTGGCCGGGGAGGACAGAGAAGTCTTATGCAGAAAACCGGGAAAATATTTCTGGTGCTTCTTACGGCGGTCTTACTGCTCTGGGGAAGGGGAGCAGAGGCGGCAGTGTCTGACCGTCCGGAAGAGGCTAAGAATCCGGTACGGGCGCAGAAAGCACAATGGACGATAATGATTTATCTTTGCGGGTCGGACCTCGAATCCGCAAATTCGCTTGCATCGTACAACCTGAAAGAGATTGCCAGCACCTGTCTGCCCGATGAACTTGTCGGAAACAACAGAGTGAATGTTCTTATTGAAACGGGCGGGAGCAAGGCCTGGCATGCGAAGGAAGGTCTTGGCCTGGATATCGCCGTGAACAGACTTCAGAGATACAGCTATGATCCGGAGTGGCATTTTTCTGATGATCCGAATCCGGATATTTTTACCCTTCAGGATGAAACAGAACTGGCCAGCATGGGGGCGGCTCAGACATTGTCGGATTTTATCCGCTGGTCCGCAGAGAGCTATCCCGCGGAAAAATACGGATTGATCCTGTGGGATCATGGGGGCGGCAGCAAGACAGGCCTCTTTGTGGATGAACTGTTCGATCAGGACATTCTGTACCTGTATGAACTGGAAGAAGCTCTGAATCAGGCAGATATCTGGATGGAGCTTGTGGCGATCGATGCCTGCCTGATGGGCAGTCTGGAAACTGCGATGGTCCTGAAGGGGCACGCTTCCTATATGGCGGCTTCGGAGGAACTTGCCTTCGGCTATGGAAGTGCCTTTGAATACTGGCTGAACGAGCTGTATTCGGATCAGGACTGCAGCGGAGAGCAGCTCGGACGGGTATTCTGCAACATGACAGAAAAAAAATACTCGGAAATGGGGGATCTTCAGGCGAACGCTTTTCTTACCTATTCGGTAATCGACCTTTCTAAAATTGACCGGGTTGCCGAGTGTTTTGACGAACTGTTCCGACGTTTTGCCGATGCATATGAGAAGGATCCGGTCCTACTGGCGAAGATGTGCAGTATGCTTCAGAACACTGATCAGTTTGGCGGAAGAAGATCAGAGATGCTGGACCTCGGCAGTATTTTCTACAATAATCAGCTGTCTTCTGCTCTGGATCTGGATTTCAGAGGCCGCATGCTGGATGCCTTGTCAGATGCCGTCGTTTATATGGTAAGAGGGTCGGGACG
>Ga0310695_10015432_pt1 | contig 10180 bp, 9 predicted proteins | sample RumenRJG_04DNA_FD_203882 | JGI IMG/M metagenome (GOLD analysis project Ga0310695, IMG submission 203882) | Bovine rumen microbial communities from Lethbridge, Alberta, Canada - RJG_04 (v2) (version 2) | ecosystem: Host-associated > Mammals > Digestive system > Stomach > Rumen | place: Canada... | reverse complement strand
GTCGATGTCTATGCGGGAGCGCCCTGGGAGCACGAAGTGCCGGAGGACCAGGTCTGCGTCCTGCATACCCTTGTCATTTCTCCGCGCGCCAAACGGAGAGGACTCGGAAGAAAGTTCGCCGGTTTTTATGAAGCCTATGCCGCGGAAACCGGCTGCACGGAGCTGCGGATCGACACGAATGAGAGGAACCTGCCGGCCCGGGCCATGTACAGAAGCCTCGGATACCGGGAGATCGACGTCGTTCCGACGGTGTTCAACGGGATCCCCGGCGTGAATCTCGTACTTTTGGAAAAGTGGATCGGCTGATGGAAGTCCCCTGCCGGGCGACCCTTTGATCCGGTCCCGGTGATATGCTTGGTACAACAAAGAGGATATCTCAGCGGTGGCGGTCTCCCGCTGAGACAGAGCATTCAGAAAGAGAGGTGCAGAGATGTACGGAGCAATCGCAGGAGACATGATCGGATCGGTGTATGAATTCAACAGCATCAAGACCACGGAGTTTCCTCTGTTCAGCAGAAGATCTCATTTTACGGACGACACGGTGATGACTGTCGCAGTGGCAGAGGCACTGATGGAGACGGCGGATCTTTCCGACCTGGCAGCGGTCCGGGCAGCTGTTGTGAAGTCCATGCAGAGATGGGGCAGAAAGTACCACGACGCAGGCTTCGGCGGCACCTTTTACCACTGGCTGGACAAGCGGGACCCGCAGCCTTACGGCAGTTTCGGAAACGGTTCCGCCATGCGGGTCTCTTCCGTGGGATGGCTCGCGGACAATGCTGACCAGGTGAAGGAGCTGGCACGGGCGACGGCGGACGTCACCCATGACCATCCGGAAGGTGTGAAGGGAGCCCAGGCGACGGCGGCTGCAATCTATATGGCCCGGAAGGGAAAGACGAAGGATGAGATCCGGAAGGTCATCGAGGACGAGTACGGGTATGACTTCTCCGGAAGCCTTGCGGAGATCCGGCCCCACTATCACTTTGAGGTGAGCTGTCAGAAGTCTGTCCCGGAAGCCATCTTGTGTTTCTTTGAAGGAGACAGCTACGAGAGCGTCGTCCGGAACGCAGTGTCCCTCGGAGGCGATGCGGACACCCAGGCAGCCATCGCGGGGGCCATCGCGGAGGCGTATTACGGGATCCCGGAGGAGATCGTGAAGGAAGCCAGGAACCGGCTGCCGGAGGACATGCGGTCAGTGGCGGACGCCTTCACCGCGCAGAAGACTGCGCTGACATAACACATCGCTTCCTGTTCAAGGGAAAAGAAAAGAGGCCGTCGCGTTCAGCGGCGGCCTTTTCGATGCTGCAAAGAACTGCGGGCGTCATACTGCCCGACTGAAAACAGGGGAAACTGCGGATGCGCGGTCACTGATACTGGACTTTTTCCGCGGCGAAGCCGGCCCGTTTTGCCTGGCGGGCAGCATCGTCCGCGGTCTTTTCTTTTTCCGGAACGCCGATGGAAAGGAGGGCCTCCACGCGGAAGCCATCAGGTACTTTGACGAGACTGCGCACAAAGTCTTCCGCGTTTCCGCCCCCGGCGTCAGGACGCATGCGGATCTGGATCCAGCAGCTTCCGTAGCCCATGGCGTCCGCCAGAAGGTGCATGTTGGTGAGGACGATCGAGCAGTCTTCGATCCAGGTACTGAACTGCTCGTCTGCGGTGACGACGATGGCCGCGCCTGCGTTCTTCAGCATGTTTGCGGAGCCTGCCCGGGCTCCGGCCAGTTTATGGACAGTATCAAGATCCTGCACCACGACAATATCCCACGGGTAGTCGGCGTGTCCGGAAGCGGAGGTAAGTCCGGCTTCGACGATGAGCTCCAGATCTTCCTTTGGAATGGCTTCTCCGGTGTAATTCCGGATGCTGCGGCGGTCCTTCATTGCCTGCAGAATGATGGCTGCGGTTTCACGGTTCTTCGGGTCCTTTGCCATAGAGAGGGCTCCTTTCTTTGTTAATCTGAATCAGGCGTTTGCGAAATATCAGAAGCCGTGTAAATACGGCATTCTTTCAGATAATGAAGAACAAGGGGCGGTCCGGGTCAGATACTGTACACGAACTCCCGGATAAAGGGAAGAGCTGCGCCCAGGGGGGCGGTGTGCTTCCGCAGCGTGCTGAGGTGCAGGAATCCGATATCTTTTTCGAAGGGATTGCCTGCCATGACGTACCGCTTCAGGACCGGGAGATAACCCTCAAGATACTCGCTCAGGAGTCCCCCGATGACAATGTCGCAGTCCAGGACCATCCGGATGTTATTGATGCCGGCAGCAAGATGGCGCAGCATATCAAACCAGAGTGCCTCGTACTCCGGGACGTGCCGTTCCAGCCCTGCGAAAAATTCGTTCAGGGGAATGCCCAGACCTTCGGTGATGCGCCGCGCGGTGCAGTAGGCCTCCAGGCATCCGCGCTTTCCGCAGCTGCAGGGAAGACCTCCCGGCTCCACGCAGATATGCCCGAATTCCCCGCTCCGGCTGTTGTCGCCTTCATAAGGAATACCGCCGAGCTGTACGGCGCCTCCGACACCGTCCTCCAGAGAAAGGTAGGCCATGTTTTTTGATTCTCTGCGGAAGTACCATTCGGCATATCCGCTGCTTGAGGCGTCGTTTTTCAGGTATATGGGATAAGGAATCGCCCGGGTCAGGAAATCCAGCGGTGTGTCGTCGAGTTTCAGGGTGGGAGCCATGACGATGCGGCTGCAGTCCGGTGTAAGGATTCCCGGAATCGTCACGCCGATGCCCAGAAGCCGGCTGCGGTCCAGCCGGTTTTCGTCCAGGAAGGACTCGATGGCATTCCGGAAACCTTCCGCTTCCTGCCGCGGCAGGAACATCCCGCTGAAGGGAATCTCCCGATACGCCAGTTCTTTCAGGCGCAGATCCGCGGCTGCGATGCGGAGGCTGTTCCCAAGGGCGGACACACCCATGGCAAAACGCGCATCCGAAGAGACCTCCAGACCCAGGGCCTTCCGGCCGCCGGTGCACTTTTCCTGGCCTGAATAACGGACCAGCCCTTCATCCATCAGTTCAGACAGATTCTGGAACAGTGTCGGGAGACTGATCCTGCATTGTTTTGCAAGGATCTGACGGGTGCAGAACTCTTTGTTTTCATAGAGATACCGGTAGATCCGGCTCTTGACAGAGCCGCTTTTTGGCTGAATGTCCGGAATGTGCAGCATAAAACCTCCTGAGTATTACTGATGAGTTATATATTATAACAAATTAGTTATTTCCAACATCCGGGCTTACAGAAAGAAGGTTAACGGCTCATAGAAAGTAAAGTCACTTTACATATAACATAAACATTAAGGCATATTGCACAATGAAATGCCATATAAATGTGTATTTGATAAAAAAAAATTCTATCATATTAATAAAAATAATTGACAAAAGAATCTAAGTTACATATGCTCATTTTTAGAAGTTGCACTGTAGCTTCTGAAGAACGATATTAAAAAAAAGATTGTATCAAGGAGGAAAAGACATGAAAAAACTCGTAGCAGCAGCTCTGGCAGTCTCAATGGCATTTTCTCTCGCCGCATGCTCCGGCGGCGGTTCGGCACCTGCCACTACAGCAGCAGCGACCACTGCAGCGGCAGCAGAGACCACTGCAGCGGCAGCAGAGACCACTGCAGCGGCAGCAGCAGCGGAAACAACAGCAGCCGCAGCTGATTCCGGCTCAAAGACTGTCGGTATTGCAATGCCCACAAAGTCCCTGGAGCGCTGGAATCGTGACGGTGACTACCTGAAGGCCCAGTTTGAGTCAGCAGGTTATCAGGCCCAGCTCAAGTATTCCGACAACGACAGCAACCAGCAGAACAACGATATCCAGGCTATGATCGCAGACGGCGTGGACGTCCTGATCATCGCCGCCATCGACGGCGAGGCACTGACCCAGACTCTGGCAGACGCGAAGGATGCCGGCATTCCTGTCATCGCTTATGACCGTCTGATCATGAACTCGGACGCTGTTTCCTACTATGTCTCCTTCGACAACTACACCGTCGGCGTTCTGCAGGGTGAATTTGTCAAGAAGCAGCTGGATCTTGACAATGCCGCAGGTCCGTTCAACATCGAGTTCACTGCCGGCGATCCCGCGGACAACAACGCCGGTTACTTCTTCGGCGGCGCCTTCGATACTCTGAAGCCCTACATCGATTCCGGCAAGCTGGTGGTTCCGTCCGGCAAGACCACCTTCGAGCAGGTCGCTACACCGAACTGGTCCACCGACACCGCGCTTGAGAACATGCAGAACACCCTGGCATCCTACTATTCTGACGGCACTGTCCTTGACGTTGCGCTCTGCTCCAACGACTCCACCGCTCTCGGCGTCGCTAAGGCCATCACCTCCGACTACGCCGGCAGCAACAAGCCCATCGTTACCGGACAGGACGGCGATATCGCGAACCTCCGCAACATCGTTGATGAGATCCAGACCATGACGGTCTATAAGAACGTCAGCGACGAAGCCGGCGTCACTCTGCAGGTGGCGAAGGCAATCCTGGAAGGCAAGACGCCCGATGCGAGCCTGCTGGATTCCCTTTCTGCGGATGCCGCTTATGACACTTCTTCCTATGACAACGGCACGGGCATCATCCCGTCCTTCCTTCTTGTCCCGTGGACAGTGACGAAGGACAACCTCCAGGATCTGGTTGACACCGGCCTCTACAAGTGGGATGCCGCCAACGAGTATCTTGAAAGTGCCACCTGATTTCTGACCAGCTTGTTTCTGATCCGCGGAGGGGAGGGGCCTACCCCGCCCCTCCGCATTTTTTTCCACAAGGAGTGTCCAGATGGAGACAAAACAGTTCGCAAAAGGAGAGATTGAGGAACTGTCAGTTGAGAAAGGGGGGGAGAACACTTGGCCGATATAATTCTTGAAATGAAAAACATCACGAAGGAGTTTCCCGGCGTCAGGGCGCTGGACAACGTGAATCTCAGGGTGGAGCGTGGTGAGATCCACGCTCTGGTCGGAGAGAACGGCGCCGGGAAATCGACACTGATGAATGTGCTCAGCGGCATTTATCCCTTCGGATCCTATTCCGGCGATATTGTTTACAACGGAGAAATCTGCCAGTTCAAGACGCTGCACGACAGCGAGGAGAAGGGCATCGTTATCATCCACCAGGAGCTGGCGCTGATCCCGGAGCTCTCCATCGGTGAGAACATGTTCCTTGGCAATGAGCGGATGGGCAGGTTCGGAATCGACTGGGACCGCACCTTCTATGAGGCTGAGGAGCACATGCATCAGGTGGGCCTGAAGGAAACCGCCACGACGCTGATCAAGGACATCGGTACCGGTAAGCAGCAGCTGGTGGAGATCGCGAAAGCCCTCAGTAAAAACGTGAAGCTGCTGATCCTGGATGAGCCGACCTCCTCTCTGAACGAAGAGGATTCCAAAATGCTTCTGGACCTGATGCTGGGATTCAAGAAGCAGGGAATGACCTCCATCATTATTTCCCATAAGCTGAACGAGATCTCCTATGTGGCCGACAAGATCACCGTGGTTCGCGACGGCTCCACCATCGAGACCATAGACAACGCGAACCATGATATCGACGAGGACCGCATTATCCGGGGCATGGTGGGAAGAGAGCTCAGCGACCGCTATCCGGCCCGGGAGCGGCACATCAGCGACAAGATCGGCATGGAAGTCCGGAACTGGACGGTGCATCATCCGCTTTATACCGAGAAGAAGGTGGTGGACAATGTCTCCTTCAATGTGCACCGCGGCGAGATCGTCGGTTTTTCCGGCCTTCAGGGAGCCGGCCGCACGGAGCTCGCCATGTCCATTTTCGGAAAGTCCTACGGCACGGAGATCAGCGGCGAGCTGATCATCGACGGGCAGCCAAAGACGCTGAAAAACGCGCGTGAAGCTATCGAGGCGGGCATGGCATACGTGACGGAAGACCGGAAGGGCAACGGCCTGATCCTGTCGAACAGCATAGCGAAGAATACCACCATGGCGCGTCTGGAAAAAGTCTGCGACAACGGAATCATCGACGTGGACAAGGAAAACGCGGTGGCGGAGGACTATAAAGAAAAACTACGCACAAAGACGCCCACTGTCCAGCAGGCAGTCGGAAATCTCTCCGGCGGAAACCAGCAGAAGGTGCTGCTGGCAAAATGGATGTTCGCGGACCCGGAGGTCCTTATCCTGGACGAGCCGTCCCGAGGTATCGACGTCGGAGCCAAATATGAGATCTACTGCATCATGAACGATCTTGTGGCCCAGGGGAAATCCGTGGTGATGATTTCATCGGAAATGCCGGAGCTGCTCGGCATGTGCGACAGGATCTACGTTATGAACGAGGGACACATGGTGGCAGAGATGCCGGCGTCCGAGGCCACGCAGGAAAGGATCATGGCCGCGATCCTGCAGTCAGATAAAAAAGATTGAGCGAGGGAGTGCATATGAACGCGAAAACATTCGTCAAAAAGTATACCATGGTCATCGCGCTGGTCGTGGTGTTTATCCTCTTTGCCGTCCTGACGCAGGGACGTCTTCTGTATCCGCAGAACCTTTCCAACCTTCTTCTTCAGAACGCATACGTGCTGGTCATGGCCTGCGGCATGCTGCTCTGCATCCTGACAGGCGGAAACATCGACCTTTCCGTCGGTTCGACGGTCTGTCTTATCGGCGCCATTGCCGCACAGCTCATGGCGAAACAGAACATGAACGCCATCGCTGTCATTGTGATCGGCCTCCTGATTGCCTGCGCCATCGGCGTCTGGCAGGGCTTCTGGATCGGTTATATCCACATTCCGCCCTTTATCTGTACGCTGTCGGGCATGTTCCTGTTCCGCGGACTGGGCCGCGCGATCCTCGGTTCCAAGACCGTTGCTATCAGCAACAAGACCTTCCTGAACATTTTCGCATCCTATATCAATATTCCGGGACTTGACGGAGACGTCAAATGGTCGGCGTTCATTGTCGGAATCATTGCTTCCGTCCTGCTTCTGGCCAGCACGGCGCAGAGCCGGGCACAGAAGGCGAAGAAGGGCTACAAGATGGCTTCTGCGGTGTCCGACTTTGGCCGCGTCATCATCATTGGCGCGCTGGTGCTCTACTACACCTGGAAGCTTGCCCATTACAAAGGGATTCCGGTCATGGCGGTCTGGGTCCTCGCGGTCGTATTCATCTATGCTTTCATTACTTCCAAGACTGCCTTCGGCCGTTATTTCTACGCAGTCGGCGGCAATGAGAAGGCCACCAGGCTCTCCGGTATCAACACCGAGCGTGTCTACTTCATGGCCTACACTTCCATGTCTCTCCTGGCAGGTCTTTCCGGACTTCTGATGGCAGCGCGTATCGGTTCTGTCAACGGTGACACGGGAAGTTCCTTCGAGATGGATGCCATCGGTTCCTGCTTCATCGGCGGCGCTTCTGCCTACGGCGGCAGCGGAACTGTGCCCGGCATCATGGTCGGCGCTATTCTGCTGGGTGTCATCAACCAGGGCATGTCCATTATCGGTCTTGACAACAACTGGCAGTACGTCGTCAAGGGTGCTGTGCTTCTGATAGCCGTTATCTTTGACGTCGTCTCCAATCACAAGACGGGCAAGGCCGGATAAGGAGGCTTATGCTGTATATCGGAATCGACCTGGGCACCTCTGCTGTCAAGCTTCTCCTGATGGACGGCGGCGGACAGATCAGGAAAATCGTTTCAAAAGAATACCCGCTCTCTTTCCCGAAGCCCGGCTGGTCAGAACAGGATCCGGAGGACTGGCGCAGGCAGACCATGGAGGGGATCAGGGAACTGACCGCGGACTGCGACAGGTCCGAGATCGCCGGAATCGGCTGCGGGGGACAGATGCACGGCCTTGTGGTCCTGGACAAGGACGACCAGGTCATCCGTCCCGCGATCCTGTGGAATGACGGGCGGACTTCAGAAGAGACAGACTGGCTCAACACGGAGATCGGCAGGGATAAGCTGTCAAAGTACACGGCGAATATCGCTTTCGCCGGGTTCACCGCTCCGAAGATCCTCTGGATGAAGAAGCACGAGCCGGAGCTGTTCCGGAAGATCAGCAAGATCATGCTGCCGAAGGACTATATCAATTACATTCTGACAGGGGTCCACTCCTGCGACTATTCTGACGCATCCGGCATGCTTCTTCTGGATGTGGAGCATAAGTGCTGGTCGAAGGAAATGATGGAGATCTGCGGCGTGAAGGAGGAACAGCTGCCCGGGCTGTATGAGAGCTATGAGGTCACGGGAACACTGAAGCCGGAGATCGCCGCCGCGCTGGACCTGCCTGAAAACGTAAAGGTCTGCGCCGGTGCGGGGGATAATGCCGCCGCCGCAGTCGGGACCGGAACTGTGGGTGACGGTGCATGCAATATCAGCCTCGGCACCTCCGGGACTATCTTTATTTCCAGCCGGAGTTTCGGCGTGGACGAACACAACGCCCTGCATTCCTTTGCCCATGCGGACGGCAACTACCACCTGATGGGCTGCATGCTCTCGGCCGCGTCTTGCAACAAGTGGTGGATGGACGAGATCCTGCGGACAAAGGACTACGCGGGGGAACAGTCCGGCATCACGGAAGAGAAGCTGGGACGGGGACATGTATTCTTCCTTCCGTACCTCATGGGAGAACGCTCCCCGATCAACGACACCAATGCCCGGGGCACCTTCATCGGTCTGACCATGGACACTGCCCGGGAGGACATTACGCTGGCCGTGCTGGAGGGAGTCGCCTTTGCGATCCGGGATTCCCTGGAAGTGGCACGTTCTCTGGGGCGCGACATCAAGGTCAGCCGGATCTGCGGAGGCGGTGCGAAGAGCCCGCTGTGGAGGACCATTTTCGCCAATATCTGCGGACTGGAGCTGGAGCTCATCGAGTCCGAGGAGGGACCGGGCTACGGCGGAGCCATGCTGGCCGCGGTGGCCTGCGGGGAGTACGGATCGGTGGAAGAAGCGGCCGGAAAGCTTGTGAAGGTGACAGGACGGGTCCTGCCGGATCCGGAGATCACAGCGCGCTACGAGACAAAATACCGGCAGTTCTCGAGAATTTATCCCACTCTGAAAGAACTGTTCCCGGTGCTGACAAGTTCCTGACGGTGATCCGCTGTTGAAAGGAGGTGCTGAAACTTGGGGGGAGGAAACTATGATTTCCGGAAGCGCTCCAGGGCATACACTGCCGCCGCGCTCCGCGCGGTCGTGGCGATCTACCTGATACGTCTCGGGTGGAACATCCTCTCGAACAAGGATACTTCCATGGATTCTTTCATCGCTAAGCTTGCCGGGGGAGCATTTATCGCTGCGGCGCTGCTGTTCGGGATCTATATCCTGAGGCAGCTTGGGAGGGATCTTAAGGACGCGGAGCTTCCCGGGAACGACGAAACACCGGAAACATCACAGACACAGGAAGGATGGGAAGAAAAGTGAAAATAGAATCTGTTTATGACAGCGCCTTTGCTTCCTACGGCAAGGTACTGAAGGGGTACGACACAAAAGAACTGCTGGAGACGCTGGCTCTTGCCACGCCTCTGCCGGAGGGCGTAGACTATGTCCCTTCCCAGCCGGAGTTGGAGGTGCTGCCTATTGCGGCAGAAATCGCGGAGCATGCCTATGGCGGCATGCCGGTCCAGCTGGGCTGGTGCAACGGTCACAACACGAAGCTGAACTGCCTGGAGTATCACCGGGACAGTGAGCTGAACTGCGGCACGGAGGATTTTGTGCTTCTTCTCGCGAAGATCGACGACATAGAAAACGGGAAGCTGGACACCGGTAAGGTCCGGGCTTTCCGGGTCCCGGCGGGAGAACTGGTGGAGGTCTATGCCACAAGCCTGCACTACGCGCCCTGCAGCGGTGCGCCGGGAAAAGGCTTCCGTGTCATGATCGCCCTGCCGCGCGGCACGAACGGACCGAAGCCTGACATCATACCGGTCAACGAAGAGGACAAGACGTTATGGGCATGCAACAAGTGGCTGCTGGCTCACCCGGAAAGCGCTGAGGCGGCGCAGGGCGCCCCGCAGCTGCTCTGTGGAGAAAACATTGATATTGCCGCCGATCTTTGAACTGAAGACCAAGGAGGAATTGCCATGCTGACTAATATTCCCGTAGTGAAACTCGGCATTATCGCGGTTTCCCGCGACTGCTTCATTATCTCTCTTTCCGAGCGCCGGCGCGCAGCGGTGGTCGCCGCGTGCAAAGCGAAGGGGATCGATTCCTACGAGTGTCTGA
>Ga0310695_10015431_pt1 | contig 10180 bp, 15 predicted proteins | sample RumenRJG_04DNA_FD_203882 | JGI IMG/M metagenome (GOLD analysis project Ga0310695, IMG submission 203882) | Bovine rumen microbial communities from Lethbridge, Alberta, Canada - RJG_04 (v2) (version 2) | ecosystem: Host-associated > Mammals > Digestive system > Stomach > Rumen | place: Canada... | reverse complement strand
AGTATTTAACCTTGACGGGAAACAATGCCCCATCAAAATGAATGTCATAGAAGCATGAGAAAAACTATTCGATTTCCCACACGCTGGGCAGTATCATTCTTTCCTCAAATATATTCCAACCCTTGCGGTTCAGAACCTCACGCACGACCTCCTTGCTCGGGAGGTCGCCTCGTTTGATAGCACGGCACACCATATCAAGGTGCAAATCTTTCATCTTCTCTTCACGCTCCGCCATCTTGATAAGCGTCACCTCGTTGTAGAACTTACCATGATGGTCCCGGACCACAGCCGGTAGTATATACTGGTTGCGCACTTTTCGTATTGTGATTAGCGGAATGTTGATATTGCGGATTGACGATGTTTGCAGAGCGGAACTCCTGTTTTGCAGACGCTCTAATATCTCTTCTTTCCGCTCTTCACTAACCTCGTCATAGCGTAAGTGTTTGCGCAGTCCTACCAACCGCTGGCGACTCATCTGTAACAGCGGAGCGTACTCGCTGTGCTCTGTAAGCCACATTAAAACCTCATCACTTGTACCTCTCATTATGAAAACTCTCAATAAAAGTCCGACAAAAAAGTATAATTGTAGTCACGTCATTGTAAATGACGCTGCAAAGTTACAACTTTTTTTTCAATTATCCAAATGGAAACAACAGTTATTCAACTAACGGAGGAGCGTTACCGCGAAAATCTTACACAAGCCGCCCTACTTGGAGCACATGAGGCTCTTCGTTTGGCAGGGCTTCCTGTTCGTGAGTACTACACTCGCGCCGAAATGCAACGCCGACACGGACGAGGCAAGATCGACCGCCTCATCAGCGATGGACGGCTGACACCTCACCGCTTGGAGAATGATGATAACACCATGAGTCGCGTCGTCTATTCCGAGACTGAATTTTTATCACAAATCATTTAATCAATTTTGCTTATGGCAACTGAACAAAAGAAGAGCGTATTCGCTACACTCAACGACATCAACATTAACGGCCACACCGAGAAACTGAAACAGGGTTCTACCGAACTGACTTATCTTTCTTGGGCTTGGGCATGGGCGGAGGTTAAGAAACTCTATCCCGATGCAACCTACACGATCTACAAGGACGAGCAACAGCGTCCGTATATGGAAGACCCAGACCTCGGTCTCATGTGTTACACTACCGTAACTATCAACGGTATGACTCACGAAATGTGGCTCCCTGTTTTGGACGGCGCCAATAAGGCTATGCGCAGAACTGCGTACAAGTACCCGGGCAAGAAATACAATCCGGAAACGAGACAGATGGATGCGGTAGAGAAGACGGTGGAAGCCGTTACGATGTTCGACGTTAACAAGACCATCATGCGTTGTCTCGTCAAAAACCTCGCCATGTTCGGTCTCGGTCTCTACATCTACGCCGGTGAGGATTTGCCGGAGAGTGATGTAATCGCTAAAGAGCAAGCCGCAGCAAACGCAGTCGATGAGGCTGTCAAGGAGATGGAGGCTGCTAAAGACCTCAAAGAAGTTACCGCCGTTTGGGGTAAGCACAAAGACCTGCAAGCAAATGACAAGTTCAAACAGGCTTGCATCAAGATGGGTCAGAAGTATCAACAACCGCAACAACCACAACAACCGCAGCAATGAAAGAGAACAACTTAATCAAGTCGCCTGTTGTCTTCAATGAAGAGCAGCACACCTATACGTTAGGTGACAAACAACTGTCCGGCATTACCTCTATCATCAAGAAGTATCTGTTCCCGGACATGTACGCCGCAGTAAGCCAAGCCGTGCTCAACAAAGCTGCCGAGCGAGGCACGCGAATCCACAATCTCATCCAACTCTGGACCATGGGCATACTCTCGCAAGAGGACATCGCCGAACTCCAGCCGTTCCTTGATGCGTTCCATGCAGCAGGACTTGATGGATGGGAGTCTGAGTATCTTGTGTCAGACAACGAGTCTGTGGCTTCGTCCATTGACCTTGTCTGTCTCGACAAGGACGCAAACATCATCCTCTGCGACATCAAGACTACGGCCGTTCTGCACATCGAGTATCTGCAATGGCAGCTGTCTATCTATGCCTACCTGTTCGAGCGTCAGAACCCCGAACTGAAGGTGCATAACCTGAAGGCTATCCACATCCGCAACGGCAAGTGCAACATCGTTGACATCACTCGCTTGGGGGATAACCAAATCGAAGACCTGCTTACTGCTTACCGTAGCGGAGCAGAGTCATTCGCCAATCCATTGCGTCAACTGCCGGACGGCATTGATGCTTTGCTGGATGAGTATGCAGAGAACGAGTCCACGATGGGCTTTATCAAGATGGTGCTTGACGAATACGACAAGCGCAAGAAAGAGTTACAGGCAGCCATCGTTGACAAGTTGAAGAGTCAGAAGATGTCAAGCATCGAGACCCCGGTTGCTAAGGTTACGATCGGCAAGGACTCCACGACCAAGAAGTTTGACTTCAAGGCGTTCGTTGAGTCCGACCTGTACAAACAATCTCCTGCGCAGTATGATGCTTTCGTCAAGGAGAGCACGACCGCAGGACGTGTAACTATCACGTTGCGATGAGAGCTATCACGGTTACCAAGGAGCGCGGATCAATAGACATCCGCGCTGCCTTGGATGCTATCACAATTTGGTTTCAGACCTGCGCTAACGGCGACTACATCATCACGATGAAGAAAGTGCAGAAGAAGCGCAGCGACCCGCAGAACAGACTTATGTGGGTTTGGTTCGGCATCATAGCCCAAGCATGGAGCGATGCGACTGGCCGGGTGTTCACATCGGAAGAGGTGCATGACGCATACTGCCTGCTGTTCCTGCCAAAGGACACACCTAAAGGCAGAGTGGCGGGCTCAACTTCCGGGCTGACGCAAGACCAGATGACGGAGTTTCTTGACAGAGTGCAAGCCGATGCTGAAACAGAATACGGAATACAACTGCCATCCGCTGAAGACAAGTTCTTTGAGGCGATAGCAGAAGAGTATAGTAATCACCCCTAAAAACATTTTGCAAAATGGAAATTCAAGGTAAAGTAATTCAAATCCTGCCGCAGCAAACCGGCGTAAGCAAGACCGGTAATCCATGGGCGGTGCAGCCTTTCGTCATTGAGACGCTGGAGCAGTACCCCAAGAAAGTTCACATCGAACTCTTTGGTGCCGACCGCATTAACAACAATCCGTTCGCCGTGGATGAGGTTGTCAAGGTGCAGTTTGACATCGAGAGTCGTGAGTTCAATGGTCGTTGGTACACCTCATTGCGTGCGTGGAAGGTAGAGAAGGACCAACAAGCAGCAGGCGACAGCGCTGCCCCGAGTGCTCCTCTGCCTGCCGCCGCGCCTCCTGCGGAATCTCTGTTCCCGGAGGCACCGCAAGAGGGTACGTCCGATCTGCCGTTCTAACAGGAGGATGCTATGAGACATCTTCCCGAAAATCTATTGGCACCCCTGCTCCGTATTCTTGATGAGTACGAGGCAGGGGTTAAGGCCAAACACAAACGGACGCTTGCGGATCATACGAAACTGTATCATGCAAGCCGAGTACGTAATGCGCTGGAAAGGCGATACGAGTATAAACCGATAAAGAAACACAACGATGATTTTCAGAGTCCACAAGAACAATAACTACACGGCTCTTTCAACCCATCATCTGCGCGACACATCTTTGTCATGGCAGGCGATGGGTATGCTATCCTTTATGCTCTCTTGCAACGAGGACTTTAAGTTTTCCATAGAGGGACTGACAGGATGCAGCGGAAGTGGCAACGCAGCTACACGCACCGCGCTCAAAGAACTGCGAGACAAAGGGTACGTGGTAGTTACCCGGTGCGCCAATGAGAAAGGAGTGGTCACGGAATGGCAGTATGATATATATGAGTGCCCAGCTGACGGAAATCCTCATGTGGAGCCAGTTGATGGAAACCCTCATGTGGAGGAAAAGGGACAAAGTAATATCAATATAAGTGTACTTTCTAAAGAAAGTACTACACACACTATTAGTACTCCACCTATATTAAAAGAGGATAATCCTCTTATTATACCCCCTATAGTCCCCCATAAGGAGAAGCGGTTTGTCAAGCCGACTATAGAGGAGGTGCAGGCGTATTGTGCGCAACGTAAGAACGGTATTGACCCGCAGCATTTCGTGGACTACTATGAGTCGAACGGATGGAAAGTAGGACGCAACCCTATGAAAGATTGGAAAGCAGCCGTGCGCACGTGGGAGTGTAAAGAGAAACAATCTAAACAAAGCCAGTATGGAAACAGACACAACCAAAACAATCAGCCAAGTCATGGAGGAAATGGCACCGACGGAGCAGAAAGAAAGCCAGACTACGACGGCTTCTTCGGTTTCTAATCCGGAGACATTCAATAAATACGAGCAGGAACAGCATATCGAAATGCTCCGCAAAGCCATCGCCGAGATACGTTCATATGACGCGCACGTGCCGGACTTTACCAACAGCGAGATTTACAGCCTGCACTCATCGCTTGTACTTTCATGTGCGAATTTCATCCTCTCAAAGCAGCAAAAGAAATTCGTTGTCGATGATACCAACAGGGATATTATACGTTTCCTCATGCTCTATTTCAACCGCTCTCCGTTAGCGCTGGAGGTATTCCCCGACCGAGGTTACTCACTTAATAAAAACATCCTCCTCGTCGGTTCGGTGGGAGTCGGAAAGACATTGCTCATGGATGTGTTTGCATTATATTTGAGTAAGATCAGCAGCCGACTTGCATACAAGGTCGTCTCGCAGACACAGATGCTTAATCATTTCAAGCAGCACAACAACATCGACTTGTTCACATTCAATACATCCGAGCGCGGCACATTCGACGGCAATCCGTTCAGCCTTTGTCTCAATGACATAGGACTCAAAACACAGAGGTTCTACGGCAACGATACGGAAACGATAATCGAAGAGTTCTTGTATGCCAGGTACGAGATATGGGAACAGCAAGGCAAGTTCACACACCTCACCACCAACCTCGACAAGCAGGAGATAGAAGAATTGTTCTATGACAAGCACGGACGGCTTGCCGACCGCTTCAAAATGTTCAACGTAATCCCATTAAAAGGTAATAGTAGAAGATGAAAAATACCAAAAAACGTAATCGGCGTATGGCTACAGCACAACAAAAGTTGCTCAACAAATGGATTGAGCGCAACTACGAGACATTGCAAAGAACGATGCCGCAGAAGGACATGCTCCATTCTGCGTACATCACAGTCTATCACTTCCGCAGGCCTTTTATTCCCACGGCAGAACACTTCTCCTTGCTCATGGAAGAAGCATACCATCGGCATGTGCTTGCGGAAATCAATCACTCCATGCACTACCAACTCCCCGACCCGCTCTTCTGGTTCTACCATGACGAGCCGGATGATGAGTTATTGCGGAGTGATGATATTGCGGAAAACACTCATTCACATTCGCTTTCCGATTTATCTTCGTCCGGCTTGACGAAGTTATTCGCTTTCGTCAAACAGAACTTCGCCCCTGATGTATTCTCCATATTCCGACTGGCGGTTGTCGAGCAACGGTCGGTCAAGGAGATTGCAGCCATATCCGGCTTGCAGAAAAAGGATGTGCGCATCATTCTCAATAAAGTAGAGCAAGCCATCAGAGAAGGCTTCCATTATCGTCCAAAGAAAAGAACTATCGAACTATGACACCTTACACATTCCGACGCAATGACTCATGGAGAGGAAACGTCTGCAACCCACAGGGCACAACATCCACACGTTGCACGCTTAATTTCTGCGGTCTGTTTATACGGCTGACCAAACTGACTGCGGAGAAACTGGGCGTGCGTGCCGGTTCACATCTTGCTTTTACCATTGACGAAGACAAGCCGGAGTGCATCTTTGTCCGTCAAGCCGATGACAAGGACGATACAAAAGATATACAATTCACGGTGCAGTATGACAAGAAAAAATGCGGCACTCTCAAATGCTGCTCTACTCTCGTAGTGAAACATGTGTTGCAATATGCCAACGCAAAGAAAAGCTGCACATGCTACATAGCATCCGCACCGACAGTCATCAACGGCAAGAACCACTATCAGGTACTTGTCGCCAACCCATATAGAGTAAACTAAATCCCCCTTTTTGATATGGCACGAACAGACACACAACGGAGCATCATCCGTAATTACCTGCTCGAAGGTAACTCAATCACACCAATGGAAGCACTCAAACTTTGCGGCTGCTTCCGTCTCTCATCAGTCATCCACAGACTACGGCATGAAGAGGGTTATCCAATCCTCATGGATCAGCCGGAAGCAGGCGACAAACCATACGCCCGCTACTGGATCGACAAGGATTATCTCCAAAAACTTAAAGAGGCTGAACAAGCAGCTGACAGTCAATAATCAATTTAATTAAATTCATTATGGAAAACAAACAAAAGAAAATTGATGACCTCTTCCAAGTCATCGACGAACGTATTGCTTCCAGCAGAAGCGAACTCAGAGAGTGTATGCGCGGCGCAAGAAACGCAGCAGACAACATCGCTTTCTCTAATTACGTGAGAGCAAAAGTAAAGGAAATCCTTGGTGCTCCGAGTAACGAGAAAGAAGATGGTGCTGGCGATTGCATCAACATCAACAACGAGTGTGGACGCAGAGCCAAGAGCGGAGACGTGGTACTCAACAAGGAAGGCCATTTCGTGGTTACCACTCGCGAGAGACGCAAGCACTGGCAGAATGCAGGCTATGTTCCTGTTGGCGTGTACATCGTCTCCAGCAACGGAGAAACCGGTATGCTTTCGCTTGTGAACATGTCCTGCGAAACGCCGGAGACTGGCGATGTGAAAGGTGATAGCGAGGGACGCTTCCTGCGCTATGGCGGCTACGGCTCACATGTGGATGGTCTGAAATCCTACAACGATGAGGAGGCTTATCAGAAAGTGATCGACCGCTCGTTTAAGGAGATTGGTCATGGTTCTTATGGCTATCTGCCGAGCGATAAGTTCGACGCTGATGGCGCTAAAGCGCAAGTAGAAGGCAAGCGCTACTACTACAACGATGACGACAACCTGCTTCCTCCGCCATTCCTTGCCGATGGAGTTGTCAATCCACTGTTTGGAAAGGGCAAGAGCAAACCGTCATTCCTCTCTGATGCCGACAGCCGGGCTAATACCGACGCCCTCATCAAGGACGCGACTGCACAAGCAGACTGGCAGAAAGCAGAGAAGATTGTAAACGAGGGAGGAAAGGGCTATCATCCAGCAGCTTGTTGCTGCCGCCGCTTCCACACTCCGGGAACGAAAGCAGGGGACTGGGACATGCCTGCCATTCCTGTCCTTGCATGTGCTTTCTATGACTGGGAAGCAGTTCAAGGTACGCTCAAAGACCTCGCTAAAGACGGTCTTGCAGTTCCGTTGCGTGAGAGCTACACCTACTTGTCCTCTACGGAGTTCAGTCAGGACTACGCTTACAACTTGGGCACGAACGATGGCGGCGTGTTCGCGCTCAATAAGAACAGCCTCATTTTGGTTCGGGCGTTCTGCCGTCTCCCCCGCATTTAATCTGAGCTTTCATCTTTAATCCCCTGCCTGCTCTGATAGCAGGCAGGGTAAATTTCTAAAAAATTATGGCAAAGACAAATTTCGCAAACGGAGTCGGAAAAGAATACTCCGACCCGGTACAACGGCAACGCTTCCTCCAGGACAACGCGGACTCTGTAGTCGAAAAGACATACATGCGCAAGTTCACGCCGGAGGAATTGCAGGCCCACAAAGAAGAGTTGGCAAACACCGACATTCAGATCAACGACATTGAGACCGAACTCAAAGGTGTCAAGGATGAGTTCAAGGAACGTCTCAAACCTCTCAAAGAGAAGCACGGGGAACTCCTTGAAAACCTCCGTCAGAAAGCAACGCTCGTCAGCGGCGTATGCTACTGCTTCGTTTCGGAGGAAGAGCGCATGACGTATGTCATCAACGAGGATGGCGACTGCATAGAAGCACATCCTTGCACGGCTGACGAATTGCAAAAAACTATGTTCCACACCCTGCGGGCCACCGGCACGGAGGGATAAGTATAACATCTAAAATAAACCGTTATGGAAAACGACAAACAAATCGTAATCAACGCAGCAGAGGGCACGACTGAAATAGTCGTTCGCGAAGGACAGGCTGCAAAAGTGTTAGACCCCAAGGCGCCGCTTGCCTACAACGTCAACGGACTGATTGGTAGCGTGACCGAGTATCTGCGCAAGCGCATTGACGCAGGACAATTCGAGCAAAAGAACTGTACGCTGTACGTGAACCGAGAAGATGTCAAGATGACGCTCATCTTCAACGAGCGTGACGAGTACAACAAAGGTTCCGTCTCCGGCGAACTCCGTTTGCACCCGGACTTTGAGGCGCTGATGATCAACAGGAACTATGCTTGGGTTCCGATGGAACTTGCGCAACTTATGAAGATGCACCGCTACTGGTTCACGGACAGAACCGAGGGCATGAAACTCGTCTCTACGCTGATGAACTACAAGGCTGACATAACACAGAAAGTGGAGCAGTCAGCCGAGGCGAACGGCGGACGCACCGACAACTTTGCACAGGTGGTCAACAGCAATCTGCCGCAGTCCATCACGCTCAATCTGCCTATTTTCAAGGGTGCTGGGGCACAGCCGATAGAGATTGAGTTTTTCGCCAAAGTGAACGGCCGTGAGGTAGAGTTCGTGCTCTTGTCGCCGGGAGCCAACGAGGCTCTTGAAGCATATCGCGATGCTGCCATTGACAAGGAACTGGAGGAAATCCGAAAGATTGCCCCGGAAATCGCTATCATCGAGCAGTAACACAGGGCAGAGGTGGTTGGTTCCACCTCTGTTCGCTAACCCAAAACACAACTTCCCATGAATAAATTGCTATATATCGACCTCTTCTGCGGTGCAGGAGGGACATCAACCGGCGTGGAACGCGCAAGCATCAATGGTAAGAAATGCGCAAAAGTAATTGCTTGCGTCAATCATGACAAGAATGCTATAGCCAGTCACTCGGCAAACCATCCGCACGCTTTGCATTTCACAGAAGACATCCGAACACTTGACCTAACGGAGCTAACTGCGCACACAAAAAAAGAGCGCAAAGCCAATCCAAACTCCAAGGTTGTACTCTGGGCCTCGTTGGAGTGTACCAATTTCTCTAAAGCCAAAGGCGGTCAACCGCGAGACGCAGACAGCAGGACTCTCGCCGAACACCTCTTCCGCTACATTGAAGCACTTGATCCTGATTACATCTACATTGAGAATGTAGAGGAATTTCAGTATTGGGGTGATCTTGATGAGCACGGCAAACCGATTAGCAAGGATGCAGGCAGATTGTATATGCAATGGGTATTCAATGTGTGCCATTATGGGTATGACTTCGAGAAACGTCTGCTCAATGCTGCCAACTATGGCGCAAGAACGAGCCGCACACGTTTCTTCGGTATCTTCGCCAAACATGGTATGCCAACCGTATGGCCCGAGGCTACACATTGCAAAGGAGGCCGTGAGGCGGATATGTTCCATCCTGCCTTAAAACCGTGGGAGCCAGTGCGTGATGTACTGGAACTTGACAACGAGGGACAGTCGATCTTCACTCGCAAGAAACCTCTCACCGAGCGGACATTGGAACGTATCTATGCCGGTCTAATGAAGTTCGTAGCCAAGGGTAAAGACAATTTCATGGTTAAGTATAACTCATGGAGTAGAAACGGAAGATACGTTGCGCCTGATATTGACGAGCCATGCCCGGTTGTTGCTACGCAGAACCGCCTGGGCGTAGCAAAGGTGCAGTTCCTTTCCAAGCAGTTCAGCGGAGAGCCGGAGAGCAAGAATGTGAGCATTGATGAACCGAGCGGCGCCATCACATGCAAAGACCATCACGCTCTTGTGGGAGCGCAGTTCCTTGCTGATTACAACCATAAGGCAGAACACGCTATTGATACTATAGAACCGACTATTGTATATAAAATTGATACGGACGAAAAGTTGGATTTGGATAAAGTCAAATCCATTGATGGACATCAACCAGATACACTTCCTGCGCGAACTACAAATTTTCGTGCCAATTTTATGGATGCTTACTATGGCAATGGCTTCCAACGCTCTCTCGATGAGCCTGCTCCTACTCTCAAAACGCACGACAATATCTCACTCGTCACAAGCCGCTTCTTTGCCAATGAGTATTCCGGTGGCGGACA
>Ga0310695_10015429_pt1 | contig 10181 bp, 6 predicted proteins | sample RumenRJG_04DNA_FD_203882 | JGI IMG/M metagenome (GOLD analysis project Ga0310695, IMG submission 203882) | Bovine rumen microbial communities from Lethbridge, Alberta, Canada - RJG_04 (v2) (version 2) | ecosystem: Host-associated > Mammals > Digestive system > Stomach > Rumen | place: Canada... | reverse complement strand
TTTTCCATTATATTTAAATTTTATTTCTATATTTTCTGTCAAAACTTTTTTTAACATTTTTTTATATAATTGAGATTCTGTATGAGAAATTATTAATTTAACTAATATAGTATCTATATTGTTTGATATGTTTTTTTTTATTGTTTGTTTTTTTATTTTCTTAATAAGTGATTTTTCAATTTTATTATTAAAAGATATATTTTGTTTCATTAAATGTGATTTAAAATCATTTGGAGTAATGACAATTTTTAAAATCATTTGTTGAGTATTTTCAATTTTATTAGATTTTTCAATACTATCTTTGATATATTTATATATGTTTTTAATAGTATTTTTAATTGTATTATTTAATTTATTTTTTTTAATGTTTAAATAATTTATATTTTGAAATTTTTGTAAAAATTGTTCTTTATTGTCAGAATAATTCATAATTTTATTTTCTTTTTTATCAATTTTATTATTATTTAGATTCATTTTATTATCCATAAAAATAATCCTTTGTTTTTTTTTACTATTATTAGAAGTTTTTGTCTTTTTATTATCTATTATTATATTATTGTCAGAAGAAGAAAATTGATTTATTTTATTTTGATTTAATTTAATATGTATAATATTTTTATTACTTTTAGTTAAATTTTTTTTTTGATAAGGATTTTTTCTATAAGAGGAAGTTTGAATTGAAGTTGATGAATTTAAACATGAATTAAATAAGTATAACTGAGAATGATTTTTTACTGAATTATTATATAAATTTATTTTATTTTTTTTTTCTATATCAATTGTTTTTGAATTTTCATTTGAATTATGAAATGAACTTTTGGATTTATTAAATGTTAAATATTGATTATTTTGATTTAAATTTTTCTTTTTAAATAATATTTTATAATTACTTATTTCTGGAGAATTATTTGAATTTTCAATATCACTTAATGACTTTAAATAATTTTTATTTTTGTTATCATTTTCTGATTCTTTATATGATAATTGATTTATAAATTTTCTTTTATTTAAACTCCTTATTTTTTTTTTTAAATTTTGATATAACAAATCAGGTAAAGTAATATTAAATTTACTTGGATTTAATGATAATCTTTTCTTTGAATTTATTGTTTTATTTGAATTATTAAATTGCATTATATTTGTTAATTTTATAGAACTCATATTTATAATTTTGATCTATTTTTTTTTGAATACAATTTTAAAAAATTATTTTCCAAAATATATTCGATTTATAAAATAATTAATTTATTTCAAAATAAATAAAATAAATTATATAAATATATAAAAAAACCAATGAAAAAAAGAATTATAATAGAATACATCCACAATTATAATTATAATTATCATTTTTACTAATATCAATATTAATATTATCTTCATCATTATTAATTAAAGCAATTTTATCAGCAATAATTTCAAAAAGTTTACTAACATTAATATTATTTTTAGCGGAAGTTTCAATATAAAACATATTATTTTCCTTAGCAAAAATTTCAGCATTTTCATAAGAAATTGTCCTATTATCATTTAAATCACATTTATTCCCAACTAAAATAATAAAAATTCCATTTACATTTTTTTCAATTTCATTTAACCAATTTTTAACATTATTAAAAGAATTTTCTTGAGTAATATCATAACAAATAATAATACATTTTGCTCCTTTATAATACATATTAATCATACTTCTAAATTTTTCTTGACCTGCAGTGTCCCAAATTTTTAAATTAATTCCTTTTATTTTTGTATCTGTATAACTTGCACCAATTGTTGATTTTGTATTACCAAAACTATTATTTATTAATCTTTCAATTATACAAGTTTTTCCAACATTTGTATCACCTATTATTACTATTTTATTTGATTTTAAATTTTTTTGTTTCATTTTTTTAAATAATTCTATATTGTTTTTTTAATATTTGTTTTATATTTATTTTTTTTATTTTATTATTAAAAAATTTAAAATGAGTGAAACTTATTCTGAAATTAAAGATGAAGGTTTTTTTTCAACTGGGAATATTATAATTTTTTCTTTTTTAAGTTTGTTAATTTTATTAATTGGTATAATATATTAAAAATAATAATTTAGTTTATCTTTATTTTGCAAATAAAGCACTTATTGCACAAGGTGGATATAAAAAAAAGAAAAGTCACAAATCAAAAAAAGGAAAAGAATTTTGGTCATATGGTGATTAAAATAAAACATTATTTTCACTTTTCTTTAAATATGAAATATTATTTATTTAATGAAAAAAAAATTCAAAAATCAAAAAACTATTAATTTTATTAAAAAATAATACAAAAGAAAAAATAATAAAAAAAAATTTTAATTTTGATTATTGGGAATATTTTTATATTGATTAATAAATTTATCAACATATTCTCTTATAACTTCTTCATATTCTTTACAATATTGAGAGGAAGTATAATCATTTCTATTTTCAATTAATGAATTTTCATCAACAATTTTAATTAATTCATTTTGTTGAATAATAAAATTATTAATGAATCTAATTGGATCTTTTGAATATGCTTCATAAAAATCATATCTATATTTATGTTTATTTAAAATATTTATCACAGTATTCATTTTTTTATCACTATCAATTAATTGATTTAAATATTCATCAATTTTAGTTTGATTATTTGAAAGAGGAATTAAATGTTTAGGAAATAATAAATTATCATCAGAATTAGTTAAAAAAAATAAAATAGAACTAAAATAAGGATCTTCAATAGGAATAATAAGATCTTTTAATATTTCATTATCTTTCATATTATTAGATAAATTTTTAATATTAAATTCAATTAAAATTGGAGGAGGTTCTCTTAAAAATTCATTTAATTTTCCTGTTAATGATACAATATTCATTTTTTCATATTTAAAAATTTGATGAAGTTGTGTATTATTTATTATTATTGTTGGATTTTCATTATCTTGAAGAGAATTTAATTTTATATATTGCCACATATGATATAAAATATTTGTTCTTGTTCCTTGATTTATTCCTAATAAATTATTTAATGGAGGTATTAATGCAAATTCAGGATTTGGATAATTTAAATAAAAATAAATTTGAATTTTAAAATTTTTATTTTTTAAATGATCAATTAATGGTCTTTTAATAATAAAACCATCATGATTTAAATAATTTTCTTCTTGATTTTTTCCATAATTATTTGACATTTTAAGTTTATTATTATTTCTCCATTCTATTTCTTGATAAATGTTATTTTCAAATTTTATTATTATTTTAGAAAAATAATGAGTAAATTTTTGATAAAAAAAATTAATTTTTGAATATTCATTTTCTGGAAAATTTTCTATTATTTTTCCTTGTATTTTAAAAACAAAATTTTCTTTTTCATTTTCATTTTTATCAATAAATGCATAAATTTGAGTTCTTAAAAGTGATTTTATTTTATTTTTTGGTTTTATTATTTGTTCTTGAATATCTAAACGTGATTTATATATTTTCTCATCGATTTCTTTTTCTAAATTTTGTAAATATTTATATATTTTCATATTTGGAATTAATTTTTCAAAATCATCATTTACTAAAAAATTTTCAAGCGGGATTCTTTTTGGACTTATTTCTAATTTTCTTTCATAAAATTCATTACCAAAATAATTCATTAATTTAGATTCAAATTTTTTTGTTTCATTTTCTAAAATTTTTTTTCTTTCCTCTTCTCTTGAATAATTTTGAACTCTTTGATTTTGATTTAAAGAATTTGATACATTATTTTGTTGTATTGATTGCATTATTGATAAATATTATAAAATTAAATATTAAAATTAAAAATAATTAATTGTTTTTAAAATTATGTTTTTCTCAATTAAAAATACTTTTTATTTATTAATTATACTTCTTAATACCTTTAAATAAATTTATAATTGAAATTATTTTTTTTTCAAAATCAAGCTATTAATTATAAATATGCTTTATTTATGTTATAAAAATAATTAAATTAAGCAATTCAATAACCATTTACAATTAATTTTCTTTTTAAAAATCCTATTTAAATTAACTATTAATATATAACAAAAAACAATAATAAAAATACTCATTTTTCAGTTACACAATCCAAATAAAAATATTAATTAAATTTAATAATGAAATAATTTTTAATAAATAAAACAACCATTACAATTTTCTTGTCTTCTTGCTTCTTCTTCTTTTTCAAATTTTTCTTGATTTCTTCTTTTTTTTTCATTTAAAAGATTTTCATATATTTTATTTAATGAAATACTATTTTTTAAATTATATTTTTTATTGTTTTCAATTTCTATTATTTGTACTTTTGGATTAAAAGAAACTTTTTGATTTGGTAATCTTGAACCTTCTGTTAAATTCATATTATAAGTTTCAAGTGTAGAATTTGATATTGATGAATCTATTGAATTGTAACTTGATATTGTTTCTGAACTTTTATATTTTTTTCTATGATTCATTTTTTCAATATAATATTTTTATTTTATTTATTATTTTTTAAACAGTAAAAGATTATTAAGAAATTAAATATTATTTTATTTTTTTTAACATTTGTTTTTTTTTTTTTGTTTTGTGTATTTATAAATTTTTTATTTATTTATTAATTAGTTTTATATCTTATTTATTATTTTTATTAATTAAAAAATTTTTTTTAAATTTGTAAAATATGTGAAACAAGGAATATAATATTTTTATCTCTTAATATTATTAATAATTTTTATTTTCTTAATAAAATAATATTAAATAACTAAACTCCTAAAAATTTCAAATTATTGAAATAATTTTAATAAATTTATTAAGAAAAAAATAAATTATATGAATAGGAATGATAGTAATAATTTTATTATATGTTTAAAAACAATAACAAATTATCAAAATACAACTGAAGAAAATTTATTAGGAGAACAACAAAATGATCAAATTATTCAGTCAAATATTGAGCATTTTAATTTTAGTAAAAAAAATTCATCATATTATAAAAACAAATCAAGTATTTTTGGTAATTTTTACAGACAAGAAAAAGATAAAATGAATAATAATAATTTAAATAAGAATAATTCAGTAAATTCATTACCAAAAATAAAATATAAATTTGAATATTTAAAGAATAAAATAAACAAAAATAGAAATAATTTATATAAAAGTCAAAAAAAAATTAATGATGATAATCTAGATGATAAAACAAAGTCATTAAATCCAATTTTTTTAACAGAACTTTTTAAATCTTTTGATAAAAAGTCAAAATTTGGGATATTTAAAAAAAAAATAAGAATATTACATAATATATTATTAACATTAACTTTTTTATTTTTATTATTTGAAGGAATCATTAATTTGAAAATAAGGAAACTTAATGATAATATTATAAATGAAGGGAATAAAAAAGGATTATCATATATAGAGAATTTAAATAATTTAAAAAAAAGACAATGTTCAAAATTAGAAAATACATTTAGAATATTAAATTTAATTAATGTAATTATTAGTGAATTTCTATTAATAAAAAGAGAAATTTATTTTTATCAATATCATTTTAATATTATTTCTTTAAAAAATAGAATAATGGATTTTATTATAGTAGGAATTTTTTTCCCTCCTTTTTTAAATATAGTATATATTATTGATAATTCTGAAATAAAATATCCTTTAATTTTTTCAAATTATTTTTATATTTTATCTTTATCAAAAATTATATTATTTTTAAAATATAATAACGAATATAATAAATGGAATAATGTTATATCACAAAATATATCAAAAACACTTTCTGCTAAAACAGGTCATTTATTTGTATTACAATGTAGAATAAAAGAATCTTCCTTTATTTATTTAATTATAATATTAATAGTAATGATTTTTTTTTTTACAATTTTATTTAGAAATGCAGAATATTTATCATTAAATATTAATTTACCATTCAAAAAAAATAAAGAGTTATATTTTGATTCAATTATAGATACTCTTTGGACTTCAATAATGATTTCTTTTGGTATAACATATGGTGATATTTTTCCTAAAACACCTATTGGAAAATTAATTGCAATTATTAATACTATTGTAGGTTATATTATTATTTCAAAATTAATTATTACTTTTATAATTTATTTAAAATTAGATGAAAGTGAAAATAAAGTTTTTTTAAAAATGAAAAGGTTAAATTCACCTGAAAATAAATATTTAAAAGCAATAAAAGTTATAAGAGATTTATTTCTTATTAGGAAATTTTTAATTAAAAAAAATAAAGAATTTGAAAATAAAATTCAAAAAATTGAAGCAGTAAAACATATTTCAATATTACTTTTATCATTAAATAATAATATGAAAAATTTTATGGATGATGAAAAAATAGATGAATCATATACTATCCCAGTTGATGATGTTGTAAAAGAATTAATGAATAAAATAGAAGAAAATTTAAAATGTTTTCAAATTTTTTTTAATAAATTAGATAATTTAAATGAACAATTAAAAGAATTAATGGATATACAAAATACAATAAATTTTAATTTACAAGAATCAATTAAACATCAAAAAATAATTTTAAAATATTTAATTGATTTAAATAATGAAGCAAAAATTGAAAAATTAAAAAAAAAATTTTTCAATAAAAGATATTCTTCAAATCAAACAAAAAATAGTAAAAAAAATGAAGAATTATTTTTATCTAATAAGCAATTTTCAGAAGCATTAAAATTAAAGTTAACTCATACTTATAAATCAAACTATATTCATTCAGATGAAGATTTTATTACTAAAAGAAATGATAATTTCCAATTAAATTATAATGGTTTTAAAATAATTAAAGAAAATAATGTTGAAGAAAGTAATATTTCAAATTTTTCTTTATTAAAAAAAATGAGTATTAATAAAATTTCTAATAAATCATCACCAGGAAAAAATGGAAATTAAAATAGTTATTATATATTGAATGTTTAAAATTTTAAATATATGTGATTAAATATGTAAAATGTTTAATTCTTAAGGTAAAATTATAATAAATATTAGTAATCATAATTTATAATATAAATTTAATAATTTTTGTTTTATATTGATGTAAACAAAAAATATGAAAATTTTATGAGATAAAAATTTAAATTTAAAAATAAAATAAATTATAATTTAAATCAATTTTTATATATTCTTTATAATATACATTAATTTTTTTTACCCTTAAATATTATTAAAAAAACAAAGAATAAAAAAATAAGAATATATTAATGGGAATATGTATATGTTGTATTAATTCAAAAAAAAACCAAAACTACATTAATGTAGATGAATTAGAATATAATTCACAAAAAAATTTATCAGAATATATTCCATTAAATTATAACGATATTATATATGATTCACCAAATATTATTTCAACAAATAAAAATACTTATGAAAGTCCTTTTGAAATTACAATGTTAAAAGAAATTAATTTTGTTAGAACAAATCCAAAAAAATATGCTTTAAAATTAAAAGAATTATGTGATAATATTATAAATGATGGAAAAAATGAATATTTGATTCCATATAAAGATAATAATAATAATAATGAAAAAATTCTTTTAAAAAAGGGAAAAGAAAATTTTTTAGATACAATAAATTATTTAAATAATATGGAACCTTTGAATGGATTACAATTTTGTGAAGAAATTAAAATTAAATTAAAAGAATATTATAAAGATTTAAATATTGAAGAAAAATTTTTTATTACTAGTGAAAATATAGGTAAATTAATTTTAAATAAAAGATTAAAATTATTAAAAAAATATAAAAAATGTTTTTTTACTATTGATATTTTTCCAGATCCTATTTTAAGTATTGTTTTTCAAATTACAGATGAAATTTTTAATAAAGAAAGAAGAAACGCTATTTTAAATAAAGATTTTAATTTTTTTTCAGTAAATTATTTTAAGGATGAAAAAAAAAAATTTCTTTCAATTTTGAGTTTTGCATAATATATATTATAAATTATGTCTTTTAATTCTTTTTAATTGTCTATAGAATATTTTTGTAAATTAAGTAAATAATTAATATAATAATTTGGATAAAATAAATTCAAAATAATTTATTTATTTAATAAATTTTCGATCATATAATATATTATTATAATAATAATTAAAAAAAAATTAAAAATTTAATCATATAATTTACAATTATAAAATTAATGTCTAATTAAATTATATTATTTCAATATTAGGTAATTCATAATCTTTTTTAGATAATTCCATAAATTTTAAAGGATTTGTTGATTCTTCATTTGATTTAATAATATTTTCAATAGTATCAAAAACAATACCAGATAAATCTCTAGTCATTTCTCCAGCACTTGCCAAAGCATTTTCTTTAAAAGATAAATTTTCTTCTGGAAAATTACATTTAATTTGATGAGGAAGTGGTAAAAAAAAATGAAAAATACTTGGTCCTAATATATTAATAATATTTACTAACCATCCTTTATCATATATATTTCTTCCTCTATTTACATTTATGTTTTTTTTATTAGAAAATTTATCATTTGTACCTTTTTTATTAGAATAATCTTCATAAACTGTATAATCAATTAAATAAGAATAAATCATTTGAATTAATAAACCAAGTACCATATAATAAAGATAAATTGTAATTAAAGTTGATATTACAATAAAAATATTAAATATTGAATAAGTAAAATCTTTATAATTTAATGTATAAAATGTAATAAAACCACGAAGGTAAAAAGAAGCAAATATTAATTGATATATTAAATAAAGTAAAAATAATTTATTATTATTATATCCTACACATTTATTTAAAAAAACACAATGATGATCTCTTCTTAAAATACAACAATTACATATTCTACAATGACTTGATCTTATAAATTTTTTTTGATTATTACAAAATTCACAAAATTTAGGATAGGAATCTTTTAATGTATTTGGGATTATTCTATATGGTTCATTTTCTAATATTAATTCTATATTTGTTTGAGCTGGTGATTTAATTAATAAAGTAATATATATTGTTACAGTTATTAGAAAGAATATTGTGGAAAAAAATTTATATGATTTTTTTTCTATTTCTAATGTATATAATTCAGAAAATATTTTTGTTTCAATATAATAATCAATATAAAACATTACAAAAAAAAATATTATACATAAATTTTCTTCAGTTTTTTTTATAAAGTATTTAAATATATTTCGTCTTTTTGGTTTTTCATATGTATTATTAATAACTGGTATTGTCTCATCATCCATATCAATAAATAAATAATAATAAAAACAATTATTTTATTGAAGAAATAATAAAAAAATGTATTCTTTCTTTTATTAATATTTTAATAATATTTTAAAAACAATAATTTATTTTAATTAATTAAATATAAATATATATTAAATTTTAAATAATTAAAATAAAAAAAATATAAATTAAAAAATAAAAAAATGAAAAAAGAAATGAATAAAAAATTACAAGAAAATATAATAAATGATAATGAAGATTTTCAAAATGCAAATCAAGATTTTAGAAAATCAGATGGTAAATTTTCAATAATATCAAATGATTCAATTCATAAAAGTAATATTAAATCAGATTCAATTGATATAGAAGAAAGTAATAATAATTTAAATGATAATAAAAAATTTGAAGAAGAAGATGAAGAAGAAGATGATGAATTTGAAGAAGAAAGAATAAGAGCATTTAATGAAATTATGAATAAAAAAGAAAGACATGTTGAAGTTATTAAAGAAGTAGATGAAGAATATGATTCAGATTTTCATATGAGTCCTAATAAGAATAAAAATGATATTCATAATGAAAATATTATTCATAAAAATAAATTAAATTTTGAAAAATTGAATTTTGATGTAAATGATAATAATAAAAATAATAATTATTCTCATTTTAATGTAGAAAATAATAATAAAGATATTAATTATATTAATAATAATATTAATGATAATAATTTTAATGAAGATTATAATAAAGAAAATAATTATAATAATGATAATTATCAAAATAATTATGATAATAATATTTCTCCAATTAAAAATGATAAATATCTTGAAAGTCAATCTGATATTGTTAATCAAAAATTAAATTATAGTCCTTTAATTTCTGATGCTAATAATATACAAATTCAAACTCCAAATTTTATAAATGAAAAAATGAAATTTGAAGAAAAAAAAATTCCTTCTGGAGATATTGATAAAA
>Ga0310695_10015428_pt1 | contig 10181 bp, 10 predicted proteins | sample RumenRJG_04DNA_FD_203882 | JGI IMG/M metagenome (GOLD analysis project Ga0310695, IMG submission 203882) | Bovine rumen microbial communities from Lethbridge, Alberta, Canada - RJG_04 (v2) (version 2) | ecosystem: Host-associated > Mammals > Digestive system > Stomach > Rumen | place: Canada... | reverse complement strand
ACGTGGCCACCATCTTTGGCCTGTCGCTCTATGGCGTAGGCGTCTTCTCGCCGTCCCACTTCGACCCGCGCGCCTCGGCTTTTGCCATGCTCGTGTGGGGCTTCCAGCAGGTGCTGATTATCGCGCTTGGTATCTACTCCTTTGTCAGCATGACGATCGACCGCCGTCGCATCGAGAGTGGCAAGACCACCGTCGATACCACCAGCGACACCATCCAACTCTAACGCTCACACTAACAACTAACAACTAACAACTAGCAACTAACAACTAGCAACTAACAACTAGCAACTAACAACTAGCACTATAACTATGGACGACAACTTCAACGACTATTTCACCGACGACAATGTACCCGACGAGCAGCCGCAGGTGCATCAAGAGACCGAACAGGAGCGCGAGGAACGCGAAATCAAGGAGGCTACCATCGAGCGACGCGGCAACTCCGTCAAGATGGTCCTGGCTCTGATCATCATCGCCATGGCCCTGTTTCTAGGTTGGTGGATGTGGCAGCACTATTTCCACCCCTACCGCCAGAGTCAGCAGAAGGGTTGGATTATGAGCGTCAGCAACGAGGGCACCATCTTCAAGACCTATGAGGGGGCGATGATCAGCGAGGGATATGTCGAGGATACTATCGTGGCCATGCACACCGACTTTGACTTCTCGATTGCTTCGGACAGTCTCGCTCGCAAGGCCCTGCGCCTGTCTCAGGACGGCAAGCGCGTGACCGTTTCCTACGACGAGTACAAGGGCAAAGTGCTGTGGCGCGGCGATTCCCGCCACGTCGTCACCGCCATCGACACCGACAGCGACCTGGTCAAGACCAATCCTTACAAATGAGGGATTAGAGATTGGGGATTAGAGATTAGGCATCCGCACTCAGAGGTTAACGAGTGCGGATGCTATTATTATATTGTCTAGTCTCGGCTCAGCGGAAAATTAGTGGGGACAAGTATGAGGTCGAAAGACTTCGCCAAGGCCAGCGGCCTTGCTGTGGTCTTCGACCTCACCGCCCACACCTTTTATCGGGTGAGCCCTAGTCTCTAAGATCTATTCATTATTGGCCATCCGCTGTATCTCAAGGGCGGATTTTTCTGCCAAAATGTCACTTTTTAACGGTTTTTAGATGTCAGTTCCAGAAAAAACGTTGTACCTTTGCACTCCGATAATAAAGAGAATAAATGGAAGACAACAATATAAACCAAGACAAACCGCTAGAGCAGCAAGAGCAACCCCAACAGCCAGCACCCATCAAGCCCGACATTCTGGACTATGACGACGTGCGCAAGATGGTGCCCTTCTTTGACGGCAAGCCCAAACTGGTGAAATGGCTATTCCACCTGCTGGACATGGACGATGCCAACTGGATACATGGCCACAACTGCCACACTCCAGGCGTCCCTTTCTGCACGGGTGTGCTTAAGGACTTGAATGCCACCATCACCTACGATAATGGGCAAGTGCTCGACAACCTGCCCGAGGGACCGTTTATCACGGTGACCAACCACCCCTTTGGCGCCGTCGATGGCGTGATGATGATCCATATCATCGGCACCCATAGGCCCGACTACAAGTTTATGGTCAACATGATCCTGGGCAAGATCGGCGGCATGATGCCCAACTTCATCACCGTGGACGCTCTGGCCAGCGATGACCCTGCCAAGCGCGCCGTGTCGATGCAGGGCATCAGCGACACGCTCAAGCACGTCAAGTCGGGCCATCCGATGGGGTTCTTCCCCGCTGGCGCCGTGAGCAAGTTGAACTGGAAACTGCGTGTCGAAGACCGCGAGTGGCAACCCGTGATCATGCGTCTGATCCAGAAACTGAAGGTTCCCGTCATCCCTATCTACATCCACGGCCACAACAGTTGGCTATCACTTGTGCTCGGAGCCATCAGTTGGAAACTCCGCACACTCAGGCTGCCCGCCGAGATGTTCCGCCGCAAGAACTACAACTTCCGCGTGAGCGTGCATGACCCGATCATGCCCGAGCAGTATGCGCAATACAAGACGCCCGAGGAACTGGGCGTATTTCTCAAAGGTGAAACCTATAAAATGAAAAAATGGCAACAATAAACGATAACACCATACGCGCCATCAAGCAGCGCTTCGGCATCGTGGGCGAGTCGCCCGCGCTCATTGCCGCCATACGCCGCGCCATGCTCGTGGCACCCATCGACCTGAGCGTGCTCATCATCGGTGAGAGCGGCTCGGGCAAGGAGTCCTTCCCCAAGATCATCCACGAGAGCAGCCCGCGCAAGCACAAGAAATATATCGCCGTGAACTGCGGCGCCATCCCCGAAGGCACCATCGACAGTGAACTGTTTGGCCACGTCAAGGGCTCGTTTACCGGTGCCATTGCCGACCACAAGGGCTACTTTGAAGAAGCCGACGGCGGCGTCATCTTCCTCGATGAGGTGGCCGAGATGCCCATGAGCACCCAGGCACGCCTGCTGCGTGTGCTCGAAAACGGCGAGTACCTGCGCGTGGGCGACAGCACCGTGCGCAAGACCAACATCCGCATCGTGGCTGCCACCAACAAGGACATGCTGCAAGCCGTGAAGGACGGCAAGTTCCGTGAGGACCTTTATTACCGCCTGTCGACCGTGCAGATCAACGTGCCGCCGCTGCGTGACCGCGGCGACGACATCGTGCTGCTGTCCAGGCTCTTCCTGCGTAACTTCATCAACGAGAACCGTACCAGCGAGGTCACGCTCACCGACGATGCCCAGCGCCTGCTCAAGGCCTACCACTGGCCCGGCAACGTGCGCCAATTGAAGAGTGTCATCGAGCAGGTGGCCCTGTTCGAGTCGGGCAACTCGGTCGATGCCGCCACCCTGCGGCAGTACATGCCCAGCAACCGAGAGACGGCGCTGACAGTGCAGTCGCAACCCAATTTTGACTACAACGCCGAGCGCGAGCAGTTGTTCACACTCATCCTCTCGATGAGAGCCGAAATCGAGGGTCTGAAGAAGCGCCTCGATGGCATGGGCAGCGGCTCACACGTGTCGTCGACCGTGCACGAACTCAAGCGCGACAGCAACCCGCTGCTCAACATGAGCGACGACAACGCTGCCATGAGCCTCGACTCGCCCTACAGCCACATGCAGCACCAGCCACAAGAGTTGGGACGCGTCGATGAGGTGGCAACCATGGACGCTGAGGGCGAAACGGTCAAGACACTCGACGAGACCGAGCGCGAGACCATCGAGTCGGCATTGCGCCGCAACAACGGGCGCCGCAAGGTCACTGCCCAGGAACTCAACATCTCGGAGCGCACCCTGTACCGCAAAATCAAGCAATACAATCTGGAACGATAGTGAAACGGCTCATCATCATACTCACCCTAGCCCTGGCGGCCATCGGCTGGCAGGCGTGCATCCCCCGATACACGCTCAACGGGGCATCCATCGACTACAACGTCTATAAGACAATCTCGTTTGGCGAGTTCCCCATCCGCGCCGCTCTGGTCTACCCGCCATTGCAGTCGATGTTTGAAAACCGCATGACCGACATGATTGCCCAGCAGACACGCCTGCGCGTGATCGACAGCAACAACGCCGACCTGCGCATGGAGGGCGAGATCACCAACTATCAACTCTCGCCGCAGGCCGTAGGCGAGGACGCCTACGCCAGTCAGACCCGACTGACCATCACCGTCAAGGTCAAGTACATCAACAACAAGAACCAGAGCCTATCCAAGGATCTGTCGTTCAGCGCCTACCGCGACTTCCCGTCGAGCGAATTGCTGATAGACGTGCAGGACGAGTTGTGCAATCAGATCTGCAAGGACCTGTCCGACCTGATCTTCAACGCCACGCTAGGCGACTGGTAGGCGGCCAAACATCAACGATTAACAATGTTCTCTGTATGACAACGATAACGACTTGGATCGACGACATCAAGCGGCTAGCAGGCGACGACGCCAGCGAAGTCTCCAAGCAGTGGCTGGAACGCGCCCAGCAACAAGCGCCCTACAGCGTGCTGCCCGCGCTGCTCTACCTCAAGCACAATGGTCTGAAGGGCAACGAGGACGTGCTATCCAGGCTCGCCATCGCTTTTCCCGACCGTCGCGCCCTGGCCCTGGTGCTGGGCAAGGATGCCGGCGCAATGGCCGACTTCTATCCGCCCGAAGTGCTGCCCGAGACGCCCGACACCGTGACGGCGATCGACCGCTTTCTGGACAACTACGGTAAGACCGCGCCCGGCGAGGTCGACGCCATCAACCGCGCCATCTTCAACCCGCAGCCCGACTATGCCGATGTGCTGGCAGCACAGGAGCAGCAGGAGGGCGGCATCCAACTCACCGACGGCGATGCCCAAGACGAACTCATCAACCAGTTTATCGCCGAACAGATGCAACTCGGTCAACAGGCTGCCCAAGCGCCTGTCACCACTCCCGTCGATGAGCAAGAGAAGGCCGAAATCGCCGACGAAGCCATCGAGCAACCTACCGAAACCGACGATTCGATGCTCAGCGAAAGTCTGGCCAAGATGTACATCGCCCGACAGAAATATTCACAGGCGCTTGAAATTATTGAGCGTTTAAGTTTGAAATATCCAGAAAAAAGTATTTACTTTGCAGACCAAATTCGGTTTTTGACCAAATTGGTCTTAAATGAGACACTAAACGACAAAAAATAAGAAAAAATGTACACTATTTTTGCAATTCTGATCGTGATCGCATCGATCCTGCTGGTCGGTGTAATCCTTATTCAAAAATCTAAGGGTGGCGGCCTTGCTGCCAACGTGAACAACTATAACCAGTTCATGGGTGTGCGCAAGACCACCGATTTTGTAGAGAAGGCCACTTGGGGTCTGTCCATCTTTATCTGCGCGCTGAGCATTGCTTCGGCATTTGTGACCGCTCCCAGCATCGTTGAGGGTGCTCCCCAAATCAAGAAATTGCCCACCAGCGAGACCCAGGCTCCCAACTTCGGCACTCAGGCCGAGGAGGCTCCTGCTGCTCAGGCCGCTCAGGCTCCGCAGCAGGGCAAGGAGACCACTACCTCGGCAACCGTCAAGGTTCCTGCCAAGGAAGATGCTCCCGCCGCAAAGCAGAAGGGTAAGTAATCTCCCACTGCATCTCTCACAAGACAACCCAATTAACAGGAGGATGCGGTTATGACGTGTCCGCATCACAGCGGCTCACGACATACCGCATCCCTCTTTTTTTGTATGTGTATCTAAAGCAGAGACGATGAAAATGACATTATTATATATTATGCTGGCAGCCCTGATGACCGCCTGCGGCAGCACAGGTAACCCATCGGCCACTCAACAGACCGAGGCCCAGTCGGCCACCACAGCAAGCAACCTCAAGCCCTTTGACGGCAATGGCGCTCTGGAACTGACGCGCCAGCAGTGCGAGTTCGGGCCCCGCGTGCCTGGCACCCCGGCCCACGCCAAGTGTGCCGACTGGCTCATGGCAACCCTGCAAGCCTCATGTGACACCGTCATCATGCAGACAGGCACCGTACAGACCGCTACCGAGGGCAGCCTGGGCATCAAGAACATCATCGGCGTGATCAATCCCGAGGCCAGCCAGCGACTGTTGCTAATGGCCCACTGGGACTGCCGCCCCTGGGCCGACAACGACCCCGATGCCGCCAATCACCGCAAGCCCGTCATGGGAGCCAACGATGGTGCCAGCGGCGTGGGCGTGCTGCTGCAACTGGCCAAGCAACTCAAGGCCGACGGCACCACGCTGGGCGTGGACATCGTGCTGGTCGATGCCGAGGACATGGGCGTGGACGACAATGAGGAGTCATGGGGGCTGGGCACTCAGTACTGGGTGCAGCATTCACATGTCGAGGGCTACAAGCCGCTGTTTGGCATCCTGCTCGACATGGTGGGCTCCAGCGACGCCACCTTCACCCGTGAGTACTACTCGACCCAATATGCGAGAGGCTTCGTTGACCTCGTCTGGAAGAATGCCGCGGGCAGCCACTTCATTAACGCCCAGGGCGGTGCCGTTACCGACGACCACGTCTTTGTCAACCGTGCCGGCATCCCCTGCGTGGATATCATCGACATGCGCAGCGACAGCGACACGGGCTTCTGCCCCGAGTGGCACACCATCGGCGACACGATGGATGCCATCGATGCCGCCACACTGAGCGAGGTCGGCCAGACCCTGCTCAATGTCATTGCCGCCCTCGAGCAGTAACCACCTAATCCTGAACCAGGAAATTCAATCATGTGATATTCCCTGTTCATGTTTTTTTATAACTCATATTAACTGATTTGGACGCGAAAAGAGATACTAATAAACTGAGAGCAGCGATTTATCTAATGAGCATCTGCCTGCCTGTAGCCGTTTTATTGCTTTTCGCTCTGCCCATCGGGTGGAATAGCGCGAAGATGGAGTTACGGGTCTTGGTCGTTGTCACAGCGCTACTGTCGATTTTCGGGCTCTACAAAGCCGTCAGAATCTTGATTCGGGAGACCGCCGATGAGGTCCGCCACATGGATTTGGACATCAGAAAAATCAAAAAACTGATAGCAGCAAGAGCACTGCTCGTCTGCATGGTAGCCGGCTGTATTCTCCTCTTCTATATATTCCCAGACGACATGACGATAGGGGACGCGCCGATGACGATACGGATAGCAGGTATTGGAATATTTGTCTTGATGTTCCTGCTGTTTTTCTTATTGGACAAAACCGAGAAGGAATTTGATAAACTCTTGCCTGAGGAGACCTCCGACGAGGACACCGAGGAGTTCGGATTAGACGATAAAAAGGTGATTCACTACACGGAGTTGCTCAAGTCCTTCAGTCGTGATGCCATTCAGATCTCATTAGCGCAGGACGACAATGCCCCATTGCCTACCGGTTGCTCCAAATATGGCGGACGGCCTGATGTTGCCGATGATTTCCAATGGCCACATGACAATAGCGGCTACCCCCTGTCGTTGCTGCTGCAAATAGATTGCGCTGACCTCGCGTTCCTCGACCGCGAGGGTTTATTGCCCACGAGCGGACACCTGTATTTCTTCTACGAACTCAGCGAGATGAGACGGGACGGCAAGAAGAACAGTGTCCGAGTCATTTATAACGACAAGCCTTCATCACAACTGCATCCACTCGATTATCCTGTGAATCTCGACAAACATTACCAGTTACAGGAATGCCGCTTGCAATTTTCCCAAAGAACGAGTTTCCCGTGTCCTGAAGAAGTTTACCACTTGATACATAAGCGAGTCAAAACCAAAGATAATATTGAATTAGAAGTGGCATCTGACCGATTGGAGGAGAAATACTGTCCTGAGAGTGAAGGCATCGGCAATATGCTCGGTTATGCCTTCCTCATTGAGAAGCCCATTGTCAAAGACCTGTCTGATCATGTGCTCCTGTTGCAACTCGATTCCAGCGAGTATTGGGAAGAGGATGACAAGACGCCCCACGATCTGCTATTCGGCGATGACGGCTGCATCTACTTCTACATCAAGCGTGAAGATCTGCTGGCACGACGCTTTGACAACATAAAATTCGCCCTGCAATGCTATTAGCCGATACTATTAATCATCAGGCAATCACTTTTTAGTTCAATAGTATTGCTTCTTGAACAAAAAACGGTACCTTTGCAATAAAGTAACCGGTCGTGACCAATGGAGGAAAAATTCAAAGTACTGAAGACGATGAGACCCTGGCGGGACGCTTTCTATTATCAGAAAGCCGAGACGTTATATCAGATGACTTACGTTTTTTGCCAGCGCTTTCTTCCAGCCTATGGAGACCGAACGGTTGACCAGATGGTGCAAGCCGCACGTAGCGGCAAGCAGAATATTGTAGAAGGCACCGAGGACGGCACTACCTCTACCGAGATGCACATCAAGTTGCTCAATGTCGCCCGCAGTTCATTGCAAGAACTTCGCGAAGATTACCGCGATTTCATCATGTCCCATAACCTAACCTTGTGGACATCGGCACACCACCGCTATGCGAGTATGCAGGAGTTCTGTAAAACGCATAACCGCATCGAGGACTATCAGCCCTTTTTCCAGAAATGGAGTGCTGAGGAAATGGCGAATATCGCCATGACCCTTTGCTATATGACCGACGCGATGCTGAACCATCAACTCAAAGCGCTTGAGAAGGAGTTTGTTACCCAAGGAGGCATCAAAGAGCGCATGCATGCTGCACGAACAGGTTACCGCAAGGAACAGGATGCTGAATTGTCCCGGTTAAAAAGCGAAGTCGCGGCTCTCAACCAAGAGATAGAGCGATTGAGAAACCTTTTATCCCGACATGGCATCGACTTTTAACCTGGAAAAAAAATCTATAGTGGCTATAGTAACTATAGTGCACTATAGTTACTATAAAAAAAGAGAACAAGAATAAACTCAATCAGAACTAACAATGAAGAAAGAAAGGATTCTACTCATGAGCAGCGCATTGATTGCAGCGTCGGCCCTCACGACGCAGGCTCGCATCAACTACCCCGACACGCGCCGCGTGGACACGGTGGACAACTACTTCGGCACCCAGGTGCCCGACCCTTACCGCTGGCTCGAGGATGACCGCAGCGCCGAGACCGAGGCCTGGGTCAATGCCCAGAACAAGGTGACTCAGAACTATCTGTCCAAGATCCCCTTCCGCAAGGATGTGAAGAAGCGCATCACCGAACTCGCCAACTACGAGAAGATGTCGGCTCCCTTCAAGGTAAAGGACAAATTCTACTTCTACAAGAACAACGGCTTGCAGAACCAGAGTGTGCTCTATGAGTACAGTGCCGACGGCAACCACAAGATGGTGCTCGACCCCAACACACTGAGCGACGACGGCACCGTGGCCCTGCAATCGCTCGACTTCTCTAACGACGGTCGCTACCTGGCCTACGTCATCACCCGCAACGGCAGCGACTGGAACGAGATCTACGTCAAGGATCTCAAGGAGAACCGTGTGCTCGACGACCACATCGTGTGGGCCAAGTTTACCGATGCCCAGTGGCTGGGGGACGGCTTCTTCTACAGCGGCTATGATGCCCCCGAGGATGCCAAGTCGTCCAAGAACGAGTTCCAGAAGGTGTATTACCACAAGTTGGGTACCCCGCAGAGCGAGGACTACATTGAGTACCAGGACAAGGGTGAGCCCTTGCACTTCCACCAGGTGAGCGTGAGCGACGACGAGCGCTACGTCTTCCTGTGGAAGAGCGATGCCGAGGGCAACGACATCTACGTCAAGGACCTCAAGGACCGCAATCCCCACTATGTGCAGTTGATCGGCGGCATGAAGTATGAGCGCGGCATCATCGGCGTGGATAATGGCAAAATCTACGTCATGACCAACGAGAACGCCCCCAAGTGCAAGATCGTCACCTACGATGCCGAGCACCTGTCTCCCGCCACTTGCGCCGAATTCATCCCCGAGCAGGATGCCGTTCTCACCGGTGCTGTGATGGCCGACCACAAGTTCATCCTCACCTATGACAAGGATGCTTCGAGCCACCCCTACCTGTATGACCTGAACGGCAAGTTGATCCGCGAGATCCAGTTGCCCACTTACGGCTCGGTCGGCTTCAGCGCCAAGAAGAACGCCAAGGAGGTCTTCTACAGTTTCACCAGTTACACCTTCCCCGGTGCCATCTACAAGTATGACCTGGAGACGGGCAAGAGCGACCTCTTCTTCCAGCCCAAGGTCAACCTCAAGAGCGACGACTATGTGACCGAGCAGGTCTTCTTCAACAGCAAGGACGGAGCCCGCATCCCCATGTTCCTCGTCTACAAGAAGGGCCTCAAGCGCGACGGACAGCGCCCCACCTTCCTCTACGGTTACGGCGGCTTCAACGTGAGCCTCAACCCCGCCTTCACCTACACCCGCACCCTGTTTGCCATGATGGACTGCGGCGGCATCTGCGCCTACGTGAACCTGCGTGGCGGTGGCGAGTATGGCGAGGAGTGGCACCAGGCTGGCACCAAGATGAACAAGCAGAACGTGTTTGACGACTTCATCGCCGCTGCCGAGTGGCTCATCGACAACCAGTACACCTGTCCCAAGAAGTTGGCCTGCAACGGTGCCAGCAACGGCGGTCTACTCGTCGGCGCCGTGGTCAACCAGCGTCCCGACCTGTTTGCCGCTGCCGTGCCCCAGGTGGGTGTGATGGACATGCTGCGCTACCACGAGTTCACCATCGGCTGGAACTGGGCCCCCGACTATGGCCGCAGCGACGACAGCCCCGA
>Ga0310695_10015426_pt1 | contig 10182 bp, 3 predicted proteins | sample RumenRJG_04DNA_FD_203882 | JGI IMG/M metagenome (GOLD analysis project Ga0310695, IMG submission 203882) | Bovine rumen microbial communities from Lethbridge, Alberta, Canada - RJG_04 (v2) (version 2) | ecosystem: Host-associated > Mammals > Digestive system > Stomach > Rumen | place: Canada... | reverse complement strand
AAAAAAAGATAATGCACAAAGAGGAGGAAGAGGAATAAAAGGTAAGAAATAAAATAATAAAATTTAAGGATGGGAAGATGAAGAAATATCAAATAAAGAAACAGAACAAAATCAAAATCAAAATCAACAAAATCAAAATTTGAAAAAAAACAATTTTCAAAATAAAAATTCAAATTTTCAAAATATAAATAAACAAAATAATTTCTCTTCAAATCAACAAAATCAATTTCAAAAAAATCAAATTCCAATTTCAAAACCTTCAAAGTAAAATTTTTTTAATTTATTTTTTATTTTTTTATTTTAGTGAATATGAAAATCGTATTATTGATGAAGTTTTAGAAGTTTCTGGAATAAGTAATAAACCAACTCAAAATCAATTAAAAGAATTTATTAAAAGAATTAAAACTTTAAATAATGAAATCATATTTAATTCAATTAATGAAAGAATTATTAATGGAATAAATCAAAATGATAATAAATTAATAGTTGTAAAAAAATATTTTTTTTTAATTTTTTTTTTATTATAGAATATTTTATATGTCATTGAAGCAATTATTAAGGAGAATTCAATTAAAAATTATTATAATCAATATAAAAATAATGCAATTTTTTTTGAGAATATTTTTAAAAAAAATTGTAGTAAGAAAATAAATGAATTATGTTCTGAAATTTATTTTATTTTAACTGGAATAAGGTTATTAAAAAAAGAGGAAATTCAAAATCAAAATTCTATGTTCAATCAACCACAAATTCAACAACAACAAAATTCAAATATTAATAATAATGATCCTTTTAATTTATTCGATAATCAAGAAACAAATGATACAAATAATAATAATAATAATAATAATAATATAAATTCAAATAATAATAATTTAAATAATGATTTATTTTCAAATAATAATGATAATAATAATACTAATACTAATACTAATAATATAATTAATAATAATGAAAATAATTCACCAAAAAAAAAATTTTCATTTATAAAAAAGAAAGAAAATAATATTGAAAATAATAATAATAATAATATTGAAAATAATAATAATAATAATAATATTAATAATAATAATAATAATAATACAGTTAATACAAATAATAATATTTTTGATTTAATGGGAAATAATAATTCTCAAACTCAAAATAATATAAATAATCAAAATCAAAATATTGATATAATTTCACAATCAAATCATCAAAATCATCAAAACGAAGAAAAAAAAAAAAGTTTTTCATTTATAAAAAAACATAAAGATGAACAAATACAAAATAATCAATCATCATCTCCTTTAGAATCAATAAATTTCAATCAAACAGAGCCACCAAAACAAAATACATTAGATATGAATGCATTAAATCAAATATATCAAGAGCAAAATAATGAAATGATGAAAATGAATCAACAACAAATGAATATGGGAATGATGAATAATAATCCAATGATGGCAAAAATGTATATTCAAAATATGAGAATGATGCAAATGCAAAATATGAATAATATGAATAATATGAATAATAATCCAAATATAAATAATATGCAAAATATTAATAATATGCAAAATATTAATAATATGAATAATATTCAAAATATGAATAATAATCAAAATATAAATAATATTCAAATGAATATGATGAATAATATGTATGGAATGAATAATATGAATGTTAATCAAATGAATAATATGAATAATTTTAATTTTCAAAATAATCAACCTAGTGTTTATGATGGTTTGTTTGATCCTGCTTTAATTAATCAACAACAATCACAAATTATGAATATGAATATGAATATGAATAATAATAATAATAATGTGAATCAGAAAAAAGAAGAAAAAGTAGATCCTTTTAATAATTTATTGAATTTAATGAAGTAAAATAAATTTAAAGATTTAATTTTATTTCTAAATAAAAATAATTAATATGAAATAATACTACTATATAAAAATAGGAAATATTAAAATCGAATTTTTTAAACTTTATATAATTTACATTATTTTTTACTTATTTATATTTATTATTTATAATTGATTTTTTTGAATTAATTTAAATCTTATTATTGATTCAAAAAAAATATAAAGATTATTTAAATTTCCAATTTATTTATACAAAAAAAAATATTTTCATTTTTTTTAATATATAAGATAAAATAAAAATTAAAAGTATTATATTCCATTTAAATTTATGGAAAAATATTAATTTAAAATAAAAGACTATTATAATTGAAAACATGATTCAATAATAATAGTAAATAAAAATAATAATTATAAACACTTTCACTTTCTTTATCAATAACTTAAATTATAAAACAAATAATCATTTAATTATATTTAATATTTATTGAAAAAGAAATTTAAAAAAAAATAAAAAAAAAAAATAAAAAAAAATTAAAAAATATTAAAAAATATAATAAAAAATATAATGGATTCACAAAAAAAACATCCATTAATATCATTATTAAATAAAAACTCCTTATTAGAATATGAAGGATGTTCATTTTCAAACGAAGAAATAACAAATCAAAAATTTTACAATTGTGCATTAAAAAATGATCCAGAATATACAATTTGTGAATTTTGTAAAAAAAAATGTCATGGTGACCATGACAATGAAAGTATACATAGATTAAAAAAACAAAAAGGTAATTTTATATGTCATTGTGCATTAGATGAACATAAAAAATTTTTTCAAGCAAATAATTGTTTTTATCAAAAAATTTGTGAATTTTTACCAAATATTGGTTATTTTTTAATTGATAATTTATATTATTGTCCAATTTGTGTTCAATGTTGTGTTAGTGGAAAAATTAATAAAAAAAAAAAATTAAGTAAAGAAGAAATTGAACAAATGAAATTAAAAAATATTGATTTATGTCAATGTAAAAAACATATTATGGCAAATGTACATTTACTTCAAAGTGATATTTTTCATCATAAAAAATTAACTGGTTCAATTAGAAATTTTAATTTTAATATTTTTAAAAAAGATCCTTTATTAAAAAAAATTTGTATTGATTATTTAATTGATAATATTATTAAATGTAATAATAAAAAAAATAATAATACAAGATTAAAATTTTTAGGTAATACTAATATTCATGATATTTTACATTTATTTTATATTTTTTCAATGCATTTTAGAAATAAATATTTTTATTTTATTCCATCCTTATTTCAATTTGAAGATAAAAAAATAAATGATGAAATTTTTAAAGAAGAACTTAATTTATTATGTATTCTTTTACCTCCTGGAAGTCAAAATAAATATTTGAAATTAAAAGTTCAAATGTATTTAGCAAATTTTCTTTTTTCAAATAAAATTAAAAGTTATCATATTGAAAATTTTAATAAATGGAATATATATACAATTCAAAATATGAATATTTATCAAAGATTTGATAATATTATAAATGCAAAAAGTAAAATTGATGATAAAGAAATTGAAAATCATAAAAATATAATTTTTGCTATTTTAGATATTTATGAAAGATTATTAAAAGAACATTCTTCAAATTGGATTTTAATAAAAGATATTAAAAGTGAAATTCTTCCTATTTTTTGTAGAAATATAAAATATGTTATTAAATATCATTTATATAGTAATGAAAAAGATGATTCTTTTTATTTAGAAGTTTCTAAAAAATTTTTTGATTTAATATCAAAGACAATTGATATATTAAGAGAAATTAGAAAAAAAGAAGAATATGAAAATGAAGAAAAAGAAAAAAATGAAAAAGAAAAAAAAGAAAGAAAAATTATTAAAAATTCTTATTTAAATTTACAAGATGAAAATGTTATAAGTTCTTTTAAAAAATCATCTTTTCCAAATAGAAATATAAATATTAAAGAAGAAGATTTTGAAGATATTGAAAATAATTTTTCATTAAGAAGTTTTAATAATTTAAATAAAGAAACTGAAGAATTAATTAATGATGAGAAAGAAGATAATTTTAATTTTACTGAAATGTCACCAACAATTATTTTAAAATCTATTTTTTATCATTTATTATATACAAATGATAAATGTGTTAAAAAAATTTTAGATAAAAAAAATAAACATTATGATTTTATTATTAATAATCCACCTGAAGAAATAATAAATATTAAAAATATTTTCTTTTCAATTTTTAATGAATTTCCATTAACAATTGAAGGAAAAAATAAAGAATCATATAATGAATTAATAAAAATGATATTTTCATTTATGTTACAAAAAGAAGATAATTTTTATTATCTTCAATTTAAAAATTTAAAAATAATTAAAAAAGAAAAAAATGAATTAATAAAAATAAATCAAAATCACAAAGAATATATTGATTCAATAATAAAAGAATTAAGAGAAAATTCAAGAAAATATTTCAAATATGAATGTAGTTATGAAGAATATTGTAAAAATATAGAAATTACTTTAGAAGGTTTTAGAGTTTTTATATTAAATAATTTTAAATTAGAAGATTTAGGATATGAATATTTATGTTTTATACAAAAAACAAATCCAACTTCAATGAAAAAAATAAAAGATTTTCAAACTTTAATAAAACAATCAAATTTATTTATTGCATTAGAAGAAATTATTCATATTGTCGGACAAGCATCAAATTTTTTAAATAAAGAATTTTCTGAAAAAATGAATTTAAAACCTTCTTTAAAATTAAGAAGATTTTTATTAAAATTTTTATATTTATTAATGAATAAAAATTATGAAAATACAACTTTAATATTAAATTTTAATGGAAATGCCTTTGCACTTTTTTTTGATTTTGCTCAAAAAGAATTTTTTGATTTTTTAAATAGAGTTACTGAAATGTATACTTCAGATGAATATTTTTATGCAAATATGCAATTTTTAATTAAAGTTATTAAAGGATTAAAATTATCAATTTCTAAATTTAAAGGTGATAATTTTTTATCTTTAATGGGAGATTATATTGGAACAATTGATCATATATTAAAACATATTAAATATTATAAAACATTACTTTTTGAATTTATTGAATTAATTCAAAATGGACTTGATATTGATACTAAATCAAAAAAAATATCTAAAATTATAAATGAATATTTAAGTGAACCTAATAAAGAAAAATATTCTGATGGTTATAGTAAAGATGTTGTTGAAAAATTAGTTATTAATTATATTCAATATGCTGGAAATGTTTATGATACTGATATTTCTAATTATATTATTAATTTAAATTCAATTGATTATATTTCTTATTCTTTATTAGAAACAAATTTTATTAAAAAAATTGAAAAAAATGAAATTGATTTTAATCCTAAATTTATTTTCCCTATTATTAGATATACTTTATTAAAAAAAAAACCTTTTTATATTAATTTTATTATGAGTAAAGAATATATGAAACAAATTTTAACAACTCCAATTGATTATATTAATAAAAATTATAAGAATAAATATTATGAATATTTAGTTTATAATAATAAATATCCATATGAAAAATTAAATGAAGAAAATTATCAAATATTAATAAAACAAAAATATGAAAATGTTTTGAATTATTTAGAATTTATAAATTATATTTTAATTAATTTTAAAAGTTATATGGAATTATTTATAAATCAAGGAAATATATTATTTAATTCATATTTAGAATTAAAAATATTTTTATTTCGATTTTTTGAATTATTTATAAAACATTTATTTTTCGGAATAAAAAGTTTAGAAGTATTCTTAGAATTTATAGAAGGAAAAAGATATAAATTATTATTTGAAATAATACATAATATATTATATGTAACAGAATTATTTTATTTAAATATAAATAAAATAGAAGATATAATAACACAAGATATAAATCATATTGAATATAGAATTTTTGAAAATTCAAAAGTTTTTTCAAAAATAGAAAGATTTATAATTGATTTAAAACCAAATCATGATTATTTAATTAGAAAATTAAGAAAATTATCAAGTAAAATATCAGGATTAGATTATTATGAAGTTTCTACTTATTGTAAATATTTTGAATCTATTTTAGATTTAATTATTCCTAATTTAGGAAAAAAATATGAAGAAGAATTTATTGATGATACTTTAATTGATAAAATTGCTTTAAAATATAATAAAGCATTAAATGGAGAAAATGAATTTATTAATTTTGATGATGAGTCAGTTGGAATAAATATTATATTAGATTGTAATATTTTTAAAATTTTTGATAATGAAAAATTATCAAGTATTCATTTAGAAAAAATTCCTTATTTAAAATTTTTAATTAATATTTTTTCTCATTTTTCAGATTTAAATTATAAAAAAACAAAAGTTGAAAAAGATAAATTAGTAAATCAAATTACTGAATATTTAAAAAAATATATTAATCCTTTTCTTCATTTAATGTGTTTTAGTGTTTTAAGTGAAAATATAAAAATATTTGAATTACCTAAATTTTTATATAAATTTAATTTACATTGTGAAATTAATGTTTTAATTACTAATTTTTTCCAAATTTTATGTGAAGGAAATATGATTGGAATGAAACAATTTTTATTTGAACAAATTTTAAATGTTGAAGATGATGATATAAATGATAAAAAAAATATTGAAAAATTTTATAAAATGAAATTAAATAATAATATAGAAGAAATAAATAAAAAAATTGATTTAAGTCAATCACAAATGGTTGTAAAATTATATAAAAGAAAAAGTAAAGTTATAAAAGAAAAAGATTTTGTTAATAAATTATCAAAAAAAATTACTTTTTCAAAAACAAATGAAAATATAAACATCGATAAATTAAAATATAAACTTTTTAATATATTAAGTCAAAATATGGTATTTTTAATTAAAAATTATAAAATTGATGAAAAAAATTCTCTTCTTCCTTTTATTTATCAAAAAACAAATCCATATTTATTTAGAAATATAATAAAAATGTTTCAAGGATATAAAAGTTTATTAATAGAAATGATTCAAGGATATGATTTTAAAGAAGATATTTTTTCTTTAAGTATATTTGAAGAATTAAAAGGAATTGACTCTCAATTTTATTTTTTATGTGAACAATTTTCAATTTTTCATAAACAACTTTTTAATTCTTTAACAGAAGAACTTTTATATAATTTTATAGAAATTTTATTAACAATTTTACAACAAGATTTTTATTTTGATTTTAATAAAATTAATTTTTTAAAAAAATTCATTTCTATAAGAGAACTTCAAAGATTACCAGGAAGATTAATTTCTGATATTCATTGGAGATATATTTTAGGAAATGAAAGAGAAGAAAAAAATCAAAAACAATATTTTAGATATTTATATAATGAAAATGATTTAAGAAATATGTGTAATGGATATAAAAAAAATAATAAAATAAAAGAAGATATTTATCTTAAAATGGGTAGTTTAATTTTTTTAATATTACATATTTTAAAAGATAAATATAAAATTTCAGAAATAATTGAACAATTTTCAATGTTAAATGATACTTTTGATAATGCAATAAATTATGGTCAAGATATAATAGATTATTTCTTTTTTCAAATTCATGATTATTCAAATTTAGAAATAAAAAAATCAAAAGTTATTTTAAATTCTTTTGCTAAATTTTCAAGAAAAAAAATTATAGGAAAACCTATTATAAAACCAATTGATGAAACAATAAGATCATTTAAATCATTAAGAACAAATTCAAAAATAAATCATACTTTAAATGATGAATCAGAAGAAAAAAAAATCGAAGAAAAAAATAAAGAAGAAAATCAAGATGATGATTTACAAAGAAATAAAATTTTATTTCAAAAAATTAAAAGAATGAGAATGTTTGGTATAAAATTTTATAATAAAATATTAAAACCAATTGAAATAGGAAAAATTAATTTAAAAGAAGTAAATGAAGAAGGAGAAAATAAATTTTTTAATAAGACAATTTATTATCAAGAAATACCACAAACTTATATGATAAATAAAGAAATTTTAAAAAATTTTAATAATAAAGCAAAAAGAGATACAAGAACAGATAAATTAAAAAGTCTTTTAGATTATATAAATATATTAAAAAAAATGGTTACTTATCAAACTCATAATTTTATTAATCCAAAATATGAATTTTTATATAATTTTAATTATGAATATATTGATAAATTAAATTGTGTTTTATGTGTAATTTTAAATTTAATGTTTGTATTTGCATTAACAAATGATCCAATACAAATAAAATTATTATCAAAAATAACGGATGTAATAGAATTCTTATTATTATTAATAAATTTCATTTTTTTATCAATTTTTCTAATATTTAAATATCCATTATACATATTTTTAAATAAAGAAAAATATAAAGAAGAATCAAAAACAAAACAAATTCAAAAAAATTTTTTTTATTATTGGAATATTTATATCTGGAATTCATTTTTATATAATAACGAAACATATTTAATGCTTATAGTATCATTAATAGCAATAATATCATTATTTACAGAATTAGATATAATAATATTAAGTATTCAATTATTAATAATAGCAAAATTTATAGATACAATTCAAGATATTTTATCAGCATTTATACAAAAATTAGATCAATTATTATCAATGATATTTTTCTTAGCAATTTTAATGTTTTTTTTTGCAAATGTGGATTTTTATTTTTTTAAAAATGAATTTCAAATTACAAAAGAAGATGGAACAATATTACAATCATGTTCAACACTTTTAGAATGTTATATTACTTTATTTAATAATGGTGTTAGAGCTGGAGGAGGAATTGCTGATATTTTACCAGAAGTTGATTTTTATTCTGTAAGATATTATTCAAGATATATTCATGATATGTTATTTTTTATTTTTGTTATTTTAATATTAACTAATATGATTAATGGTGTTATTGTAACTGCTTTTGGTCAATTAAGAGAAGATGCTAATGAAAGAGAAGATGATATTGAAAATGTTTGTTTTATTTGTAATGCTCATAGAGATCAAGTTGAATTAGGGAAAGAACATTTTAGTGATCATGTAAAGAGACATAATGTTAAATTATATTTAAGATATTTAATTGCTTTGTTAATGATGGAACAAAGTGATATGGATCAAGATCAATATTATATTAATGATTGTATTAATTCTGATTCTATTGATTTTTTTCCTAGATATAATAATGAATAATTGTTTTTTTTAAAATTTTTTTTTTTTGGTTTTTTTTTTAGTTATTTTAAAAAATAAAATTTAATGTAGTAATAAAAAAAATTAAATATTTTCATTATTAAAAAATTTATTTATATCAAATAACAATTTTAATTTAATCTTCCTTAAAAAAATTAAAAAAAAAACTTTATTTTTCTTCTTCAATTTTTTTTTCTTCATTTTTCTTTTCTTCTTCATTTTTACAATTACTATTTCCTTGTAAACTACTAATAGAATTTAAATTATTAGAAGCACTATTATCAGTAACAACTTTATCATTATCATTAGAATTAATAATATAAGGATTTTTAGGAAAATTAGTTCTTCCAGTTAATTGATCACTTAACCATTTAATACCAATTTCAAGTCCTTCACCAGTTAAAGCTGAACAAGGTTGAATATGCCAAATATGATCTTTTATATTATCAAAATCATAAATTTGAATTAAATCAGAAATTTTTTTTGATGTAGTTAAATCTTGTTTATTTGCAAAAATTAATAAAACTGCATTTTTTAAAGCTTCATTTTTTAAAAGAAGATAAAATTGATTTTTACTCTCTTCAAAATTTTCAAAATCATTTGAATCAATTACATAAATTATTGCATCTGAATTTAAATAATAAACATCCCATACACTTCTCATTTTTTCTTGTCCTCCTAAATCCCATGCTTGCATTTTTACATTTTGATGATTTATTTCTTCAACATTTGATCCTATTGTTGGTGTTGTTTTAACAAATTGACCTAATGATAATCTATATAATATTGATGTTTTTCCTGCATTTTGTATTCCTAATATTAAAATTTTGAAATTGTTTTTACTACCTGAAAAAAAATCTAATATTTTTGTTATTAGAAATCCCATTTTTTTAATAAATTATTAATTTTTTTTTTTTTTTTAATAATTATTTTTGAATTATTTATTATTAAATTATTATATTATTTTATATGAAATTTTTTTATCAGTTGGTTTTTTAAATTAATATTATTATTTTATAAAAGGGATTAAATTAGTATTTTGTTATTTTATTATTATATGATAATAATAAT
>Ga0310695_10015424_pt1 | contig 10183 bp, 1 predicted proteins | sample RumenRJG_04DNA_FD_203882 | JGI IMG/M metagenome (GOLD analysis project Ga0310695, IMG submission 203882) | Bovine rumen microbial communities from Lethbridge, Alberta, Canada - RJG_04 (v2) (version 2) | ecosystem: Host-associated > Mammals > Digestive system > Stomach > Rumen | place: Canada... | reverse complement strand
AGAGTCCTCTCCTATGTTTTCCAAGAATGTACGCAACGAATCTCGCTGGTTGTTAGTAGCACTGAGATTTGCTACTAGTATAGGCAACGAAAATATGATGAATAAAACATGTTTCCTCATTATTAGTTATTACTTTTAAAAGTTTCGTTATAAATAAACTTAGGACACCCATCTTCAGACGTACTTTCTAATTTTCCATTCCTATAGACATTCCAATTACCAGCGCACTCGGAGGTTCTAACATCCCCCATAGTAACTGCTTCACGTTGGGCTACACCATCAAGTCTCGCATTAATATCTGTTCCAACTGCTTTAACTTCTTCGGTAGGAGCTACTATTGTTACTTCTGGTAAGAGTTTTGATATTTGTTGTGCTATAGGATTCTCCCCCTTTCCTGTCTCACAAGAAATTAGTACTATAACTATCGAAGACTTATCTTCGGTCTTTTTCCAGACCTCGCTATTTTCAGACAAATACGTGACAAAAGCATCTGCATTCATTTCGCCTTGTCCGTAAGGAAACATGACTGTTGAAGATCCATGAGAAACGAAAAAGATACGATTAGCTCGTTTATCTATTATGTTGTTACCTGCATCATGAAGGGATTTATCTATCATTGGATCCATTTTGTTTATTATCTCCCTTCCATCCGGATCGACGTATTTGATCGGATTCCATGCTGCATACGCATACGGAGAAATATTCGGATATTTGTCAGCTAACGGATCAACGGACAACCATGTTCCTGCTTGCCAATAGAATCGTGCGCCAAAGAAATCATATCCCGTCTCAGCATCTCGCTCCTTGCCAGTGAACTTATAGCGCTCGTCATAGCCATAGGGAACTTGGTTGTCGATGAGTTCTCCATAAGGTGCGTAGTGGATATACTGGATAGGAGCACCGGTATAGTCCGTTATCCAGTTGGCAGAGCCCAAATGGTCTCCATGATAGAAATAGACTTCTTTCTCGGGACCGTTATTCTGCTCATTGACGGATATGGACTTGAGTAATATATCCGGCGGATTCAGAATATCCACCATAACCAGTTCAGACGGTTGACATTGGTAATCCAAATCCGAACTTGGCTTTCCAAATATATCTTCTGTCTTTTCCGGTTGACTTACTATCTTTTGATAGAAGAACGGATCATAATTTTGATAATAGGAATAGAATGTTTTAACTATATCTTGGTCATGCTGTGAACTTAAGTTGTCTATCGTTGTCACCATGTCATCAAACCCGCCCGTTCCTATTACGGTTGCTATCCGTTCTGTTCCTGCATAATAATGCTTGGTATAGCCTTTACTTGTAACCACGACATACGGATTAGGATACAGCACCGCATCATCAAAGATCGCTTGTGCTTTGATAGAACCGGAATTGACTTGACCGAGAATACTTTGTCCCGTCAATTTATAGACACGCTCACCATCCGCATTGTATCCGTAATAACCGGTAAACTTCTCACCGAGCACAAAACGCAGTCTGTTCTCCTCATCCCATTCATGCAACCGTCCGGAATTCTGCTTGCAACCGATTATCTGCGCAAGATTACCATTCGCGTCCCAAAAGAACTCTAATGTCCCGCCCTTTGGGTCAAACATTGTCCGCGGCTGGTGTGTGCCATGCGTCCGGTCATATCCGAACAGCAAATCGGACTGCATAGATTGTGCTCCTGTAAACTTGCCACCCAATCTTCCGGAAGGAGAGTAATTGGCATGGAGGGCATAGGGGAAGGCACCGCCTCCGTCAGAATGCTCAAGGCGGTATTGTTGATCGTACTGATAGTGATTATTATACGGTCCTCCCAGTTTTGTTCCTGCGGGCGATGGGGCGGATTGGTCTATAGTGATAATATTTCCGACAGGATCATAATTGTATTGCAGATTTTGCAGAGCATCACCTGATGGCAGTTCCGTGTACAGATGATTCAACCACTGACGTTGCGGGTCATATGTATATTGCGTCCATACGCCGTTTCCGTCCTGTTGGAAGATTTTCCGACCCTGCTCGTCATACAGTCTGTTCCATAGGTAAAGCGAATTGTCTCCGTTTTTCAAGCCTGCCACGTTCTTTAATAAACCGCCTGTCGTATAGTTGTAATGCACCACCTCTCCATCCGGATAGATGATATTACGCATGCGACCGAAACTGTCATATTTATACAACGTACGGAACATATATGCCTGCTGCTCTGTCGGTATAACAATGCGCAGCAAAGATTGTGCCAAATTGCCCAGTTTGTCATATAAAAATGTTTCGCTACCGGTTCCGTCTTGCCGCAAGGATAATCTTCCGGCAAGGTCATATAGGAACTGAACATTATTATCTTTATGATGTGGATATTGAATTTCTGTCAGACGACCATCTTTGTAGATATACTTTATTTCTTCACCGGTCACACCAAGATTAGCAGTTTGTTTTCCGATTAAGTTTCCTGCGAGGTCATACTTCATCTGTGTTTTACCCGCATCCGGATGCATCCTACAGATTAGTCGTCCCAACATGTCATACTTATACGTTGTTTGGTATCCTTCGGCATCTGTAGTACGGAGAAGTTCCCCAATAGGTGAGTATTCGAAGAATGTAGTACTCTTGTCTCCTGCCACTTGCTGTATCAGCCAATCTTGCGGTGATTTGAGCGTTGCTGTTTCTATTCCATTCTCATCCGTCAATGTAGTAAGGAATCGATTAACGCCTTTCATATCCTTTCTGAAGTGATAGAACAAAGTTTTTGGTTTACAACCAGCGTAGGTTTGTTCGACAGGACGGTCCAATACATCATAGACATAATGAATAATCGCTTGTGTATTATTCATCGGCTCATATTCATAAGGATTTTTTTGCGCAACAAAAGGATAGCCCTGCATTATCGCCCGACCAAAAGCATCCCATTCTTCCGTGCCGTCTACTACCCATTCATCTTTTCCATTAACCTCTGCAAAGTGTTTCTTTTGCATCATTCTGCCATACCCGTCATGTATAGCAACCTCGCGTTGGACAAAAAGCGAATCAAACATATCCTTAACCACATATGTATAAGGATATTTGACCGGCATTTTAAGGTTATGATTGATGAGATTATACTCATATTTGACCGTATACTCTTTCCCATGTTCCAGTTCTATAGGTGAAAGTACGGTGCTAAGACGACCTTTATAGTCATATTTGAAACGCATCTCATTGCCAGCCGGGTCTATCGTTCGGATAGGAACGCCCCAACTATAATCATATTCTGTACGGGTAATTGCCTTAAATGGGTTGTAAATCGCAACAACATTAGAGAATGTTACTGAATCATATTCGAATGCGGACCAATTATTTTCATTATTAACATCTTCCGGTGCTATGATGGCGACAATATTTCCGAAATTATCATACCTCATGTGTGTAGTCGCCACGATTCCTTGTTTTTTATCCTCAAAGTTGATATGCGCAGGCTCACCGTATCCTGAATAATTGACAAAGGCACTGCGCAGCAACTGTCCTGCGCCAAAGACCCTTTCCTCCTTCGGAAGCGAAATCATGTTATTGGCAGTGTTCGGCAAATATGTAACTTCTTGCCGCCAATCATCATCAGGGTCGGCTACGTCACCATAATCCGCATATTCAACCATGTTATGCAGTTCATCATATTGAACCGTATACCGGGTAACAATCTGTGGATCTTTTTCTTTTTCGTAGTATTCTGTCCAGTACCCATCTTCTGCAACACGTGTGTTGGCATCGTCACACCCATTCTCTCCATTATGTTCAACGCCGGAAACAATATCTCGATATCTGAGACCATGTATGCGATGTATATACATATTACCATTGGCATCCATGGTGGAGTCTTCTGCCAACTCACCATTCTGCAAGAACGAACGGTTATGATAAACAGACCTATTGACTTTATCTTTGTTCGTTATTGTACGAACGTACTCATATCCATAATCAGTTCTTTCGTAATTGTCGTAATAAGCATTTTCATACTCTACTTCCATTGTACTCTCCTGCGCTCCCTGCATTGGATGAGTTGGATCCAAACTCTTTATGTAACTCAAATTCCACTGACGACTACGGTGCGCGGTTGAAGGTTCAGAAAGCGAATACTCTAATTCTATACGCTGTCCTGTCGGATTAGTAACTGCTGTTAATAAATTAGCGGTAGCAGCTGTGTTATAACGCACAGAAATATTGCCGCCACTTCCTTTACATACATAATCTACCAGTCCATCACCATTTATATCTGTTAGGAACACCTTCCCTTGTGATATAGATGTTCCATAAGGCGAAGACTGAAGTCCAATATCTATTCTCACTATCGCGAAAGAAATACCGGCGGTCGCACTTAATGATGTAGAAAAACTATTTGTTTCATCTCTGCCGATAGACATAACTCCAGACAGCTTCTTATTCTGCCCCACAAAGCCCTGATTTCCAAGATTATAGTACACCAGAGCTTCATTATTGTCTCCATATTGCACTACTTTGTCGGGCAAGCCATCGCCATTAATATCTACCAATAGTTCATTAGATATATTAGTAGAAGAAGAGCCTCCGAGTCCTCCGCTTATACTCATTTGAGCAATAGAAAACTGAGACAATGCAGACTCTACGAAAGTCCCAATATTAGCATTGACACCACCATTGACATTGCTTCCTTCAGAAACATTTCCATGAAATTCATACGGATTGGAAAATTGATACCCTAGATTATAATAAACCTTACCATTATCTACATCAATTTTATCAGGTAAACCATCAGCATTAACATCCATAAACTGTATCTTAGTTGAAGAATTCCCCTTTCCTGCTGATGCTCCCATAGCTGCATTTAGATGAAATTTCCCATCTCGCAGATTATTTCCTGCTAGTTTCTGCAGTTGAATAGCACTAGCAGAAAAAGCTATTCCGGCAGCATTATTCTTGCACTTAAATGATGAAAAGTTCCTGACTGTCTGCAGTTTCCCGATTCCTCCCCATGGCATACTATACTGGATTCCATCTTTTCCAACAAAATCCGGATAGCCGTCTCCATTCATATCCATATAATCTACTACTGCATCATAAGTACCAAAACTGACCGACTCGTTCAATATTATAGCGCCCCACGATATACTATGCTGTACGGAACGGCTTTGTTTACGGACAAAATTGTTCACACGCTCTTCACCGACCTTGTATGGAAGCGAACTATCGTATTCTACTATCTCTTCGATAGTGTCATTTACAATCTCATGCGAGGTAAGTTCTCTCGCATTACTATGCAAACTTTTCCCGATAGCGCCTAAGTTCCCGTAAGCGATCCATTGTTCAGTGCGACTATCAGCACGCATGGGCACCCAATAGTTGGATTTCGATACAGGATTGTATATATGGCTTTCCGAAAATGTTGCATTAACTTTTGACAATATAGAATCTTGATTATTATCATGCACAAAAGAAGTATCAGGAACATAAGAACTATCTAAATTCATTTGTTCTGCTGCAAGCAATTGTGTGTTTACTAACGAATCAAGATGGATTAAATCATCATTACTGATGTTTTGATAAGCAAACTCACCCCATCCTTTATGTAACGGGCCAAATAACTTGCGATAAGGAGATTCCTTGTCAGGATAAAATGACGAGTGCGTAATTTGTATATCAGGATAGTACGTAATGGTATCTTGTACCGTTTGTGTACCTAAACTGTCTATTGGGAAATCTGAAATATATTGCAATTGGGGTATTAGATGGACATCGCCCCAATGCGGTTCATTGTCATTATAACTAAGACTAACGTAAATGCTATCCTGGGCTTCTACATGCATAGAGATAGGAGTTACATTAACTATTCCATGTGAAAGTATAGCATCAAAAGTTTCTATGCTTTCTCCCATCTTTCTAACCCTTAGTTTTACGGGCTGGGTGCCTTCATTGCGTCCTGAGAAAGTAAGAATAACATCACCTTCCTTATATGCTTGAAAATGCCCATCGCCTGTACATATATAGTCTCTCTCTGAATCATAAACTTGGGATTCATTGTACTTAATTACATGATGCCAAAGCGTTTTATCAAATAAATTATTCTCACCAGAACGCAGGCGGAACATAATTATATCTCCAGTCTTGACATCTGTATCCCCAAGCCAATGTTTTACAATAGTATCATTAGCATCTATTGTCCCTTGATGTAACAACGTATATTTATCTGCTTTTAGATGTTTACTATCAATAGGATTTACGGAATCACATAACTGAATAGTATACAGCACACCATCTGCTGTCCTAGAATGCGAACGAGACTTTGACTTATCTTCCAAAAGAGCGATATTGTCTATTATTGTGATATGACCATCATGCGGAGCTACCCAGACACGTACATTTTCTATCTCTGGGTCTTTGGGGGTTGATGAGCAAACATACTCCAATCTATAAGTATTAATATTTCCTCCTTCAATACGATATATTAAGGAATCTTCTGCTGATGGATAGTTGGTACTCCCTTGCGCTCTTCTTGGTCCCTTAGGAGTTGGCACGTCTGGAGTTTTCGATGTCAAATCTTCTATCTCATTAAAAATTTCGTCTTGCTCCTTAAGTATATATATTCCTGAATCTGTGTATTTCATTTCTGGATAAGGAACTTTATCATCTTTGACTTCTTCTACTCCAAATCCATAATTCCCAGTTGTCTCGGAATTTGTTTTTAAAGGGGTACTATTTACTAGAATCTCTTGTAATTCACATTCTATATGTTCGTCAACTTCACCATCAAAAATAATACTACGACTACAACTATTATGTACAGATATGTTTTGCTCACCTACTTCCAAAACGTCAAATAAAGGATTGAAGTCTTTATCTAAATGGTTGATAAGAATTCTATCTCCATCAATCATATCTGGCAGTCCATCCCCATTAACATCTGAAAAATACGTATCTGTATATGATGTAGTTATAGGGTTGCTATAACTTAAGTCTGCGCCAAATGACAACTGCAATCCCCATGTATGCGTATTGCTAACTTCACGCGATAGACGCGTTAAGCCAGGAACTGGGATTCCCGATGCGAATGCATATTTATTTCCTTGCTTATACTGTTTACAATATTTTACCTCGCCTTTATCTTCATACACGATATCTGCAAGACCGTCACCATTAATGTCTAAAAGCATGGAAGTACACTCTCCTTTACTCCTGCTAAAATCATAGTTTCCTCCACCTGACAGCATCGTTGTAGCAACATCAAAACCAGGTCCAACAGTAACTGTTCCACCTATACTCCAACTAGTGCTCTGATTCGCAGAAAGTTCCCCGCTTCCAGGAATTGAAATAGTAATTGGCTGTTTTGAAAAAATGGAATCCGATCTAGGTGCATTCGCATAAGCAAAGTGGGTGGTACTTGCAGGTATGCTATTTTCACCATACGGAGTACGAATCGCAATGAGTAACTGCTCATAAAGAAAATGATCACCACTCATCTCTGCCTCCTTGAGCAGTTCTCTTAACAGACTTTCATTTGATTTTGCTTCCCCTTTTATTATTCGTTCAAGATCGCAATTCTCCAACTCTTCAGGCACGATATAGTGTACCGAGTCCAACATGACAATATCCTCTAGACGGCTTTTGAATATACTGGCTTCATTTGGTTGGTTATAGCACATGTAATAAGCCGCCAAATTATCCATTAATTTGTAATTATCAGGTTCGTCTGGGAAACGATATCGCACTAGAATATTACATAGCAGTTTCTGTTCTGTTTGCAATACACCCAAGCGACCATTTGTAGAAACATCGCCTCGTTCTTTATAATTAATTTTTACATTGTAAAGAGGTGGAACTTTTTGATTGTAGTTTCCCGTATAATCAATCGAACTAACATATATGTTATTGCCTACCTTTGTATTGTTGTATAGAATGTAATTGCCGTAAACATCCACACTTGCTGTAGCTGCCCAATAAGCAATACAACCGCTATCTGTTTTAACAACACTTGATTCTTGAATTCTTTCGTTTTCCGGATTTGTGGGGTCAAAGATGCGTCCGTAGTACGTTGTTACGCCATTTCTATCTGTAACCGCCCACCAATAATTAGTCGGGTTAGTACCATAACGTATGATACGGTCTTGGTTTTTAGTATCGCGTGCATAAAAGCGCGTTACACTATTTTCATTTTCGCGAGGAAGATATGAGTTCGTTTGGTATGGCAGTTCCTTCGCAGTACCATCCGATTCTCTAAATAAGACAGCCGCACCGTTCACCAAATATTGCTCAGTTTCGAACCTTGGATCAAAGCGAGGTACACCCCAACGCGTATCTATTGTAATGGCTGGCGTGTTCAGACTCCAACCCACCCCCAAGACACCATTACCACCTGCACTGGAATAATGCAAATCCACATTGGGCTGCATACCATGACGCCCCTGAGGTAACTCAATCGGGTAAGTCAGTTCTGCCGTACCGCGATTGTTGGCAGCAGGCACTTCCACCATCGGGATACCCTTCATCGGATTGGCATCGGGAAGGTCAGTCATTGCCGTTGGCACATATGCCTTGCTTTCCGGCATGTCGGGCACTTTGATGACAGCATTGGCAAAATCAGTAAAGTGGGTTGTGAGCGAGGTCACAGTATGAGCTACTGTGTCAATTGCCACTCGCTCCAATCGATGCCATCCCTGCGTGCCATCACAATAGTAAGTAAAAACTTCCGTTTGCTTGTAACCCGTAGGAATACGAGTTGGATCATAAGCTAGTGAGATGAGAGCAGGAACGGTATCTGCAAAATGTTCGCCATTGGGCAGCAAACGTACCCCTTCACTCATCCAACAAACATTTTCCATGCTGGACGGCATGACATATCCACCTTTATGAGGAATTTTGGTCAAGTTTATAGATATGTCATGTTTTAGACTTCCGCTATCAGCTGTTAAGGATAAACCTTCTGTAAAGATATTGACAGGAGAAAATGCTGTATAAGAGTAAGTCTCAACGATAGGCTTGATATTTTTGTTGGCAATATCTGCCTCAACATCATTTGTTGCGGTTTGTGCATAAAGAGGAGGAATCAATGCACAAAGAAATGATAATGTAAGGAAAAAAGGTTTCATATAGAACTTTTATTTGTTGTTAATGTATAGTGGCAGGAATATTTATTGCGCCTACGATTTGATTATTGGCTATAATTTCAATGTAGGAAACCATATTCGGTAATGTTTTCACATCGATTGGATTTAGGCTTGTAATTCTTGCAAAATATCTTCCCAAATTGTCATACAAATATAACTCGAATATTTGTTCATCAGAGAAGCCACTAATAACAATTGTTTGCGTATTTACGTCTAACAATATATCTGTGTTAGAACTGCTTTCAGTTTGAGAATGATAATCATCAGACATAGAATGTATTTTGTCTTGAATCACACCTTTTATATGAATATGCATAAGTGAGTCTATCCTATTTAGAGAAAAATAGCAAAGACTATCCCTAATGATACTATCTGGTACAATTGTTTGTAACTCCAGACCGTTAGCATCAGTAATAATTAATTGCAATGTATCAGCAGTTTCTTCAATCAGGAATAAACGAACGGCCAACGTAATATGTTTTGGTTGGCTAACAAACTGCCTTATACGCCATACACGCTGCAAACTATATTTGTCATCAATATCTCTACGCCATACTAAAGGACCATCCTCATCTCCCACTACGATATATTCATTCGGCATCAACGAATCTGTTTGAATATATAATAGAGAATCCTCTTTGCTCCGCGAAACACAACTAGTCCAATTACAAACGGTATCATTACCAACACCTATAACTCGATGATAAAATTCCTCATCATGCTCGGGATGCCATAGTGTGTCACCCGATTGAGAAATATACGGAGCAATATCTAATGTTACACCGTATTTTAGAGCAAGATATGTTTGGAATGCATTGGAAACAAGTCTGGAAACATTTCTGTTGAAATAAGCGATTTCTTCTATCTCAACTCGTGCAGGCAAGGTATCGGTTGTAAGGCTATCAACATACACCAACTGCTCACCCAAACGAAATGAACGTTGCTTGGTGCTATCCGCATTTATACCACTATGGTAGGCATAGACACACCATTTTGAGAAGTCATGCGGATTATGTGAAATAAGTTTTCCAGCGGAAGATGTATAGACTCCCTTAGTAAGGACAGCAGCAGAAATGGTATCGTTTTCAGAA
>Ga0310695_10015423_pt1 | contig 10183 bp, 10 predicted proteins | sample RumenRJG_04DNA_FD_203882 | JGI IMG/M metagenome (GOLD analysis project Ga0310695, IMG submission 203882) | Bovine rumen microbial communities from Lethbridge, Alberta, Canada - RJG_04 (v2) (version 2) | ecosystem: Host-associated > Mammals > Digestive system > Stomach > Rumen | place: Canada... | reverse complement strand
TTCAGGATCATTAACCTTTGCCATCTGATAAGCTCTAAGACTTGCAGCAACTGTTATTTCATAAATATTACCTTTAAATTCAACAAGCTGTTCCAATGGAAAAATCATTGCACCACCTCTACAATTAATTGATTTATTTTAATGATAAAAAGCCTTTCTGTCAAACCTATAGCAAACTCATTATGATCATTTCAAATTTTCTATTTCAACTCTACAAAGTTGAACGTCGTCACCATAAGTTTGCTTTATAAATTCTTTAGCCTGATCGAAATTATCCGACACCGTTATTTTTACAGGAGAAAAATCAGAACCTTCGAGATAATAATCGAAATCACCAACATAAATATATTTTTCACCTTTAGGAACAACAGTTTTGAATCTTAAAGGAAAATAAATCTGGAATTTTTTATCACTAAAAAAACACCATGTTACAGGTGAATTAGAAACAAGTTCATTATTTTTAATACTTCTCTTAGATAAGAAATATTCGTTTTCTCTATAGATATGAAATCCAAAAGTTGAAGATTTTGAAATTTTATCCATAAAATCATCACGATAATAATTCTTGTATCCATCATCAAAAATAACGTAACTGCTTGGTTTAGAAATATCTTCTACACCCCAGGTTTTCGCGTAAAAGGCAAAATTCTCTTCATTTACATGGATATTAATTTTGCCAACTATTACAACACTGTTAGAACCTGCTTTCATGAGCTTGCTGCCTGAATAAATAAAAGTCCCCATGAAAACAGATAAGAAAACTAAAAAAATCTTTTTCATTTATTTAATTGTTTTCTGTTTTTCAAGGAAAGCATCGTACCATGGAGTTCCACTGTACAGTTTTTTGAACTGCTTTGCTGCCTGCTTATAAACAGCCTTTGTATATTTTCCTGTATCTGGGGCTGGAAGTTCATAAGCTTTACCATTACTAATTCGTCTTGCAAGAATTTCTCCACCAAGCCATCCCATTTTAGGATCTGAATAACAATAAATGCCAGGTTCATTAGGAACATCAATTACTAAATACTGTTCATTTGGTTTAAATTCCATATCCCAGTTAATGTCCTGGAATGAATAATGAGCAGAACCACGAAGTTTTGTTAGCATATAACGTGAACCAGGTTTACATGGCTTAAAGACTGAAACTCTATACATACTAAATAATCCATATGTAAACTTCTGTTCATCAACGTCAAGATTTGGATTAATCTGCTTAAATACTTCTTCAAGATCACTGCCAGCAAGGAAGAAAATAACACATGAATTTTCCGGTGTCATTGTTTCATCATACTGTCCAACATATTCTCCAACAGACGCTTTTTTAGAAGGAGCTTTTTTCCAGATGATTTATCTGATTTTTCTGCAACAGATGTTGATTTTTCTGTTGTCTCTGCATTTGCATCGCCAGTTGTGGCACAACCAATAAACATTACCATAGAAAGCAGAGCTGCTACGGTAAATCTCAATAAAGATTTCATAAATTCTCCATCTATTTACGCACATATTGCGTAGATTTATTTTTAACCTGTACAGGCTTTTTAACAATAATTAAATTGCAAGTTAATTTTCCAAAATTTTATCAAACACTAGAACAAAATGCCAAGCGTAAGTCTAAGCACAAAAAGATGCTCTGTTGAACTGTCACTTGCAATGCTGTTGTTGTTTTTGAATGTCATACCTTCTATGCGGTAGCCTAAATCAAGACCAGGGCGGATGTAATCAATGCCAAAGTTGAAAACAGCTTCTGCGCCAAATTCTGCAAAAACAGAAGCAGATGATACTTCACTTCCAGCAGAAAAACCGGCGCCTGCCATAACTTTAGGGCTGATTACAAAGAAATTAAAATCAAGCGGCACCTGGAAAGTAAGTCCACCAGAAAAAATATTCATTGATTCAGAAGCTGGTCCGCAAGAAAATTTTCCATGCTGATATTCAAAAAATGGACCAAACATTCCCCGGTCTCCAAAGAAGCCCGAAACAAGAAGATCAAATCTTGGGTCAAAATCAATAGTATCGTTGCTGTCCTGAAGCGGGAAAAGTCCGCCTGCAGAAATTCCGATTGTATACGGCTTTTGAATTCCGTTCCAGCTTACTTCTGGCAAACCGACTTTATTTTTAGAATCTTTCTTTTCTTTTGACGATGATTTTTTGTTGTTTTTTGACTTTGAAGCTTTAGTGTTTTTTTCGTCACCTGTAGAAGAAATTCTAAAAAGTCCGTGTTCTTTTTTCCATTCTACTTTAGAAAGATTTTCTTCTGTTGCATTTTCACCGGAAAAGTTTTCAAAAAGATTGTAAGCAACCGCATAACGAAGACCTTCAATAGGATTATACGCAAATTCTCCTGCCACGCGGTTACGAACTTTTGTAGAACCGTGACGCATAATATCATTAAAATATTCTTCACCGTCAGATGCAGCAAGGTCGTAAGAAACAAACTTTACAATAGAAGTATAATCATTTGCTTTATCGTTTAAAGCCTGCTTAAATTTTTCTGCACGCTTAGCTTTTTCTGCACCATCATCAGAAGCCTTTTTAGATTTTTCAATCAGCTGAAGGGCCAGCTTTGCCGGAATAGAAAAGTTTGTTGAATCACGGCCAACAGCTTTCCAGGTGTTAATTCCCACCACTTCATAACCTGCCACAGCTGATTTTGATTCAATAAGAAGCGGACCACCAGAATTTCCGGCATCAACCTGTGCAGAATGCTGAATTACAGTAGAAATTGAAGGGTCTATTAAATCTTTAATTCTAGCAGATGCATTTGTTACGCTGCCCTTTCCAAACTGCCATACAGGATCATTTCCAAGACCAGGGAAGCCGGCAGAAACAACATTCTGACCGTCGCTAAGTTTTGCAGAAGAAATTGAAAGTCCGTTTTTAAATGGTTTTGCATTTCCTTCAAAACGCAAAATGGCAAGGTCAATGTCGTCGTCTGTAATTACAACACTTAAATTTTCATACTTTTTTGTGCTGCCGTCTTCGTTTTCAAATTCGATAGAAGCTGAAGCCGCCTGACTTACAACGTGTCTGTTTGTAACGACATAGTTTGTGCCGTCCTTATCAACATAGATAAAGCCGGAACCAAAGCCGCCTTTAAGATAGTCGTTTACATATTCCGAATAAGAAGAATAACCGTTTCTTTTAAGAGAATCAGAAAGGTCTTTTAAGAACTCTTCCTGCGCCGGATAGTATTTCTGACGAACAATTCCCACATAATTTTTTACCTGAGCATTTGCCGCTACAGCACAAAATAATGCAAATGCCGCTACAAGCAGTTTTTTCATTGATTTCACCTATATTTTATTCCTGTTCGTTTTCAACAAGATAGTCTTTAATTTCTTTATACCAGTTGGCTATATTGAATTCAAAATGCTCAGTTTGATACCAGACTTTTTCGAAGAATTTTTCATCAAGGAATTCCGGATTTGCACGGCAAAGAGAATATTTAACTTCGGTTTTGTTATCTAACGCAGCCTGAGCCTCATCAAAATTATCTTTTACCTTTCTTGTAAGTTCAAAAGCAAAACCAGTTGCCTTAAATTCATAATCACCGATATAAAGGAACTTTTCACCTTCAGGAACTGTAATTTTCATTTCAAGAGGAAGTCTTACAGGAAGCAAATAAGATGCATTTACAAATAATAAAGCTGTATCAAGGTAAACGGTTCGCTCTTTATTCAGCTCATATTTTACAAAGAAATATTCACCATCTAAAACCCATGCCTGTGCCTGAAATTTTTGCATTTCTGATGATTTAATTGTGAACAAAAAAGGATTCTGACCTTCTTCCACAACTTTATATTTTGGAGAACAGAAAGGCATAGTAATTAAGTTTTTATAATTCTTTCTATAATTTTCTGGAACTTCTCTTGATTCATATAAGAAATTTTTATCCTGATCTGTTGAAAAAGAAATTTTTCCAACAAGAATTACTTCGTTTTTCTTAGGTTCTTTTAAGAAATTTGATTTAGCAGAAAGACTGCCTGCCAATGTAATAAACAATACACAAAAAGCTAAAAGTCTGTTTTTCATTTTGACCACTCCTTAACATATTCATTAATAAGCGGTTCCCATGCAGTTCCCGCATAATTTTTTGCGCTTTTTTCAAAAATTCTTTTCATCTTATTTCTTACAATTGAACTTTCTTTCCATGCATCAAGATCGTTCATCTTATCTAAGTTTCCAATAACAATACCACCAGAATTCTTAATTGCATCAACATCATACTGAACATAGTAAACGTACAATCCAGGTTTTGTCGGAACTGAAATTTTTGTTCCATATCCAAAATGCTCCGGCTGTTTTGCATTAAGTGAAACAGTCCATGCATATCCCATACAAGGAAGTCCCCAATGTTTTCCCTTTAAAGGTGTTTCAAAACTATGAATCATATAGCATGAGCCAGGAACAACCGGTGGTGTACAGCAGGCATCAGCTTTTACTTCAAATTTATTTACAGGAAATTTTGGATTAATCTGACGTACTGCAAAATCATCATAACCTGCAAAAATCATTACAACCGAATTGTCCGGTGTATTTTCTGTTCCCAATGCAGCATAATCAATTTTTTTAGAAGCTGCAAAAACCATTACACATACCGCAGAAAATGCCATTACTGCGATAATCTTTTTAAAAGATTTCATAAATCCCCCATTTATTTTTAGCCTTTAAAGGCCAGATTCAAATGTTAAATAAAAAAAGGCCTGCGCGCTTTCTTACCAGTTTGAGCCGGTAAAAAACACACAGGTCTTTTTTTGAGCAATAAATATATTTTTGACTTTATTTTGCCCGAAGCCCGAAGCCCGAAGCATTTTAAGGCGCAAAAACACTTTGTGTCAATATCACCATTCATTTCTGCTAAAGATTTGCAGTCAAAATTAAAAAACATGCAGACATTAAGACAAAATTTATGCAATTTGTCAATATGTCAATGGAAATTGCAAATAGTTTTTATAACGCGTATAATCAATATATGACCCGCTCGTTTCAATGCCAGGCAATTGTGCTTTCAATAAAAGAATGTGGAGAAAACAACAGCAACGTAACGCTTCTTACACCGGAACAAGGCATTTTATACGCTACTCTTTACGGCGGTCCAAAAAGCAGGCTGCGTTCGCTGGTGAGCCTTTGGAACTGCGGAAACATCTGGTTTTACGAAAATCCCGAAAAATCACAGACAAAAATTACTGACTTTGAAGTAAAAAGTTTTCATAATTCCTTTGGCGAAAATCTTTTTAAAATGTACGCCGCGTCACTTGCTTCGGAACTGGCAATTAAAACGCGCTGCGGCGGAAGCAACGGCGAATGTTTTACGCTTGTAAAAGGCTTTTTGGACGGAATGGAGCTTTGCAACGAAGAACAAAGCCGGCTTGGATTGCTGCGTTTTTTATGGCGTTTTCTTGAACTTTTAGGACTTATGCCCGATGTTCACTGCTGCTGCCACTGCGGAAAAGAATTTACAAATATTTCCTTTGCAGACGAAATGATTTCTCACTATAATAATATAGAAAACAGTTTTATTTGCCCGGAGTGCACCGCAGAAAATCATAAATCCGATTTTCCTGTAAGCATAAAAGGCGTTCGTTATCTTGCGGCTATAACTTTTTTAAAGCCGTCAGAATCACGAAAAATTCAGATAGACAAAAATTGTTACGAACAGCTTAAACAGCTGATATTTTTTCTTATAGAAAACGCGGTAAGTCAAAAACTAAATACAATAGAAACTGGGTTGGGAATATTGTAAATGGATAACTATATAAAAAAGCAGATTACAAAGAGTCAAATTGAGCCTCTTTGTAAAAAATACAACATAGATCAAATTTTAGCTTCAATCCTTGTGCGCCGCGGAATTACCGAAGGTCAGGATATTTTATACTTTCTGGAAGAGGACATGCGTTTTCAGCACAATCCTTTTTTGCTTAACACAATGGAAGATGCCGTTGAACGCATTTTGCAGGCTAAGGAAGAAGGCGAAAAAGTTTTAATTTTTGGCGACAGCGATGTAGACGGAATTACAAGCACCGCTATTTTGTACGGTTACCTGAAAAAAATCGGGATGGATGTCCAGTGGCGGCTTCCGCTTGCAGACGACGCGTACGGACTTTCAATTGCCGCCGTAGATGATTTTGCTGCACAAAACGGAACTTTAATTATTACGGTTGACTGCGGCATTTCGAATTTTGAAGAAATTAAACACGCAAACGATTTGTGCATTGATGTAATTGTAACAGACCATCATAACCCGCCCGAAACGCTGCCCGAAGCCGTTGTTGTAATTGACCCGAAAGTGCCCGGTTGCGGCTACCCTTTTGAACATATTTCCGGTGCGGCGGTTGCATACAAGCTTGTTTCTGCTCTGCGCTTTGCCCAGTCAGATTTTTACGGCTCTGAAATATGCCTTCTTAATATAGAAAAGAATGAATCGGACGGAAGTTTTGATTTTGATATTTTAAAAGTGCGAAACCTTGTAAAAGTAAGCGCCCTGCACGAAACCTTTATTCCCGGAAAAACAGATATATACAATATGAAGTTTATGCGCTTTTTGCAGGGACAGATTATTTACGTTTGGGACAGCGTTCAGGTAAAAGCGATTTTTGCAGACATTTTTGGAAGCAACGTAGAAATTAATCTTTATGATTTGAAAAATGAAATTTCCAAAATTATGCCGGCTCTTAAAACAAAAAAAACTGAAGAACTAAAAAAACTTTCGCTTATTGCAAAATATCTTGATGAAGAAAATTCTACTATTTCTGCCCTTTTTAACCTTTATTTTACCTGGTGCAAAAAAATAATCAGTTTAAAAAATAAATCTCTTGCAGAAGATGAACGAAAAGAAATTCAGCTGGTAGGCATTGCGGCGCTTGCAGACATAATGCCTATGAAAAACGAAAACCGTATTTTTGTAAGAAATGCAATTGAATCTATAAAAAAAGACGGACCAAGAGCCGGGCTTGCAGAACTTTTTGTAAAACTGCGCCTTACTCCGGCCGAAATCTGTTCAACTGATTTAAGCTGGAACGTAATTCCGGCCTTAAATGCAGCAGGCAGGCTTGGACAGTCTGATGTTTCGCTTGAGCTGCTGCTTTCCGAAGATGCAAAACAGCGCGTTATTCTTGCAGAAAAAATATTTAATTTAAACGAAGAACGCAAAAATCTTGTAGGCTATGCAACGGCAAAAATTCACGAAACGGCAAAAAACAGCATAGAAGGTTTTAACAACAGCCTTTGCGTAGTTATTGACGCCTGCATTAATCCCGGTGTAACAGGAATTGTAGCGACCCGCTTTATGCAGGATTTTAATGTACCCTGCATTGCCGTAACTTACTGTAACGACATCTGTATTGGTTCTATGCGAACCTGCCGGGGACTTGTTGCCACTGATTTTCTGGACAGCTTTGGAGATTTTTTTGAAAATCACGGTGGACATAATGCTGCTGCCGGCTTTAGCTTTAAAAAAGAAAAACTGGAAGAATTTATAGCGCGGCTTACGCTTGCTTCTTCAAAAATCAAACTTGAAGACGAAGAACCGGCAACAGAAATTGATGCAGAAATTCCGCCGTCTTATCTTTCGCCCGAAATTTTTAATCTTCTTGAAAGAATGGAACCGTTTGGCGCAGAAAACACAGAACTAAATCTTATGAGCTGCGGACTTGTTCTGCACGACGCAATGCTTGTTGGTAAAAAAGAACCGGCATCGCTCAAAATGCATTTTAACAGCGGAAAAAACCTTTTCCTTGGAATGTTCTGGAACGCCGGAAACAGACTAAACAAAGATATAAACATTGGCGAAAAGTATGATATTATATATTCAATGAAATATAATTATTTCAGAGGAACAAAATCAGAACAGCTGATTATAAAAGATATTCAAAAATCAAATTAATTAAGGAAATATATGGATGAAAAAAATATTATTAGCACTTGCTTTACTACCATTTTTTGTATTGAATGCCGCAAACGCAAAATATCAGTCTGAAGACATTTCATTAAACGTAATATACAACGACACAATCACACCGGGCGACGCAATTTTTGCCCGAATGATTATGTCTTCAAAGTCGAATAAAAAATTCAAGTCAGAAGAAAAAAAAGCGTCACTGCAGCTTATTCAAAGTGACAAAGTTATTGAACAGGCGCCGTTTTACCTTACCGGAAAGAAAAAAAATCAGCAGCAGGTAGAAATGCTCTGCGGAATTCCTGTTTCGCTCTGGCTTACAGAAAACCAGTTTACGCTTAAAATTGTAATTATGGCAAACGGCAAGCAGATGGATTTTGTTCTTCCGTCTACTTTTGTTAACAGAGAATTCAACAAAGAAGTTTTGGACCTGGATGAAAAAAATACATTAATAAAGACAAATTTAAGTCCGGAACGCACTGCCCAGATTGAAAAATTGAATGCAATTTTATTTACAACAAATCCGGCAAACATCTATTCTTTTAAGAAGTTTATCTGCCCTACTGCAACTCCAAGATACACAGCTTATTGCGGAGACCGCCGCGTTTACAAATACGTAAATGGAAAATCGTCTACTTCGCTTCACTACGGAAACGACTACGGAATTCCTGAAGGTTCGGAGGTTCGTGCATGCGCGGAAGGAAAAGTTGTAATGGCAGAAAACAGAATTTCTACCGGCTGGAGCATTGTTATTGAACATCTTCCTGGTCTTTACAGTCTTTACTATCATCTTTCGTCGCTGAACGTAAAGGAAGGCGAATACGTAAAACAGGGCGAACTTATTGGAAAATCAGGTTCAACAGGTCTTGCAACCGGGCCGCACCTTCACTGGGAAATCCGCTTAAATGCAAGTGCTGTATGCCCTGAATTCTTTATGAATGATTTCTGCTTTGAAGAAAACTAACTGATTTATTTAGCGCAATTCCTTTTTTTACACATTACGCACTTTTGTTATAGGGACTTTGAAGATTTTTTTCGTCTAAAGTTCCTGAATTTTTATTCCGCTTCCGGATTTTGTTATTGAATAATATTTTCCGTCAACGCAGTTTGATAAATCAACCGTTACTGTCTTTTTTAGCCAAAGGTTAATAATTGGAAGACGGTTATTTGCCATTTTTGAAATTGCATAAAGCCGTTCGCGGTTTCTTAAAGTTGAACCAAAGCCCAAAAGCAGGCACTGTCCGTTTTCATTGTAGTAGCGGTCCAGCTTTGTAGATTTTTTTGCAGGGAACCGGCCGTTCATAAGAATATTTGACCGACCTTCTATTCTTTCTGGAAAAACAAACTGCTTGCCGCAGACCGTCAAAATATTAAAATCTACAGAAAGATAAGAGCCCGCCCACGAGCGTTCTATTGCGGCAATTTCATTTCCGGCAGAATCTATGATTGCAAAAGTTGCACTTACAGTTTTTTCGGTTTGCGTCTGGCTTGAACCATAAATTTTTACACGCAAAAGCTCGTCCGGTCCAAGCTCTGTAATTTTTGCAGCAGAAACAAAAACATTAAGATACAATACCACGCACCATAAGCAGTAGCCTAGAAAAAGAAGAATAAAAAACGATACATAAAAATTTACAGTGTCTTTCTTTTTCTGCACGTCAGTTTTCTACTCCAACAAGTTTTTTAAACTGCAATTCATCTATTACAGGAATGCCAAGTTTTGCGGCCTTTACATTTTTAGAAGAACCGCTTGTAGTGTCATTTGTAACAAGGTAGCTTAAATCTTTTGTAACGGAAGATTTTATACTTCCTCCGTTTTTCTTAACAAGCGCCTCTGCATCCGCACGCTTCATAGAAAGTTCGCCGGTAAAACAGAATGATTTTCCAGAAAGTAAACCGCCGCCTTCAGCTTCGAGCGTAATAATTCCGTCATTTACAAGGCTGCGCATTTCGGCCGCATTTTCGAGCAGACCTTCTGCAATTGTATGTGCTGTAATTTCGGCAAAACCATAGACAGATGCAATCTGCTCTTCGGTAGCGCAAAGCATTTTTTCCAGAGTTTCAAAACCGGAATTAACAAGTTTTTCTGCCATTGTCTCGCCAAAACCTTCAATATCAAAACCGGCAAGAAAAGTCTGCAAACGAAGCTTTCTGTGAGACTGTATACTTTTGTAAACTTTTTCTGCGCCAAGAGATTTTTTTTCTTTTTCAAGACTTTCGTCGTTCAAAAAGTAAGGTGCAAGCTCTTCTTCTGTAAGGCTGTAAATTTCAGAAATTGATTTTAAGCGG
>Ga0310695_10015420_pt1 | contig 10185 bp, 5 predicted proteins | sample RumenRJG_04DNA_FD_203882 | JGI IMG/M metagenome (GOLD analysis project Ga0310695, IMG submission 203882) | Bovine rumen microbial communities from Lethbridge, Alberta, Canada - RJG_04 (v2) (version 2) | ecosystem: Host-associated > Mammals > Digestive system > Stomach > Rumen | place: Canada... | reverse complement strand
CCCGCCGTGAAATGATCACTCCTTGGAGTACTAATGCGGTGGAGATCACCCAGAACATGGCGCTGAAGGGTATCCGTCGTATCGAGGAGTACTTCGCCTGCAAAGGGAAGGATTCCGAACATGACCCGATGCTGCAACGTGTCTACAATGGCCTGGACCAGACGATCTTCACCATCGACAAGAAACCGGACCCTATCGTTTACATCGAGGACTTGGCCGCCTATAACCAACAGGAGGGCTTGGCCTTGAGCCAACAGGAGATGGACTACCTGAATAGCGTCAGCGAAAAGATAGGACGTAAATTGACTGATAGCGAGGTGTTTGGATTCTCTCAAGTGAATTCCGAGCACTGCCGCCATAAGATCTTCGGCGGTCTCTTCATCATCGACGGCGAGGAGAAGGAGTCTTCCCTCTTCCAAATGATCAAGAAGACCTCCGCGGAGAACCCTAACAAGATCGTTTCCGCCTACAAGGATAACGTGGCCTTCAACGAGGGCCCTGAGATCGAGCAGTTCGCTCCGGCGAGCGGCGACAAGCCTGATTTCTTCGAGGTGAAGAAGATGAAGTCCGTCATCTCCCTGAAGGCTGAGACGCATAACTTCCCGACGACGGTCGAGCCTTTCAACGGTGCGGCAACGGGTACGGGTGGTGAGATCCGTGACCGTCTGGGCGGTGGTAAGGCGAGCTTGCCTATCGCGGGTACGGCGGTCTACATGACCTCCTATCCACGCACGGAGAAGGGGCGCCACTGGGAGGATGTCTTGGATCCTCGCAAATGGCTGTACCAGACGCCTGAGCAGATCCTGATCAAGGCTTCGAATGGTGCGAGCGACTTCGGTAACAAGTTCGGTCAACCGCTCATCTGCGGTTCATTGCTCACCTACGAGCATGCGGAGAACAACAAGAAATATGCTTACGACAAGGTCATCATGTTGGCGGGTGGCGTAGGCTTCGCTAAGCAGAAGGATAGCCTGAAGGGCGAGCCTGAGCCGGGCGAGAAGGTGGTCGTGATGGGTGGTGATAACTACCGCATCGGTATGGGCGGTGGCGCTGTCTCTTCGGTGGAGACGGGTCAATACTCCAATGCAATCGAGTTGAACGCTGTGCAACGTGCCAACCCTGAGATGCAGAAACGTGTCTCTAACGTGATCCGCACCTTGGCGGAGTCCGACAATAACCCGATCGTATCTATCCACGACCATGGTGCGGGCGGTCACTTGAACTGCCTCTCCGAGTTGGTGGAGTCGACGGGTGGTAAGATCGATATGGACAAGTTGCCGATCGGTGACCCTACCTTGTCCGACAAGGAGATCATCGGTAACGAGAGCCAGGAGCGCATGGGCTTCTTGGTGAAGGATAAGGACATTGATTTGATCAAACGTATCGCCGACCGTGAGCGTGCGCCGATGTACGTGGTGGGTGAGACGACGGGCGACATGCAGTTCGTCTTCCAACGTGCCAACGGTGACCAGCCGATCAACCTCCGCTTGGATTACATGATCGGTAAACCGCCTCGCACGGTGATCAAGGATAACACGGTGGTGGAGAAGTTCGCTCCCGTACAGACCGACGATAAGAACATTCAAAAATACATCAATGACGTGCTCCAATTGGAGTCCGTGGCTTGTAAGGATTGGTTGACCAACAAGGTGGACCGCTCCGTCACGGGTAAGATTGCCCACCAGCAGTGCGCCGGTGAGTTGCAGCTGCCTTTGAATGACTTGGGTGCTGTGGCGTTGGACTACAGAGGCAAGAGCGGTATAGCCACCTCTATCGGACATGCGCCTTCCGCCGCTTTGGTGGACCCTGCCGCAGGTTCCGTATTGGCCATCTCCGAGGCGTTGACCAACATCGTGTGGGCTCCGTTGGCGGATGGTTTGGCGAGTGTCTCCCTGAGCGCCAACTGGATGTGGCCTTGCAAGAACCCGGGCGAGGATGCCCGCTTGTACAAGGCGGTTGAGGCTTGTAGCGACTTCGCCTGCGAATTGGGCGTCAACATCCCTACGGGTAAGGACTCGTTGTCCATGACGCAAAAATACGGTGAGGACAAGGTATTCTCCCCTGGTACGGTGATCATCTCTGCAGGGGCTGAGGTATCTGACGTGCGTCGCATCGTCTCCCCTGTATTAATCAACAAAAAAGATTCTTACATTTACCATATCGACTTCTCGTACGATGCGCTGAATCTGGGAGGTTCCGCTTTGGCCGCTACGCTGAACAAGGTGGGCGACACGGTGCCTACCGTGAAGGATGCGGAGTACTTCGCGGATGCCTTCGAGGCGGTTCAGGAACTGATCAACAAAAACCTGATCCTCGCGGGCCACGATATCTCCGAGGGTGGTATGATCACCGCCTTGTTGGAGATGTGCTTCGCGAACACGAAGGGCGGTCTGAAGGTGAACCTGAAGGATTTGCCGGAACCAAGTCTGACCAAGATCCTCTTCTCCGAGAACCCTGGTGTGCTGATCCAGGTGGAGCACAAGGCGGAGGTGGAGAAGATACTCCACAACGCTGGTGTGGGCTTCGCCATGATCGCCAAACCGACCGAGGAACGTTCGATCGTCGTGGAGAAGGATGGCAAGAAGGAGGTGTTCGACATCGACGCTCTGCGTGATGTCTGGTACAAATCCTCTTACCTCTTGGACCGCAAGCAGAGTGGCGAGGCGTGTGCCAAGGAGCGTTACGAGAACTACAAGAAGCAACCGCTTCAGTTCAAGTTCGACGAGAGCTTCTCCGGCAAGCTTGGCAAGATGGGCTTGACGGCCGACCGCAAGAGACGTTCCGGCGTGAAGGCGGCCATCATCCGTGAGAAGGGTACGAACGGAGAGCGTGAGATGGCTTATTCCCTCTACTTGGCGGGCTTCGACGTGAAGGATGTACACATGACCGACTTGACATCCGGTCGTGAGACGCTGGAGGACGTGAACATGATCGTCTTCTGCGGCGGATTCTCCAACTCTGACGTGTTGGGCTCAGCGAAGGGCTGGGCGGGCGGTTTCCGCTACAGCGAGAAGGCGAAGGAGACGCTGGCGAAGTTCTATGCGCGTGAGGACACCCTAAGCTTGGGTATCTGCAACGGTTGCCAGTTGATGGCTGAATTGGAGCTGCTCTATCCTGAGCACGAGAAGAAGCACAAGATGTTGCACAATAACTCCCACAAGTTCGAGTCTAACTTCGTGGGTCTGACGATCCCTGAGAACGACTCCGTGATGTTCGGTTCGCTCTCCGGCAGCAAGTTAGGCGTTTGGGTGGCTCATGGCGAGGGCAAGTTCGACTTCCCTTATGCGGAGAGCGAGTACAACGTGATCGCCAAGTACACCTATGAGGGTTACCCTGCCAATCCGAACGGATCCATGTACAACGTGGCGGGTGTATGTTCCAAGGATGGTCGCCACTTGGCGATGATGCCACACTTGGAGCGTGCCATCTTCCCTTGGCAATGGGCTTACTATCCGGAGGATCGTAAGGCGGTGGATGAGGTGACCCCATGGTTGGAGGCCTTCGTCAATGCCCGTAAGTGGATTGAGAACAAGAAGTGATGCTTCGAGCAAACTAGATAGGGGAGCGTGCCTTAGCGGGCACGCTTCTTTTTTATGTTCAGAGTGATGAGGCGATTTATTCAGAGTCTTCGTCCGGCTCCACATGGATGGAGGTTTGTATCTCCTGCCCATACTTCTCACGCAGGCTACGTTCCACCTCTGTGGAGATGTTATGCGCCTCCACGATGGTCATGTCGGGCGATACGACGACGTGCGCGTCCACGATGATGCTGGTGCCGTTGCGCCGCGTCTTCAGGTCGTGTATGCTCTCCACGCCCTCCACCTTTGAGGCGATGGCGATCATCTCCTCCTCCATTTCCTGGGGCAAGGCCACCTCCAGCAGTTCCTTGAGGGAAGGGATGCCCATTTGTATGGCGGAGACGAAGATGGCGATGCTGATGCCGCAGCAGACGATCGGGTCGAGTATCACCCATTCGTCGCCCAAGAGGATGGCGCCGCCGATGCCGAGGGCTGATCCGATGGAGGAGAGAGCGTCCGTCCGGTGGTGCCAGGCGTTCGCTATGACGACGGGGCTGGAGACATCCCGCCCCACCTTCGCCGTGTATCGGAAGAGCAGTTCCTTGGCGATGATGGAGGCGACCGCCGCCCAGAGCGCGATGGTGTGAGGCACCTCGATCACTTTCCCCTGCACCACGCCGATGATGGCGCTAAGGCCCGTCAGGCACATTTTCGCCGCCACGAAGATCAGCATGAGGCTGACGAAGAGGGTGGCCATGGTCTCGTACTTCCCATGACCGTACTTATGGTCCTTATCCTTTCCTTTGGAGGATATGCGGACACAGATGAGCACCACGATGTCCGATATGAGGTCGGACAAAGAGTGGATACCATCCGCTATCATGGCCGCACTGTGACCCAGTACGCCGGCTATGATTTTGGCTATGGTCAATAGTACATTGACGAATGAGCCAAGCAGAGTGACCCTTGTGATCTTCCTCTCCCTGGTTCGCTGAACCGGTTCCTCCATTGCTAATATCGTTCCTTTAAGTTAAGTGTTACTACAAATTTAATCATTCGGGGTGAAAATGTTACCGAATGTGCCCCTGTTTTTTGATGAAAAATCACGACGGTTCCGCTTGCCGTATTGGGCAGTTGTATTTATTTACTATTTAATGATTTACGATTTACTATTCTAGGGTTTGGCGGAATGGTTTTTATCTTCCTCTTCTAAATGAGTTCGCTGATGTCGGACGCGTATTTACTCGCAGGTTGTTGGTGGAGATATTAGGATGATTCTATAATATTATTGACGGATAAAATTCCGCAAATTAAATAGAAATGCATATTTTTGTGTATCCGCATTGGAGAATCGGTGAGGATAAGGTAAGTCAGGTGAAATAGTACTGATAGATTATCAATCATAGCGTTAGCTATACAAAAGATATGATTATGGCAGAGGAGGAGATAAATAAATACAGGCTGACCAGCATGGAGGAACCCTCTGATGAAATGCTCGCCTATATTATGCGTGAGGCGGCTGAAGATGCACGGAAAAGCAACGAAGCCGCTCTTAAGAAATATTTTGGGGAGATAGCGGAGATGTATAAAAAAAAATACGGAGATAGGAAATGTCTGCAAAAAAGCCAGTCTTGATCATTGTTGCAGGTCCGAATGGTTCTGGGAAAACCACGGTGACGAGTAAAATACTTCGACACCAGTGGCTGGAGGATTCTGTGTATATAAATCCCGACAATGTGGCTCAAGAACGTTTTGGTGATTGGAATTCCGAGTCGGCCGTGCTCAAGGCTGCGAAGTATTGCGAAGAGTGGAGAGAGCAGTGCTTGGTTGAGAAACGGAGTATGATATTTGAAACCGTATTCTCGTCCGATGAGAAAGTGAGATTTGTTGAACGTGCGGTAGAGGCTGGTTTTTTTGTCCGATTGTTTTTTGTCTGCACATCATCGCCAACTATCAATGCTGCGCGTATTGCAGGAAGGGTAATGAAGGGGGGACATGACGTGCCAATATCCAAAATCGTTTCTAGATATCAAAAGTCCATACTGAATTGTAAATTTGTTATCAAAAGTGTCCAGCGAGTTTATCTTTACGACAATTCCGTAGAGAATGGAGAAGCTCAGTTGTTGATAAGATATGCCGATGGCCGTGTGGCGAAGCGGTATTGTGCATCTTTGCCGGAATGGGCAAAACAGATTACGGAATAATAAAAAGCGATATAAATTTGATTGTGTGCGAAGGATTTTAGTCCGAGGGGGTTCCCCGTAAAAGGTTTGGAAAAAAATATTGCGGAGGTAGAGGAGTCTAAGGCTTATAAATATGGCAATGGCTTGTTGAAAACAATCGGGTTGATTATTATGCTCGATCTTTTCGGAATGTAAGAAATCATCAAATTATAATATACTCTTCACTTCTTCATATTCTAATGTGTTTTTATTCAATTCGTTTAATAACTGGGCTGTATTAATGGCTTTTAACTTATTATTGTCAATGGAGAGAGTGTTACGATGGTTTTTGTAGATTTCAGTTGCGCTATGGCGAGACAAACCAATATTTTGAAGCGCAATGATTATTTTGTTTCGTGTGCCGTATTCCAATAATGATGCCCAATTCTCTCCTGCATTTTCTTCACCCAAAATGTGCTTTATAACTAGATAATAATGGTTGAAATACTTTTCAAATTGAAATCGCAAAACGCTTTCAATATCTTTTATAATGCCACCAATTAAAACATTAATATGCAATTTATTACTACTGGAAAATGATTCATAGTTTTTATAGCCAATTTGTATAGTTTTTGAGCTCTCAGAATAATATTTTATAGATTTTGTTATTATTTGATTCAAACTTTCCCCATTAATCCATTCACACATCAGCAAAGCGTAATATTTCATACTCTGTATGTTTTTCAACCCAATGCTACAATTCTCCCAATGGTATAAACCGTGGAATTTTTGCAACAAGTGCAAACACGAATTGTAATCAACTTCTCTTGGGTATTTTATATTTTCATTATTTCTGTGTTTGTGTGTAATTTGTTGATAGACAGAATTTTGGATTTTTATGTCAATAGACTCGTTGGAACTTAATAACAAATGAGGTATTTCAATATTTTTTGTACGTTCTTTTGCTAATCGAATTATTGTATCCTTGTTGTCTTCAATCAGTTGGCTGATAATTGAACTGCTATAATCTGTATTCAGTTGCATTGTGTCTATACAGATGATGTTGGCAATGTATTTTAAAATGTTCTTTTCTTCCTCTGTTCCTTTTTCTATTTCATTATTTTTAATTTGGCTTTCAATTAATTCCAATTTGCGATTTATCTTATCATAAACAGTGGGAATAAGTTTGATTTTTTTATCTGTAATAAACTTCATATTTTTCCATTCACATTGTGAATGTTTGACGCAAAAGACATTGCCTTGCAATTCTTTTGTCATCCGACCTGCCCTGCCTGCTAAATTCCAAAAATCAATAGGTTTTAGATCTTTGCTTCCTTTCTTATTGTTGAGAATGAAAAGGTTTTGAGTGGGCATATTCACGCCTTCCAACAGTGTTGAGGTGCAAAAAACGTATCTTATATCTCCGTTTCGATACAATTTTTCTATCAAATTGCGTATCATCTGTGGCATATTGCCAAAATGATATGCAACACCTTTCTTTACTAGTTCTGCCAAATAATAATCATGGTGGATATACTGCTTAATGACATTTGATGCCGTCCGTAAATCCGCATTATCACTGATTTCTATTGAATCTGCAAATTCTTTGGCATATTGGATTGTTAAATCGGGCCGATTGCAATAGACTAAATTGCTTTCTTTGCCAAAAGTTGTAAGGAAACCATTAACTGTTGCCGCTAATTGTGGAATCGTTGCTGAAATTGTTTTAAACTCACTTTCATAAAAGTACGAAAGTTCTTGGCTGTCTAAATCTGCCAAAAACATATTTTGTGTTACCGTTGTCTCATTGGTTTGGAACGAGTTCTGTTCCTCGTGTTGAAACAAGCTTAACAGCACTTCGGGATTTGAAACATTTGGTGACGAAAAATACAGTTTAGTATAGGGGTATTTTTTTAGCGTTTTTTTTATTGCAACATAGGACGTTATGCTTCGCGTATCGTCTTGCGCAATTTTATGCGCCTCGTCTACAAACAAAAATCCTATTGGCGGATTATCGTTTTGCGACAAGTAACTCAACAACCGTTCTGGTGTCAAGACAAGAATTAAATTTATGTTGGCTTCAAGAACCAACTCCGACACATTTGAATTGGTGAAAACCTTATAATTAAACCGTTGCAGTTGCTGCCCCAACTCTTTGTGGATTTCAATAGCAAACTGATTGATCAACGCTCTTGTAGGAACAATAATCACGATATTTTCAGGCGGTTTGTTTTGTATTATTCTATTGATAAACGCCTTGATAATAAATGATTTGCCCATTGAAGTAGGTCCCGAAAAGCTAAAATTGCAAGAGTTACTTAATTTAGAAAACAAATTGTATTGGGTGTCGGTAAAGTATATATCTTCGGCATCAGGTACTTGCTGAATCATTTTTTTTGCTTCAATCTGCAACATCCTGTCTATTGGGAGTTCTGCTTGATTGTTATCTGTATGTTGCAGATACTTGACTGCCGGAAAGTTGCCCAAATTGTAGAAAACTGATTTGGATATTGTGCGGTAGTATAGGTCGTTTTTGTAATGTGAGTTTAGATATGTGATTATTTTATAGGCATAGTTTCTTGATTCAGAATCGGATGCCGACGACAACAAGTCGGCAAAGCGTAGCAAATCTCTGTATTCCTTGTCGGTATAGTTGGAGAGTTCATTCTCCAAACTTAGGGATTCGGAATATGACCGCTCCATACACTCGTTGAAAAGCCTTTGAAAATACGAGTTTCCCTTGATGGTTTTTGATATTTCTTCGGCTACATTCATAATCAAGAAACTAAATCTTTAATTATTTCAGTTCTCCTTGTGCCCAAATTAGTAAAAGGAACCACATAAAAATAAAACTGATAGCCAACTAAATTTGACCGTTGAAGGTAACGGTTTATCATTGGCAACTGTTTGATAACAGCCTTTTTTACTTTTTCGAGAATATCCTTTCTAAATTGAGAATTGCTTACTTGGCGTTCTTTGTCGGTAACTGGAATTTCAAAACCGAGAAAAATACCAAATGAATTATCCACCTCCAAATCTTCATCGTTTTCGGCGGGAATCAATATTTTTTTCAGCAATTGCAATTCGTCTTCCGACACATTTTCTTTCAAAATATTGCTGTCAACAAGATGTTTTTCGTAAAAAATCTTGTGCAATCCGTTGTCAATCATATCTTGAACTGAACCGAATGCATCGCGTATTCCTTGTTCTAAATCTTCATACAATTTTGATTCACCAAAAACAATTTGATACGATTTTTCATCTAATTGCAGCAAATGCACTCCATCCGCACCCTTTACGTAATCGTTGGCAGCGGTTTTGAGTTCAAGTTTTGTGAGTAATTTCGGCGCGTTCAAATGGGATTCTAAAAAACAATACAACAAAAGTTCCCCTAACTCGCCTTTGTTTTCATTCGCTTTTCGGATTTTTTCTCTTGCGTATGATGACAGGTTCCCAAATTTCTTTTGCTGTACCAAGTCGTCAACAGTGTGGCGTGAAAGGGCGTAGGTTATCAATGAATTTTGTAATTCGTCAGTTAATCCGCCATAGTCAAACTCATTGTTTACGACTTTCAGAACAAACAAATTCATCTTATTAGCTCTTGTCAAAGGCTCGTTTTCCATAGCCTTTGTAAAGAGATTTAGAAACGAAGATTGTATGTCTGTTCTCAGTATCATCTGCTTAGTAATTCTTATAAAACGCTTCGGCTTTGAATTTTACAAATTCGTCGGTTTTATTTATGCCACGGGAGATTACTTGGAAAGGTTCGAGACGAGCCACTTCGGTTTGAAGGTCTTTGGCGGTTTTGGCACTGCATCCCAAGATGTCTTGAATGTCTTTGGCGGCTGTGCCTTGACACTGGAAAATGTATGAAAATTCGAGCAATTCCTGAAAATCAAAGAATTTTTGCTGATAGTCGGACGGTGACTGAGAGGCAAAGAAAACTACCACTCCTTTGGATCGACCTTCGCGGATAATGCGTTGTAAAAAGATGTTTTTTTGGCAAAGATAGTTGTGTGCCTCGTCGATTACCAAAATGGTACGGATGGTGCGACGACCGTCTTTTACCTGACTGTCGGGCAAAGAAACCATTTCTTTGTAAAGCCGTTCGATAACGAGATAGGCTACCAATTCTTTCAGTACAGGCATTTTGTGAACATCGATAATCATAGTGCGGTTGCTGATGCGTTCGAGCGGTTCGATGGATGAATTATGTGACCAAAACAAATCGAACTGCGCCAAATCGCGCAAAACTTCTATCAACGTATCGTCTTTCTTGTTGTCTGCTTCGTATGCGGACCGTGCAATTTCAAAAATGTCGTTGAAATCGGGAAACGGCTTATCATTACCTTTTCGGACTTCGTAACCAGCCACAATGGCGTCTCTCAATGCACCTTTTTGAACTACGCCCATTCTTGAATCGATAGACGCGAAACTTTCTGCTTTCTCGCGAGCCGACAGCATAATCGACTGCTCGCTGTAATCAGACAAGATAAACGGGCTTA
>Ga0310695_10015419_pt1 | contig 10185 bp, 5 predicted proteins | sample RumenRJG_04DNA_FD_203882 | JGI IMG/M metagenome (GOLD analysis project Ga0310695, IMG submission 203882) | Bovine rumen microbial communities from Lethbridge, Alberta, Canada - RJG_04 (v2) (version 2) | ecosystem: Host-associated > Mammals > Digestive system > Stomach > Rumen | place: Canada... | reverse complement strand
AGCGTGACTGGGAATTCGCGACCAAGTTCGGCGTTCCGATCATCGAGGTCATCAAGGGCGGCGACATCTCCAAAGAAGCCTACACAGGTGACGGCGAGATGGTCAACTCCGGTTTCCTCAACGGCCTGACCAACAAGAAAGATTCCATTGCCAGGATGGTCGAATACCTTGTGGAAAAGGGCATCGGCCACGCAGGTGTGCAGTTCAAGATGAAGGACTGGGCCTTCAACCGCCAGCGTTACTGGGGCGAGCCTATTCCGCTCATTCACTGCCCCAAGTGCGGTGTTGTAGGTGTCCCTTATGAGGAACTTCCCCTTCGTCTGCCCGATGTAGAGGATTTTGAGCCCGGTGAAGACGGCCAGTCCCCGCTCGCCAAGATCGACTCCTTCGTCAACTGCACCTGCCCCCAGTGCGGCGGCGCGGCAAAACGCGAGACAGACACCATGCCCCAGTGGGCCGGTTCCTCCTGGTATTTCCTCCGCTACTGCGATGCCAACAATGACAAGGCATTCGCTGACCGCAAAAAGATTGATTACTGGATGCCCGTCGACTGGTACAACGGCGGCATGGAGCACGTGACCAGACATCTGATCTACTCCAGATTCTGGCATCATTTCCTCTATGACATCGGCGAAGTCAATACACCCGAGCCTTACATGAAGCGTTCTGCCCAGGGACTTATCCTTGGTCCCGACGGCGACAAGATGAGTAAGTCCAAGGGCAATGTCGTGGATCCGCTGGATATCGTCGAGCAGTACGGTGCGGATACGCTGCGCGTCTATGTCCTCTTCATGGGCGATTACAGCAGCGCGGCTCCCTGGAGCGACAGTTCCGTCAAGGGCTGCCGCAGATTCCTTGAGCGCGTAGCCGGCCTGACCGAGATCATGACCGACGGATCTTCTCCCGCCAGCCTTGAGACCTGCATGCACAAGACCATCAAGAAGGTGTCCGAAGATATCGAGGCCCAGAAGTTTAACACTGCCATCGCTGCACTGATGACCCTGGTCAACGATATCTATAAAGCCGGAAGCATCTCCAGGGATGACCTTGTCACTTTCCTCAAGCTTCTTTCCCCGTTCGCCCCTCACCTGGCCGAGGAAGTCTATGCGGGCATAGCAGGAGAGGACGCAGGCTTCCTTACCATTTCCGCATGGCCGGAATACGACCCCGCCAAGACTGTTGACGACATGATCGAAGTCGGCGTACAGGTCAACGGCAAGGTCCGCGCTGCGGTCCAGATCGCCCGCGACGCTGACAAGGAGACTGCCCTTGCCACAGCCAAAGCCAATGAGCGCGTCGCCTCCTTCATGGAAGGCAAGAAGCTGATCAAGGAGATCTATGTTCCCGGCAAGATCATCAACTTCGTAGTGAAGTAAAACATTTCCGGATCATGTTTACGAACAGGAGATCATAAGTACAAGTACATTAAGGCTGCACGCAGCACCGCGCGGACAGATTGTCCGCGCGGTTTTTTTTAGCGCTCGCAAATGTCCGCAAGACCGGATATGCACGCATATCCAACGTTACTGTACACGCCCTCTCGAAAGGCGTGTACAGTAACATTGCGCGCGGCGATTCCAATGCGCTTATGCGCCGCCGCGCGCCGTACGACTCCGGTTTTTGTACGCTCTGGCGTACAAAAACACGTCGAGTTTTAGGTGGTCTGCAAAGTAACTATTCGTCTTAGGCCGCTTGCTCGCTGTTTATTCATATTGACTTTATTGCACTTGTTGTATACAATAATACATGCTGGCTTTCAGCATTCTGTTACGCCTTCCGGCTGCTTTACGCGCCGCGGATTTTTTGTCAGCGGCCGCGTTTATCTTCCGGTCCGCGGTTCATTTACGTCATTATTTTTGTAATTACAGTTACTGCTTTTTGCGTTCACTACACAGACTGTTTCCGAGAACTCAGAACTATTTCAAAAAAGCAGTTCCGGTTTTTCAAACCGGCGTTTTATACCGGGACAGCCAGCGCGGAAACGCAAGGTCCGCAATGGGGGGATATAATGGACGAATTTGATTTGAAACGTGAGGTCACTGACAAATACTCGCTCAGGGGCCGGGTCTTTTCCAAGATCAGGGACGACATCCTGAGCGGGAGATACAAAGAGCACGAGGAGCTCAAGGAGATCAAGATCGGAAAGGAGCTTGGGGTTTCCCGGACTCCTGTGCGCGAGGCCCTGCGACAGCTCGAGCTTGAGGGTCTGGTCCAGATCATTCCCAACCGGGGAGCCTTCGTGACAGGCATTCATGCCAAGGATGTCAAGGATATCTATATGATCCGGTCCAGGCTTGAGGCCCTGTGTGCAAGATGGGCGACCCAGTACATCACCAAAGAACAGATGGAGGCGATGGAGGAGAATGTCTATCTGGCCGAGTATCACGCAGGCAAGGGGCATCTGGAACAGATCGCCGAACTGGACAGCCAGTTCCACCACATTCTCTACAGCGCCTGTCACTCCAAAATGCTCGAGCATCTCCTGATCGATTATCATCAGTATGTACTTCGCGTTCGAAAAAAGACTCTTTCAAATGTCAGCCGCGGGACCGCTTCCAACAAGGAGCATCGCGCCATCATGGAGGCCATCCGTGCAGGGAATGCCGACCTTGCCGAGCGTCTTGCCAGTGAACACATGACAAACGCCTATGAAAACATGGTCAAAAACGGCCTTTATGATATTTATAAAGAAGAAGGCTGATAATACAAATCGATATTCTTTGTGTTCCGGCAGTATCTGCCGCAGCACAATTCAGTCCTCTATGCCGGCAAAAACATCTTTTGCGGACGATTACCGGAACTGCCTGCGCTGACGCGCTCCGGCATGACACGGATACAGGCTGCTGTTGATCTGCTGTCTGTAAAGCCGGAATCATTAACACTACAAGGAGAAATATATCATGCAGAAAATAGCTATGACCACGCCTCTGGTTGAAATGGACGGAGATGAGATGACACGTATCATCTGGCAGATGATCAAGGACGACCTTCTCCTTCCTTTCATTGATCTGAAGACTGAGTACTATGACCTCGGCCTGAAAAAGAGGGATGAGACAAACGACCGGATCACTGTCGAGGCCGCCGAGGCGACGAAGAGGCTTGGAGTAGCTGTCAAATGTGCCACGATCACTCCCAACGCAGCCCGTGTCAAAGAGTACGACCTGCACGCCATGTACAAGAGTCCCAACGCTACGATCAGGGCTGCACTCGACGGCACGGTCTTCCGCGCCCCCATTCTGGTCAAGGGAATCGACCCCTATGTCCGCACCTGGAAAAAGCCCATTATCCTTGCCCGACATGCCTATGGCGATATCTACAAAAATGTGGAGATTCTGGCTGAGGGACCCGGAAAAGCCGAGCTTCTCTTTACTGACGGTCAGGGAAATGAGACGCGCAGGGTCATTCACGAGTTCGACGGCCCCGGAGTGATCCAGGGTGTTCACAACACAGATGCCTCGATCGAAGGCTTCGCAAGATCCTGTTTCTCCTATGCTCTCGATCAGAAGATGGATCTGTGGTTTTCCACAAAAGATACCATCTCCAAGACTTATGACGGCCGCTTCAAGGCAGTTTTCCAGAAACTCTATGACACAGAGTACAAAGAAGCATTTGAAGAGGCAGGGATCGAGTATTTTTATACATTGATCGATGACGCCGTAGCGCGTGTCATCCGTTCGGAGGGCGGCATGCTGTGGGCACTCAAAAACTACGACGGCGATGTCATGAGTGATATGATGGCCACCAGTTTCGGATCTCTTGCCATGATGACCTCTGTTCTGGTAAGCCCTGACGGAAAATATGAGTATGAGGCTGCACACGGCACTGTCCAGCGCCATTATTACAAGCATCTTAAGGGCGAAGCAACTTCCACAAACTCCGTGGCGACGATCTTTGCCTGGACGGGAGCCCTCCGCAAACGCGGAGAACTGGATGACCTCCCTGAACTCATGAAGTTTGCCGACACACTGGAGGAGGCGACACTTGAGACCATAGAGAGCGGAAAGATGACCGGAGACCTCGCCATTATCACTTCTCTGGAAAAAGTCGAAAAGCTCAATACTGAAGATTTCATTCTCGCGATCCGTGACTGTCTGGCAAAGAAGCTCGGGGCATGATCCGGACACATCCTCATGCAGCAGGAGAACCTGAATCCATTCAGGTAATTCAGAAGCAGGAATATTCTCTTTCAAAAGCGGAATCCTTTTCCCGCCGCAAAACAAAATATTATATAAACTGGATTTTACATGAAAAACGCGCGGGAAAACCTCAAGTTTCAAACGGGGCTGTACCCTAATCTACAATAGAATAGGGCAGAGGCGGCCACGCCGCCCTCTACCCCCCGGCCGGCCCGCGTCCGCCGCGAGGCGGAAAATACATTACACGGGCCGTGTCAAAAAAATATCGCTCAGGCAGGGATTGACATCCCGCGCCTGAGCGTTTTTCTTCTGCTGTATTTTTATTCTTCATCGCGCAATACCCGTGACTTCAGTCGTGGGATACGCGGGCAAAAGTCTTCGACGGAAACCCGCTTCATCGTGGGTACAAACCCTCGATGAATAATAAAGCGCAGCAGCAGGGTTCAGGACTGTTCTGTCTGTTCGCTGAGCAGTTCCCATCGCTCATATAACTCCTGCAGCTGATCGTCCACAGCCGCCCTCTGCGCGGTCAAGGCACTCAGCTTTTCGGGGTCCGTGCTGTTTCCGGGAAGAGAGACTTCTTCGTCCAGTTTTTCCCCTTCTTGCTCCAGGCGGGCAATCTCTTTCTCACACTTTTTCAGGTCATTTTCCAGTTTCCGGCGGCGGGCCTGCTCTTCCTTGCGCTTTTTCCAGTCCTCCACTCCCGTCGCCCCGCTTCCTGCGCTGTTTCCCGGGGAGTCAGATTCGCCGGCGGCAGGAGAGGATGATGAAGCAACGCCGGCTGCCATGACTGAAAAACGTCCGGATGTCTGCACAGTCTTGTCCATACTGTCACTCTGACTGAAGAACTGTTCAGAGGCGATGCCGCCGGATCCCTTTCTGCCGGTATTGTAAGGTTCATCGCCCGGCTGTAAAGACCGGTCTTCTGAAGCAGCCAAAGCCCCTCTCCCCCTTTGAGCGGAAGACAGGCCGGAGCGGAAGCTGTCCGATTTACGAAGGTCTTCGATCAGCTTCTCACCCACCTGGGCCGATTTTTCAACATAAAAATCATAGTTTCCGATATATTTATCGGGAATCGACTCGCTGTTATTTCCGGGGTAGTTGACCAGGACCTGGTGTGTCAGTTCCATGATCCTGCTGGCAGTCCTGTTGATGAAATACCTGTCGTGGGAGACAAAGAGTACTGTTCCCTCGTAAGAATTGAGGGCATTTTCCAGAACTTCTCTGGATACTATATCAAGATGGTTAGTAGGTTCGTCCAGGATCAGGAAATTTGCCTCGGACAGCATGAGCCTGGCCAGAGAGACCCTGCCGCGTTCTCCGCCGGAGAGTTCCCCGATCAGCTTGAAAACGTCGTCTCCCGTAAAGAGGAAAGAGGCCAGAAGATTCCTTACCTCTGTGTTGGTCATCGAAGGAAAAGCATAGGCGATCTCTTCGAAGACGGTGTTGCGGTCATCCAGAACCTGCTGCTCCTGATCATAGTAACCAATGTGGACATTGGTGCCCAGCCGGATGTGTCCGGCGTCCTGGGCAAGCAGACCGTTGAGGATTTTGAGGATCGTGGTCTTTCCGGTGCCGTTATCTCCGATCAGGGCGACATGTTCGCCTCTTCGGATGTGAAAGCCGAGGCCGGTGAAAAGCATTTCGGATCCGAAAGACTTGCCCAGACCCTCGACTGTGAGCACTTCACGGCCGCTCCTGATACAGGGAGTGAGCTTGAGATGCATATCGTCGCGAAGCGTAAAAGGCTTATCGACCACCTCCATCTTGCCCAGCATCTTCTCGCGGCTCTCAGCCCGCTTGATGGATTTTTCGCGGTTGAACTGTCTGAGTTTGGCGATGACCTCCTCCTGATGCCGGATCTGGGCCTGATTATTGAGCCAGGCTCTGCGCTGCTGCTCCCGCAGTGCTTTCTTTTTTTCCGCGTAAGCCGTGTAGTTTCCGGTGAAGACAGTCGCGGAGGCATTCTCAATCTCAATGACCCGGGTGACAGTCCGGTCCAGAAAATAGCGGTCGTGGGAGACAATGATCACAGTTCCCCGGTAGTTGGACAGATAGGTCTCAAGCCAGCGGATACTTCCCAGGTCCAGATGGTTTGTAGGCTCATCCAGCATAATCACATCCGGCCTCTTCAGTAGGAGCCTGGCAAGAGCGACGCGGGTTTTCTGGCCGCCCGAAAGAGTGGAGATCTGTTTATCAAACTCACCGTCCACGAACCCCAGTCCGCGCAGAACACCCACGATCTCACCTTTATAGGAATAGCCGTCCATCATCTCAAAGCGGTGGAGCAGTGCTGTATAGGACTCGATCAGTTCATTGAGCGCATTGCCTTTGACACTTTCCATTTCCTTTTCATATCTGGCCAGCTGCTCCTCCATCTCGATGATCTCACGCTTGGCTTCCAGGGCCTCATCGTAGATTGTGCGGGATGCATCCAGGCCCTGGTCCTGGGCAAGGTAGCCCAGTCTGGCTCCGGACGACAGAGTCACGCTTCCGTTGTCAGCCTCCATTTCCCCTGCCATGATGCGCAGAAGAGTGGTCTTGCCGGCTCCGTTGATCCCGACAATAGCCGCCCTGTCGCCTTTCTCAAGGTGAAAAGTAATATCGGACAGCACGACTTTCTCTGTAAATTCCTTTGAAATGTGGTGACAGGCAATGATCATTGAAAAAAATCCTTTCGACTGTAGATATATGGCAACGTTCAGTTTAATCGCAATTGCGTGCCCTGTCAATTCAGGACCCTGCCGCGGATTCTGCGCAGTCAGGACTCTGCTGCGGGTTCTGAGGATTCTGCGCAGTCAGGACTCTGCTGCGGGTTCTGAGAGTTCTGCATGTTTAGCACAATCAGTACCCGTCTTCGGGTTCTGAGAGTTCTGCATGTTTAGCGCAATCAGTACCCGGCTTCGGGTTCTCAGGAAACATAAACATGCATTCAAATTATTATAAACAATGTCATTTTGTATCGAATCCATAAATTTTACTGTGTATTTGACATGCAATTATTAACATATTATAATAAATTAGGCTGTACAATTGTTAGGAAGGTTTTCCTATACTTCGTCTGAAATCTATATTTCAAGCTCTTCATGAAATATCAGCTGTCCAGCTGTCTTTGTTTATTCAGGCAGACATCTCATTGCCGATTTTTTTACTGATTTTGCCGTCTGTTTGTGTAGCAGATAAAAACAGGTCATTCAGGGATAGATTTGACCCGCTGTTATTATTGCAAAGATTCCGCCCTGCCGGTTTTCCGGTTTTTTGTGTGAATCTTCCTGCGATAGGTGCTTTTTGTGCGGCAAAAAGTAAAAATCACGCATACCGGGGGCATACGGAAGACTTTTCACTTTCCATTTATTTACGCAAGGGGTGCTTAGGTGGTAGAAAAGGGGATTTCACAGGCGGTCATTTCCAGGCTGCCCAGATATTATCGGTATTTAAAGGAGTTGAAAGATTCCGGAAAGGAGAGGATCTCCTCTCAGGAACTGAGCCGTATCATGAAAGTGACGGCTTCTCAGATCAGACAGGATTTCAACAATTTCGGTGGTTTTGGCCAGCAGGGGTACGGGTACAATACCACATACTTATATGATGAAATCGGAAAGATTCTGGGACTGGATCATCAACACAACATGGTTCTCGTCGGAGCCGGCAATCTCGGTCAGGCTCTGGTGAAATATCTCAAATTCAAAAAGAGCGGTTTCAATTTTGTCTGCGCTTTTGATATCAACCCGCAGCTTTTCAATCAGACAGTCGGCGGAGTTCCGATCCGTCCGATCAGCCAGCTCCGCTCTTATGTCGACGAAAACGATGTGGATATCGTCGTCCTGACGATTCCAAAATCAGAGGCGCGCGAGATCGCGCATTCGCTCACGGATACGAAAATCAAGGCGATCTGGAACTTCGCACACATTGATCTGGAGCTTCCGCCTCATATTCAGGTGGAAAACGTTCACCTTCAGGACAGCCTCATGCGCCTGTCCTATAACATCCATAAGAACGAAAACTGACGCTTCCGAACGACAATATCCTTTCGGATCTAATCTGTGCGGATGCATGACTGCCTTTTCGTACCGCAGCAAGGATTTCGAAAGGTTGTCAATATGCAATATGTACTGACAGGAAGTGAGATGTCGGACTGCGATGCCCGCACTTCCCAGGTGATCGGCATACCGTCCCTGGTCCTCATGGAGCGCGCCGCGCTCTCTGTGGCGGACGGAGCAGAGGAATATCTGACAAAGAACAACAAAATACACGGATCTGTTCTGATCGTGGCGGGGAGGGGCAACAATGGCGCCGACGGCCTCGCCGCGGGAAGGATTCTGTTGGACCGTGGATATACCGTACATTTTCTCAGGCTGGCCGGAAATATAAGTCCGGGCAGCAGTTTTGATGTCCAAAAAAACATACTGGACCACTACGGCGTACAAATCGGGATCTTTTCCCGGGAGACTGCCGCAGAGTTCCTTTGCGCGGAGACTGCCGCGAAATTGTTTTCTCCTGAAATATCTTTCACAGGGAACTCTCAGAATAAGGACGGCCTTTTCAGGAAGAGTCCCCCGGTTCCGGACCTGATCATTGACGGACTTTTCGGTACAGGGCTCTCCAGAGAACTCAAAGGGGATGCCGCCGCGGCCGTGCGCTTCATCAATCAGTGCAGGGAAGCATACGGTTCCTATGTGATCGCCGTGGATATTCCGTCCGGTATTTCCTCCGACGATGGAAGTGTGATGGGATGTGCGGTCTTATGTAACGAAACCCGTACTTTTGCGTTTTTAAAAAGGGGACATCTCATGTACCCCGGAGCCTCCTATGCGGGGCGCTGCCATCTGGCACAAATCGGGATCACTCCTCTCGCTTTCGCAAAGACCCCTGGTATGTTCACTATGTCGGAAGAGAGTGCGGAAGACCTGCTGCCCGTCAGAGACCCCGGCGGAAATAAAGGCACTTTCGGCAAGGTCCTGATTGCCGCCGGTCAGAAAAACGTATGCGGGGCAGCTCTTCTGGCAGCCGGTGCGTGTCTTGCCTCCGGGGCCGGAATGGTGAAGATCTTCACCCATGAGGCAAACCGCCTGATCATCCAGCAGAAGCTCCCGGAGGCTCTGCTCGAGACCTGGTCTGAGACAGACAGTCCGGAAGAAACCGCGGCAAAGCTGCGCTCCTCACTCGACTGGGCAGATATAGCAGCAGCCGGGCCGGGCATGGGAACAGGCGTCATGGCGGAAAAGATCCTTCAGACCCTGCTTGAATACGGACAAAAGGTCCTGGGCGGCTTAGTACTTGATGCCGATGCCCTGCGTCTTCTTGCCAAAATCCCTTCCATGAGAACATCACTGGCTGCACGGCGCAAGGATTTTCCCTGTATCCTGACTCCTCACCTGGCGGAATTCGCCGCTCTGGCAGGACTCAGTGTGGGAGAGTGCGCAAAGGACCGGTCAAGGATCGTCCAGGAGACTGCCGACACTCTGCGCTGCACCATTGCCTGCAAAGATGCCAGGACCCTTGTTGCAGTCCCCTGCACGGAAGAACAGAAAGCGGATTCCCCGATCCAGTACATCAACCGCAGCGGCAACAGCGGTATGGCGACAGCGGGAAGCGGAGATGTCCTGACCGGAATGACAGCTGCTTTCCTGGCTGCCTTCATGTCGGAAAAGCCCCTCCGGTCCGGTAAGAGCAATGCTGCAGGCCTCCTTCACCGCAGGCATCATCCCCTTCCGTCTAAAGAAGAACTTTTCTCAACCGGCATGCGTGCAGAGGGATTCGCGGCCGTGTGCGCAGTCTATCTTCACGGAAAGGCCGGTGATCTCGCTGCCTGTCAGCACACAGAGAGGGGAATGACCGCAGGCGATCTGGTCGACGCTCTCAGAAGCCCCCTGTTTAATGATCTATAAGAAGCCGGAGAGTCAGAACTGTCCGCAGTCTGCCGGTCCCGGATCTGATACGGTCTGAGAAGTGTTACAGTTCAGGCCATGCTGAAAACAATACGCCTTTTGTGCATCACAGTTTCGGCGGGACGCTCCCGCTCCGTGAAAAACGCAGCGGATACTAAGCT
>Ga0310695_10015417_pt1 | contig 10186 bp, 9 predicted proteins | sample RumenRJG_04DNA_FD_203882 | JGI IMG/M metagenome (GOLD analysis project Ga0310695, IMG submission 203882) | Bovine rumen microbial communities from Lethbridge, Alberta, Canada - RJG_04 (v2) (version 2) | ecosystem: Host-associated > Mammals > Digestive system > Stomach > Rumen | place: Canada... | reverse complement strand
GCACATCAGGCGGCAGTGTTTCCGCTATGCCCTTTGTAACGTATTTCTTACCGTCAAATTTATATTCCATCAAGTTCACACCTCACGCATATATTCCGACCATTTCCTTTGCCTCGTCAAGACATTTACGAAGCATATCATTGTCCATCATCATAAGCTCTATTTCTTCATCATCATAGCCCATTTCATACAGGAGCATGAGTTCTTCCTCAGATATGCCGAACATATTGCAGTAGTCATAAAGATAGCTGTCATAGTCATATCTGTCTCTGTAACCGCCGTACATATCATAATATCCAAAATAATCTTCCTGTATTGGTGCAAAACGACTTCTCTCAATCGTTCCATGCTTATCTATACTTATCATTTCACCCTCACTTACAGAAATTACCTCAAACTGCTGCTTCTCAAAAATTGTACCCTTAACAACCGTCTGCATAATTTCCTCTGTGGAAGTATATACATAGATTCCAAGTTTCGGAAAATGCAGTATGCAGATAGGATTGTCCCATCTGCTGATGTACAGTTTTTCTTCATCGGTGAGTATTGTAAATACAAATGAGCCGTTCACAAGTTCAGACATCTTGCCGATGTTATCAAAGTCTGCTTTGCCATACTTTTCAAGGAGTTGTACAGCAGCATAGGTGTCTGTTTTTATCTTTGTGCGTGGTAACTGTTCGAGATTTCTGACATAATCATAGTTGAACAGCACTCCGTTATGGCACAAAGCAAAATCCCCATTTGCAGTATGACCTGCAAACGGGTGATTGTTGTAATTATTTCTTGCATTGCCCTGTGTTGCCATTCTCGTATGCCCTGTCAGGATCGTAATGTCTGACGGAAAATAGAAGTTTACCTCACATGAAGGCTGAGGCTTTTTGTAAATGATGACCTTTCCGTTTCTGACATATGCTACTCCCGAAGCATCTCTGCCTCTGCACTCAGATGCAACGGACAAGCGGCGGACAAGTTTCTTCAATTCCTTTTGGCTCAATATTTTTCCGTAATTGATAAATCCATACAATGCACACATTTCAAATCTCCTCCTCATTCAAAACAGGTTCGTTGACATACAAACGTCTTTCTTTCAGATAGCGGATAAGCTCCTGACAGTTTTCGGGTATCATGATGACAAATTCATTCCACGACTGCTTCTGTATTGCTGTATCATTCAGCCTTATTGCATTTTCACATATCAAATCGACCATTTCCAGAGCAGCAATGAATGTGTTGTATTTCAGCGTACCCCTGAACATTCTTATCTCAATCGTGTCATAGTTGGTAATATTCACACAAGCATATCTTCCCTTGCGATTTTTCTTGGCATCCTCCAGAATTTCCTTCGGCTTTTCCTTGTAGCCGTAGCGTGAAGCCCAATGTTCAACAGCATATTCAGTTCTCCTTGAGAAATTGAACATTTCATTCCAGTGGCTTTCAAAGAAGTACATAATTCTGCTGATAACTTCCTCCTGCTTTTCGACTGTCTCGCCCAAATCCTCACGACCAATATGTATATGAAGTCCACAGGTGGTTGTATTGTGGGAACGGTAATACAGACTGACAGCTTTTTTCATTATTTCCGCCCAGGGCAACTTTGTTTTGTGATAGAGCAGTGAACAGGGATGAGATACCAGTTCCATACCGTCACTCAAAGAGCCGTCTGACTTGATGTACAAATTGTTATCATCAGAATTGGCAATGTTATACAAAGTTTCTGCATTGCTGTCATCCTTGCCGCCCTTGTCAATTTCCAACTCAACACCGTAATATCTTACCCTCTTTTCATCGTTGCAGCGATGAAAAATCGGATCGGGCTTGTAGGAATATTCATTGATAAAATCATCGGAAATATCATCATAGCAAGACTGACAATAGGGGTAATCATCCTGCCACAAAACATCGTCATCGTGTAAAAGACAGTTACATCTTTCACAGCGGTGATATTCATTCTCATAACAGTTGCGGCAAACAGAGGTATTGCCATCATTATAGGCATTATCATTGAAATATCTGTCTCCACAGCAGTCACAGGTGAAAGTACTGTCGTCATAGCAATCCTCGCAAACGATACAGTCCTCAACCTCATAATAATTGTCATCATCAATTTCACTGCCGCAGCAGCTACAAATTACTTTACTCATTTTCAAAATCTCCTTTAAAATAAAATTTGACCGCCAGTGACGTAAGCCACTGACGGTCTTAAAATTATGCTGATTTAGTTTTTGTTCTTTTCAGGCTGTTGATTGCCTTGCCGAGCATTTCAGGTGTCATTTCGTTAATGCTTTTCACACCATATCTCGACAGCACAGTATCAAGCAAAACACCTGTTCTTTTGAGTTCGCTGTCAAATTCACAAAATTGCATATTGACAGGCTGTGCATTATGCACATTTTTCGGGAACATAGAATAGACAACCTCGCCCGTATCGCCGTTCACGATTGACAATGATATAATTTCTCTGTCCTTGCTGTAGGATATTTCGCTGACGGAAAATTTGTCGTAGCATATCAGCTTGTCATTCCTTCGCTGAATATTGCACTTTTGAGCTGACACCCATATGAACGGTGCTGAATAAAGTTCACGCCCGATACCGACTGAAACACAGGCTCTTTTAAAGCTGTCCGAAGCCTGTCCTTTTTCTTTCTCTGTGTAGCTGACTGTTCCGACATCTTGTTTTGATATCCAGGATTGCTTTTCGCTGTCCCAAATCTCAACAGTGCAGTACAGATTCCCGTCAATGCTTTGATGTGTACGTTTCCAGCCAAAGATGCCGAATGTTTCATCAAGAATTTTCATATCTGCCCTTGCATCCTTGTACAAAAGCAGGGACAAGCCTTTTTCGTTGATAGTACCGATACGGCATTCGATTTCATCAGCTCTTAACAGTCTTATTTCCATTTATTTCACCTCCTCTAACTCAAGCTGAAACGCCTGTACTGTGAACTTGTAAGGTATTTGCTGTACAATTCAGGATTATCAGTCTTAAATTTTGTCGTGTTGAATTTTGATGAAACGACCTGCTTCCATGAAATTTTGTACTTGCCTGCAAAGCCGGTTTCATTTTCTTTCAGCACATTCTTGATACGGTTACATACTGCATCTTTTGCACTTGTCAGCCTGTCAATTTCATCTGCAAGTCTGTTGTACTCCTCGCATTCAGAGATAAGTTCTTCAGGCAGTTTCACAGCCAGACCGTTTGACACATTGTATTTGCTGTTGAAATATTCTGTTGTAGCCCTTGTGCCGTCAATATCAGGTTCAATGCCGCCTAAAACATTCACTTCCCAAAAATATTTTTCCATAGCAATGATTTTAGAGATAATCTCATTATCACGCTCAATCAGCTTGTACAGGAAATGATTGCCGCCAATCAGTGCGGCTATGTAGGCTTTTTTGGTATTTGTGACAGCCATATAGTGTTGTACTTGGAGCATATACTCCAGTGGGATACCGTTTTGCCATTCATCAAGCTTATATGCCGATGCAGTCTTAGCTTCAAATATGAACATTTCGCCATTCACTTTCACTACACCATCAAGATTGGCAAGCATAAAGGGATATTCCTCACTTTGCAGGAGCATATGCTTTTGCCTGACCTTAAAGCCCGTTCTTTCCATGAATTCTTTACGGATAACAGGCTCAAGAACCGTGCCGAAATGAGTATATTCATTTTCACTTTCAGCAGGTTCTGTCTGACCTGTTTTTTCCAGCCAAAGTTGATATGCCGACTTGTAGGGATTGATTCCGGCGATAACTGATACATCTGAACCGCCAATTCCCATCGTTCTGTACCTGAGCCAGTCGGCATGACTCAGATTTACAGTTTTTACCAGCGCTCTTGCATTCACGACTGTCACTCCTTCTTTTTCTCAAGCAAGAACTTAATGAATTCCTCAGCAATGTCTACGAGGATTCCGCCGATAAGTATCAGGATAGTTTTTGTCTGCTTCATTTTTTCGCACTTCCTTTCATCGCACATATGCGTTATTCAAAGGAATAATATATAGCTGTAAGTGGAAACTTTCCGTTTGACAAAAGATCAAAACTGACAAACACTACAATAAAATGAAATAAACCGATTTCAACCTGATTTACGAAAGGGAGGAACACAGAAAATGTTTGAGAAAATGCCTGATATACTGACATTCAAGGAGTGCCAACAGATACTAAAGATCGGAAAAAATTCTCTGCTGAATTATTTACATTCGGGAGAACTCGACGGATTCAAGCTTGGCAGCAGATGGCGTATCTATAAGTACAGCCTGATAGAATTTCTGACCAAGCGATAACAAAAGCAGCTGCACAATGGTAATAGTTACCTGTGTAGCTGCTGAAAATTCTGTTAGTACGGTTTTGATAATATCTACAAAATCGTTCTTTGATGAGTTTATTTCGTCTTAACAAAATCATTTACAGGAGTGTATGTATTAGTGGATAGAGCTATTTGCCCTTATCAGACCTGCTCAATCAAAACGAAAAAACAAACAGAATTCCCACATAATATCCGGTTTATCTGGGTAATTCCCGAATATACCGGATATTATGTGGGAATATTTATTTTTTGTTTTGTTTTTCATATTTTTCTACTATTTGACTATACAGCTTTTCTAATTTTTCCTGTAACTCTTTATCATAAAAATCATTGTCATAGTTCCTAATGATCTCATTACTTTTATCACCAAATTCTGCACGAGCAGTATCCCATTTAGATTGAGCATATTCATTAGGTTTCATTCTTGAGTCAAATCTTTTCTGTATTTGTCTCTTGGTATGCTTGACTGGTATTATCTTGCTTCCTTCGTATCGTTCATCAGAAGTTAACTCATCACAGCGTTTCTTCATATTGTCAAGTTTTGGATAATGACATGTTTTCTGACTTTTAGCACCGGAAATATAAAATCTACCGCAGAACAGGCAATAATTGATGCTTTTTTGTTTTTCGTAAAACCATTTCAAGTAAAGATATAACAGTAATTCAAAGCTATTTATTTCAAATTTGAAGCCATTATATGCATTAGTGGTTTCTTTGTATCTTTTTGAAAGCAAAGAATAAAAGTCAACCATTTTTTGGGGGTTGTTTATTTTGGGTGGCTTATCTTCAAATAAACCAAATTGATTAGATAATTTGTGTATGAGGTCTGTTGTTAAAATATTACTTTGGTTTTGTAAATTGAATTTTTTGACGCTTTTCTTGAGATCTTTTGGCAAATATTTCATGTAGTTTACTATTAAGCCAGTAAACGACAATTGGTGTCTTTTGAAAGTGGGACTTGCAAGCAAGATTATATGTGCTTTAAACCAAGTAATGGTAACTGAAAGATTATGAAGTGGAGAATACTCGTTATTTTTTATTATATGAAATCTCTTCACTACCTGATCAAAGGCAATGTTAAAATCTCCTTTATTTTCAAACTTATATATGATGTCCATTACTGGTTTATAGTATTTCAAAATGGTATTCCTCAAATATTCGTCATCAAAATCATCAATGGATATATCTATGATTTTAGGTTCTTCTGTCAACACAATAGCATACAGATAGAATAATATTTGATCTTCCAAATACTGCTTACCGAATGTCATATTATACCACACATAACTGTTATAGGGAGTATAACTAAAAAAAGGATGAATATCAGTTAATAATTTCAAAATATCTCTTATGGTTTCTGCTAACGATCCTATCGTATATGAATTATAGTTATCAAGGTATGCTAAGATCATTCCCTTTGCTATCATTATTTTTCTCTCTGTATCTATATTTACTATTTCTATAATTCGTTCTGGGGAATTGTAGTATCCTTCCATATTCTTATATTGATCAGTATCCCATGAACTATAAGCAAACCATTCTATTATATTATTTTTGATATATATCGGAGTACTAAGATAGACATTTTTGTCACGTTTTTGGTCTGAATAATCTATTATTTCACCATTCTCTTCGATTTTCATAATGTTACCTCCTTGTGATGGATTACAATATAAATTTGATACTGACAATTATTATACATCATTACGGGATTATTTGCAATACAATAGTCAATTTATTAGTTATTTACTGTCCATAATTGACGATGGTTATGACAATGAAATAATGGTATACTCAAATTGTAAGGCAAAGCCTTATACAAAAATTAATAGGAGGTAATCTAATATGATTACAGATTCAAAGAAAAGCGAAATGTTGAGTCATGATGAGATTCCGAAGAACAATACCTTGATAGGTGCAGTTGCTCCGCCGAAAGGTTTGTCAAAATTATCAAATAGGGTACCTAGGAATCCAGACGGCAGTTTAATCGTACCGGTTATATATGGTTCTAAAGAAAAGGCTGATAAGTCCCCGGGGGAAAACCCAACATTACTGGCTGGTGCAGGCAAAGCGAACAACGGCAGAATATGTACCAACAATGAGCTGTCGAAACCTAATGATTCCGGAGTAGCTGCTTCACCGCCTGCCATCAATACGATACCATATGAGAGCAGGTGTGACGGAATTCCGCCTAAATATCCAAAAGGATGGGAAGAAAAAGATGGGCGAATCTATTCTGACGGTAAACCTGCAACCAACCACATAATTCGCCTCAAAAGACTCCAAACAAAATATTTTGAAAATGGAGACAGTAAGCTCTTTGTTCAATGTTATTTCATCACCGAAGGCAAAATAGTCGAGGTTGATATTCCCTATGACGATCTGCAAAATGGCAAGTTCAAGAAGCATCTGCCCGATGGCTTTGTGGTATTTAATGTATTGAGTAAGCAGTTAGAAAAAAAGTTTTGCAATTCTTTTCTGCAAACCATGGCTGATTTGCCGAATGAAAAAACAACTTGTTTATCATTCGGCTATAACACTATAACTGGTCGGCACGTATTTAATGCCGGTGACAGACTTATCAATGGAGCGGGAATAAGTAATTGGATATCCGATTCTAATGTCATAATGAGGTATGCAAAGCCAAAGCCCCGTATTGTATATAAAGATTGGATGTTCCGCTTAAGTAAAACCAATAATTATCCGCCAGTACTGTCTATAGCAACATTTGTACCGCATATATTACCTATGGTTGATAAAGACAAAAGGGATCGTTACGATTTTTCGCTGTACATAGTAGGAGAAAGCAGCTGCGGTAAAACTGAAATTGCTAAACTGCTTGGCACTCCTTTTGAGGGTAACGAACATATGTTATCACTCTCGAGCGATATCGATGCTATTCATAAGTTATCAGCTTATAAGGACTGCACCGTCGTGATCGATGATCTGAATGCATCAGATTCAGATGAAATCAAACGGAATAAGGAGAAAAAGCTGGCAGGGGTAATTGAAACAAAGCAAAGTATAGGCAGAGATATTGTAGATGGCAAAAACATCAAGATACCTGCTATGCCAATAATAACAGCAGAATATCTCTTGAAAGCAGTAGGGGCACTCAATCGTTGCATGATAGTTCATATTGAGAGACCGTTTAAGCCATCAGAGCTAACCTGGCTACAGGAAAACCATGACACATATATTGCTTTCACAAATTCATTCATAGAGTATATATGCAAGCATTTCGATGAGCTGCAAACTGATGTCAATGAATATCTGTCAACCAGAAAATACCATATGAAAGACGGAGAAGATATTCCCGGCTGGCAAAGGATTTCAAATATACAGTTTATTCTTGAGGCTACATTAATGGTAGTGATGAAATTCTTTGGTGACAAGGATGATATACCGGGTTATTTTCCGAGCTTTTGGTCTCCATTTAAAGAGTCTATTCAAGAATGTAAAGAGTATACCGCTGACCTGCTTAGAAAACGATCAATGGATAAGGAGGAACTGCTGATGTATGAATTAGTATCTGCGATCTGGGATCCAAAATCCGGAATTGTCACAGACAATAAGACCTCTTTTCTTAGAGACTTGGATAATCACAAGAAAAGTCTTCCCGAAAGATTTGTCTACTACCATGAGGATAAAAAATTGTTCTGTCTGAGATCAGAAGATGCAGAACAATTTCTTGATGGAAAAATGTCCAACAGGAAGATTACGCAAAAGTTTGATGAAATGGAACTTATCCAGACAAAAAAATCAGATAGAACCATTGAAATCTTCAAAAAAGAGAAATCCAATCCGTTTAAGAATGTCAGATTCATTTGTTTGAAACAGAAGGCCATTGCAAATTATCTTGGTGTGGAAAACGAATTCTTACCGCCTAATATCAAAGATGAAACCTATAAGGGTTATTTCGAACATAGTATAATGACTAATTCTGATAATTATTCCGCTCACACAATGCCTGAACAGGATGAAACAGATTGTTCAGATATTGCAGACCAGATGTGTGGTAAGTCTAAAAATAAAAACACATTGAATATATGGGATTTAATCAAAGATATGCCTACAGAATAAAAAGCATTATAAGAAATTCTGATTATACATCATACTTATATAGACTATGAGGAGGTGAAATTCATGAATAAATCAATCGAGATACCTATTTACCAGAAGCAGAACCTTACCATTGAAGAGGCAGCGGTGTATTCCAATATAGGTCAGGGTAAACTCCGTGAAATGACCGACAACGATAACTGTCGCTTCGTTATATGGGTTGGCAAGAAAAGGCTGATAAAACGCAAAATGTTCGATGAATACATCGAAAAGCAGTTTTCAATCTGACAATCTATGCTGACAGCCTGATATGACAGACTGTCAGCATTATTGACTACAAGAGGAGGTTTTCAATATGGCTCAGAGAAGACGGGACAACAAAGGCAGAATTCTTAAAGACGGTGAAAGTCAGAGAAAAGACGGTTCCTATGATTACCGCTGGAGGGACAGAAAAGGTAAACGTCATTCTATCTATGGCAGAACTCTTGAAGAACTTCGTGAAAAGGAAGACGATATTTTACAGGATCAGAGAGATGGAATCCGTTCAGAAGCAAGGCAGATAACAGTAAATGAAATGTTTGATATATGGCTGAAACTGAAACGTGGCTTGAAGGACAACACCCTGCAGAACTACATTTATATGTATGATATGTTTGTCAGGGATGAACTCGGAACGATCAAGCTTTGTATACTCAGGCATTCCGACATCCGCAGATTCTACAATACCCTCTATGAAGTGAGAGGCATCAAAATATCCACAATAGACGTTATCCATAATGTACTGCACCAGGTTTTGGAATTGGCGGTACAGGACAACTATTTGCGTAACAACATTTCAGACAATGCATTGAAGGAGTTGAAACTCATGCACAATCAGGACAATGAAAAGAAAAAAGCTCTTACAAAGCCGGAACAGGATTTATTCATCAGCTATCTTAAGAAGTCCGTGCAATATGAGCATTGGTATCCCATATTTACAATTATGGCATATACAGGTATGCGTGTCAGTGAAATTACAGGATTGAGATGGTGTGACATAGATATGAAGAAAGGCATGATTGATGTCAATCATACACTTATCTACTATAAGCACCGTCAGAACGGCTGTTACTACAATGTACATACGCCCAAAACCAAATCCGGTATCAGAACGATTCCTATGCTTTCGGTTGTCAAAGAGGCTTTTGAAAAAGAAAAGGAATTTCAGGAGTCGGCAGAAATAAGCTGTCAGGTCACTATCGATGGCTATACCGATTTCATATTCGTCAATCGTTTCGGAAATGTCCATAATCAGGGTACTTTGAACAGGGCTATCAAACGTATTATCCGTGACTGCAATCAGGAAATACTTGATAATGATGGTGCAAATAAAAATGTCCTTCTCCTTCCGAATTTCAGCTGTCACAGTCTGCGTCATACCTTTGCAACAAGAATGTGTGAAGCAGGTGTGAATCTGAAAGCCATGCAGGATATTCTCGGTCACGCTGATTATACTACAACAATGAATATTTACACCGATGCAACCCAGGAATTGAAGGAGTCCGAAATCAGTGAGCTGGATGAGTTTCTGAAAAAGGACAAGCAGGAGGATTCAGAAGACGAATAACAAACAGCGTTGCAGACGATAAAATGTTCTGCAACGCTGTTTTTATTTTTTATAACCGATAAAATTGCAATATATGTGCTTTTATTTTTTATAACTGATATATTTTTTGTCTTTGAGTGATGAAATTTCTTATGGTTGATATTCAGATAAAGTTATGTTAAAATGGTATTGAATCAAGCTGTAAATTGAATTACAAAATGTTGAGG
>Ga0310695_10015414_pt1 | contig 10187 bp, 5 predicted proteins | sample RumenRJG_04DNA_FD_203882 | JGI IMG/M metagenome (GOLD analysis project Ga0310695, IMG submission 203882) | Bovine rumen microbial communities from Lethbridge, Alberta, Canada - RJG_04 (v2) (version 2) | ecosystem: Host-associated > Mammals > Digestive system > Stomach > Rumen | place: Canada... | reverse complement strand
TTGCTTTAAGCCGGCGAATAATTCTGCACTGCTGGATTCAATCACAGAAATATTTATGTTGGGGTGCTGCTCATTGAAGCTTTTGATTAAACGCGGCAAAAAGCATGCTGTTACGAAATTCGTCCCACCGATGACCAGACTGCCGCTTTCCAGTTCAGCCAAATCCGTGATATAGCGGTGCAGGTTTTTCTGTATCTGAAATATTTTTTCGGCGGCTTCAATATAGGCTTGTCCAGCATCGGTGAGCCGCAGGGGCGAATGGGAACGGTCAAAAATGGGCAAACCTAGTTCGCCTTCTATTTTTTTTACGGCGGCCGATAAAGCCGGCTGTGTCATATAGAGTTTTTTGGCGGCCGCAGAAAAACTCTTTTCTTCATAGATGGTATAAACATACTCCATACCGGTCATGCGAATCACTCCTTGTCATATAAATTTATTTTATATCTTTTATATAGTTATAAGTATTTGATTATATTTTATGCTAATGATATGCTTTAAGCAAGATGAACGTACGCCAATCTGCTTGGAGTTTACGGAGGAGTGAGCGAGATGAAAACAATCGGGATTATGGGCGGTATGGGGCCAATGGCTACGGTGGATTTGATGAAGAAAATCATTTTGGCAACTCCGGCAAGCAAGGACCAGGAGCATATTCCCATGCTGGTGGATAACAATTCCCAGATTCCTGACCGGACGAAAGCCATTATGGGACAGGGGGCATCGCCGGCACCGGAAATGGTGAAAACGGCCAAGCGGCTGATGATGGCCGGTGCTGATTTTATCATTATTGCTTGCAATACGGCACACTATTTTCTGCCGGAAATTTTGCCGCAAATCAGTATTCCGGTGTTATCCATCATTGATGTAACCACGAACAGCGCCTTGGAAAAGGGCTTTAAGTCCGTAGGGCTGCTGGCGACCACAGGGACAGTTTCTACTGGTCTTTATCAGAAGAAGTTAGAGGCGAGTGGGATTCAGTGCATTACCCCGCCAACGGATAAACAACATCTGATTGATGATATGATTTACCAAGGAGTCAAGGCAAATAACGAGAATTATGATACCCGTGCAGTAAAAGAATTATTAGCAGAAATGCAAAACGCTGGTGCAGAGGCGTTCATTCTGGGCTGTACAGAAGTTCCCGTGGCAGTATCCATGTATAAGCTGCAAGGCGAATTTATCGACGCTACAGATGAGCTGGCTAAAGCGGCTATTAGGTTTGCTAAGGAAGAAGAGGCAAACGATACACTGATTGCATAAAGTTAATGTTGCACGTGAAACAAAATCCCCTGCAAGCTGTAAGGCTTGCAGGGGATTTTGTTTAGCTGATTTGCCATTCTACATGGCTGCCTTTATCATTTTTGCGGACGATAAGCTGATTGTCAATTTCCTGTTTTAGTTCGGTTACATGGGAGATAATGCCAATCAATTTGTCGCCATTGGAAAGGCGCTTGAGGACTTTGATGGCCTGACTGCGGGAGTGGTCGTCAAGGGAGCCGAACCCTTCATCGATAAACATGATATCGAGATTGATGGCAGATGTATTAGCCTGAATCTGGTCGGCAAGTCCCAGTGCTAAAGATAGGGCAGCCATAAAGGATTCACCGCCGGAGAGGGTTTTGATATCCCGTACCTTGCCCGTGACGGTGGAGTAGACCATCAGGTCAAGACCACGATTTTTGCCCTGACCGGCATCATCAATGGCGATAAGGCGCAGTTCAAACTGTCCTGCAGACATTTCACTAAAGCGGCGGTTGGCGGCGGCAAGGATTTGGGTCAGGTAATGACGTTGGACGAAGGTTTCGATATCCATGTGGCTGCCGGATATCTTGCCGGACAGACGGCTGTAGAGCTTGTCAATGCGGGCCGCATCGGCCATTTTGTCCCTGCGGGTGGAAAGGGCTTTTTCCAGAGCGTCAGCAGCCTTCTGATTATGGGAGAGCATCTGCTGGCAGTTCTGGAGTTTTTGACTGATTTCCCGCCAGACTTTGTCGGTTTTTTCCTGCATATCTTTGAGGGAATCCAGGTCAGGGCGAGGACGGTCAGCAATGGTCTGCATAAGGGCCTGTTTCTGTCCCTGAAGGGTGCTGACGGTCTGGTGATAGTTTTGGACTTCCTGCTGTAGGTCCTCGCTGTCGGCAGGGCTATAATTTTGTATTAGTGGCTGCCAGATTTTTTCCGGCATCTGCTCAGTGGTGCAGCTTTCCTGATAGTCACTGAATGTTTTATCCCGCTCGGCGGTCTGGCCGGGAATTTTATCGCTGGCATCTTTCAGCAGGGTTTCGGCCTGCTCCCGCGCAGCCGTGGCAATTTTGGCCTGTTGTTCAAGCCGGCGGACTTTTTCCTGAGCTGTGGTGAGTTGGTCTGTAAATTCCGCAAGTTCTCTTTGGGCTGCGGCTTCCGTCTGATAGGTGATTTGCGCAGAGAGGGTTTTCAGCTGTCCCTGTAATTCCTGCAGCTGGCTGTCTGCCTGACGCTGTTCAGTATCCGCTTTTTCCCGCTGTATTTTGAGCCTGTCAGCTTGTGCATCGCTTTGGTCAAGCTGCTTCTGGATGACTTCAAGTTCCTGTTTTTGCTGGTTCAGCCTGGCTTCCTTTTGTTGGAGCAGGGCCTGCCATTTTGTTAAATGGGGCTGAATGTCGGTCAGCTGGCTGTCTGCAGGCAAATCAATGTATTCGCTCAGACTTTGGCAGAGGTTGTGAAGGCCTTCCTGGAACTGCTGTTGAAGATTTTGCAGATGGATGCTGTCCTCGCCGGATTTTCTGGACAGTTCCATTTGCTGATGGTTGAGTTCATTGACCTTATCGGCAAGGGCTTGCAATTCCTGACGCTCTAAGGGCTTTTCATCAGCAGACAGGCGGTGGGGGGCAGGATGCTTACGGGAACCGCAGACGGGGCAGGGTTCTCCTGCAGTAAGATTTTCCGCCAGGAGTCCCGCCTGGGCATCAAGAAAAATTCTCTGCTGGTTTGCGTAGTTTGTATGTTCTTTTTCGTATTTTGCTTTGGCCTGCAGGTAATTATTCTGGCTCTTTTTGGTGGCTGCTGCTGCTTTTGTTATTTCTTGCTGTAAGGTGAGCAGTGTTGTGTGGGCCTTCAGCCAATGCTCCAGTCTGGCGGCTTGCAGGTTATATTCTCCCTGCTCCTTGTCAACGCCTGAAAGTTCCTGCTGGCGTTTCTGCCATTGGCTGACCTGCTGGGCAAAGTCTGTTTCCTGTTTTTGTATGGCATCTAACTGAGCCTGGGCAGACTGAACTTTCGTTTGCAGGGATTTTTCCTGAGTTTGCAGGGCATGTATCTGTCGTAATACTTCCAACGCCTTGTTCACTTTTGTCTCAATGGCGGTGTGTTCCCTCAAGGCCTGCTGGTGGGTCTCCCGGGCTTTTTGCAGTTCGCTTTGGCTGTTTTGTTCTGTTTCCTTCAATTCCGGCAGGTTTTTCTCCTGTGTTTGTTTTTGCAGGGTCAGACGGTTAAGGCTTTTTTCCATATCCTGCCAACGCTGATAGATGGTGGCAATTTTATGAGCTGTATTGATGCCTTTGGCCAGTTGTTCCTTTTTTATCTGGTCATCTTTTCGGCTGGCTAATTCTTTTTCCTGGGTGAGGTTTTTATCCAGTTCGCTGTAAGTGCTGTCAAGAGTCATAGCAGCGTTATAAGCCTGCATGGCCTGCTCACGTGCCTGTGCGGCTTTGTCTGTCTCTGCCTGCAGAGCCGCTTCGTTATCCTGCAGCTGGCGGCAGAAGGGGACAAGTTTATTGACGAGTTCCTCGATATCCACGATATGGATATCTTTGGTCTGTTGGATACGGGTTCTGAGTGCGGACAATTCGCTGGTGTTCTCATCGGCAGGCAAGGAAAGTCCTTCTACCATGCCCTGACAGCGTTGGATGAGGTTTTTCATTTCTCCCTGCATGGCTGTGTTGCGGGCTTTGAGTTCATTGACGATATTATCGAAGATTTCCGTGCGGAAAAGGCGGCGGAAGATTTCCTTTTTCTTGGAGGACTCCAGCCGCAGCAGTTCCATGAATTCCCCTTGGGCAATCATACCTACCTGCATGAATTGTTCCTTGGTCAGCCCTATAATTTCCTGAAGTTTGGCGTTGATGTCGGTTTTTTTGCCAAGAAAATCCTTGCTGTCGGGCATAGTCAGGGAGGCTTTTTCATTGATGGAAATATCGCCACCCTTGCCCCGCTGGCGTTTGTGCAGATGGGCTGGCACGCGGTGTACGGTGTAAATTTGTTCCACACCGCCGGATAGCTCACTGAAGGTCAATTCGACAAAGGGCTCGACATCAAGACCTACAAACTGGCTTTGCAAATCATTACCGCTTTTTTTGTTGCTAATGGAGCTGTTTTCCCCATAAAGGGCAAAGACAAGGGCATCGAAAATGGTGGTCTTGCCGGCTCCGGTGTCGCCGGTAATCAGAAAGAGGTTCTGGCTGGGGCAGGTGAAGTCGATAAGGGTTTTGGCGCCATAGGAGCCGAAGGCCTGCAGGGTAAGCTGAATTGGTTTCATGATTTTGCCTCCGTATCATTGGTTTGCACTTTATTGATAATCTCGGCCAGCAGGGCTTCTTCAGACGCATCTAAATCGTTTAGGAAGGCCTGGCAGAGGGCGAAGGGCGAAAGCTGCTCCTGGGCGGCAATTGGGCTATCATAATTGGCACTATACCGGACTGAGCGGCGGACTTCCAGCAGATTGGGAAAGGCGGCATTGAGCCTGTCCTGCATATCGAAGATGTCCAAATCATCTTCATCCGTCAGCGTGATGCTGACATAATCTTCAGAGGGGGAGGACAGCACATTGGCCAGCGTGTCCTGGATTTTTCGTACAGCGTGCAGAGGGTGCAGCAGCAACGGGGTTGTACGGGCTTCCCCCTTGGGGCCTATATCCACTTCGATAATGGTCTTTTCTTGTCCAGCTTCGCTGACGGAGCAGGATAATGGTGTGCCGCAATAACGGTAACAATCCTTGCCGTTGAGTTTTTGGGGCTTATGGATATGGCCAAGGGCGGCGTAGTCGAATTGCTCCAGTAGATCGCCGTTGATGGAGTCGATATTGCCTACAGTGATGATTTCGGAATCACTGCGGGCAATTTCTTCAGCTGAACCGCCTGTGGAAAGGTAAAATTGATGGCTGACCAGTATATTGCGCTGTGTCTGGTCAATTGTTTCACGTGCAACAAGGGCATGGAGGGCGGCATCATAGGATAGGTTATTGCCTTTCTCATCTGTACCCGTGATGCGTTTGACCATAGAGGGTTTGACGAAGGGAAGCAGGTAGAAGTTTACCGGGCCGTATTCATCGTTAAGGGTGACTTGGGCGATATAGTCATCTTCTTCCTGGGGAGGCAGGCCGATGAGATGGATTTTATGGCTGGCCAGCAACTGCCGGAATACATTGACTCGCTGGGCACTGTCATGGTTGCCGGAAATCAGCATGACTTCTGCATCAGGTACAGCCTGATGCATTTGCGTGATAAACTCATCAAAGAGGGCTACAGCTTCTGCTGAGGGAATAGCTTTATCATAAATATCTCCGGCGATTACAATAGCATCTGGTTGGTGTTCACGGGCTTTCGTAACGATTTGTGTCAATATATACCGTTGGTCTGCTGTCAGATCGTGGTTGAATAGTTTCAGACCGATATGCAGGTCGGATAGATGAAAGAATTTCATGGCGATACCTCCTGTACGATATTTGCTCTATCTATTATACCGCGAAATTTGCGTACGAAAAAGCCAGCCCAAGGGGACTGGCCTGACTTTTTCAGATGTGATGTTGTGTTATGGAAAGGAAGAGAGAATATACAATAATTATATAATCTCATGTCTTCGATAGATGATATTATGCCATAGATACAATGTCGTGTAAAATATGGTTTTTTGATAAACGTATAAGTTTTTCCTATAAAATGAAGCTATATATCTATTTTGTTGCATTATTCATGGAGCCAGCCTGAGCAGGATACGTTCTCTGTTCAGATTTGTCATCTCACGAGGTATCAAAGTGAGGAGTTTCGAGGTTTAAATGTGGTATAATAGGGACAAAAATAATAAGAGGTGAAGAAAGATGACTCTTATACAGATGCGTTATTTCTACGAAGTCTGCCAATGGCAGAATATCACCAAGGCTGCAGAACATCTACATGTTTCCCAGCCGACCATCAGCGTGGCCATGCAGACATTGGAAGCGGAGACGGGATTAAATCTCTTCCATCGAGAAGGGAGAAAGATTATTATTACCAATGAAGGTGGCAAATTACTTGGCAAAGTCAAACACATTTTAGACCAAATCGATCAGCTCGATGATGAAATTCAGGATATGGCACACAATCGCAACCATATTCGCATGGCGATGCCTTTGCAGTTAGGTACACAATTTCTGCCGCGGATATTAGGCGAGTTCCGCCAGCAGCATCCGGAAATCCGTTTGGACATTATCGAATCCGGCGGCATATCGGCTCTGCATATGGTCGAGGAGGAGAAGCTCGATATTGCCTTTACCAACTATGAAGATGGCTTCAGTCAGAAGCTGAACTATGAAAAGCTCTTTGCCTGCGAATGCTGTTTGGTCACTAGTCCCCAAAATCCGTTGGCGGCCAAAAAATCCATCACGATAAAGGATGTTTTGGAAGAACCCTTGGTTTTATTGGACAGCAGCTTCTTTGTCTACCGTATGGTACATGATATGTACGCCAAAGCCGAACAGAAGCCGCAGGTGATACATTATTCTCCTTATCTGCATACCATCAAAAATCTCGTGCGGACGGGGATTGGTTCAACCTTTCTGACGCGTCAGGCCATCCTGCAGCGCGATGATTTGGTCGTCATTCCGCTAGAACAGCCCTTCTATATTAACTCTGGAATCGTCACCAAGAAGGGCCGTCAGGTCTATGATGATGAACGCCTGCTCATTAAATACCTCAAGGAAATTACCAGCAATTGCACCCATTGACCACTATGCCGGCACCGATTTTTTTCTAACGGCGCCGGCTAAAAAAAAGAATTTACTGAAAATACTATAAAGAAACATAAATAAAGCACAAATAAAAAACAATAAAAAGATTGACAAAGCGATTGTGCGATGTTATATTATAAATGTGCTCGAACACAGGAAGACTTAAATCAAAACAAAGAAACGAAGTTAGTACACAATGACAATGGGTTCCTCTAGTGTAGCGGAGAAGAAAATCTCCAGCGCATTCATTTATTTCTTTGGTTCGTTTGGTGGTATTCTTTTCGGTTACGATATCGGCGTTATGACCGGTGCTTTGCCCTTCCTGCAGAATGACTGGGGGCTGGCCGGAAACGCCAGCATTATCGGTTGGATTACTTCTTCGGTTATGTTTGGTGCCATTTTTGGTGGGGCACTGGCAGGTCAGCTTTCCGATAAGCTTGGCCGCCGCAAGATGATTCTTTTATCAGCACTTATTTTCGTTGTTGGTTCGATTTTATCCGGCCTGGCGCCGCAGGATGGTTCGCTGTATCTGATTGCTGTGCGCGTGCTCCTGGGCTTGGCTGTTGGTGCAGCTTCGGCTCTCGTACCGGCGTATATGTCGGAAATGTCTCCGGCACGTCTGCGCGGGCGTCTCTCCGGTATCAATCAGACCATGATTGTGTCCGGCATGCTGCTGTCCTATGTCGTTGACTTCCTATTGAAGGATATGCCGGAAACCATTGCCTGGAGACTGATGCTTAGTCTGGCTGCAGTGCCTGCAATCATTTTGTTCTTAGGCGTACTTCGTCTGCCGGAATCTCCGCGTTTCCTGGTTCGTCATGGCAAAGTTGAAGAAGCTCGTCAGGTACTCGGCTTTATCCGTGAGAAAAACGAAGTGGATGCGGAACTCCGCGACATTCAGGAAACCGCCCAGGAAGAAACAGCAGCTGCTGCCAATACTTCGCTGAGCACCCTTCTTTCCGACAAATACCGCTATCTGGTTACGGCTGGTGTTGGTGTGGCTGCCTTCCAGCAGTTCCAGGGCGCTAATGCGATATTCTATTACATTCCGTTGATTGTGGAACAGGCTACGGGGCAGGCTGCCAGTTCCCAGCTGATGTGGCCCATCATTCAGGGTATCCTGTTGGTACTTGGTTCTCTGGTATTCCTGGCTATCGCAGACCGTTTCAAACGCCGTACGCTGCTCACGCTGGGCGGCACGGTTATGGGCTTGTCCTTCATCCTGCCGGCTGTAATCAACAGTATAGTGCCGGATACGGACCCCATGATGATTGTTGGTTTTCTCTGTGTGTATGTTGCTTTTTACTCCTTTACCTGGGCACCCCTTACCTGGGTTATTGTTGGTGAAATATTCCCCCTGGCAATCCGCGGCCGTGCATCCGGTATGGCTTCCTCCTTTAACTGGATTGGCTCTTTCCTGGTTGGTCTGTTGTTCCCAATTATGACCGCCAGCATTTCGCAGGCCGCCGTATTTGCCATCTTTGGCTGCATCTGCCTGTTGGGCGTAGCCTTTATCCGGACCTGTGTACCGGAAACGCGTGGTGCAACGTTGGAAGAAATTGAAGCAGCGGGGATTGCACACGGAAAAAAAGATGAAGCCTGCCCAGCGACAAATATGGGCTAAATAGATAACCATCATCATATAGGAGGCTATTGGTTATGGACTTGGTAAAAAATGCGGCATGCATCGAAAGTGGTGCCACGGCACTGGGGGTGGAGCTGGGCTCCACCCGTATCAAAGCCGTGCTCGTGAACGATGCTTGCGAAACCTTGGCAAGCGCCAGCTTTGAATGGGAAAATCAGCTGGTCGATGGCATTTGGACATATGAAATGTCCGAAGCCTGGAAGGGAATTCAGACCTGCTTCAAGGAACTGGCGGCAGATGTAAAGAGCCGCTATCATGTGTCCCTCACGCAGATTGGTTCCATTGGCATCAGTGCGATGATGCACGGCTATCTGCCCTTTGACAAGGACGGCAAACAGCTGGCGCCTTTCCGCACCTGGCGCAACAACATCACTGGCGTTGCGGCAGACAAGCTGACGGAAGCGCTGAATTTCAACATTCCGCAGCGTTGGAGCATTGCCCATCTGTATCAGGCCATCCTAAATGGTGAGGAACATGTCAAGGACATTGACTTCCTGACGACGCTGGCAGGCTATATTCACTGGCAGCTCTGTGGGGAAAAGGTCTTGGGCGTAGGTGATGCTTCGGGCATGTTCCCTATTGATGAGGCAACGGGTGATTATGATGCAGGAATGGTCAAAATCTTTGACAGCTTGCCGGAAGTCGCCAAACAGCCGTGGAATCTGATTGCTGTGCTGCCGAAATCCCTGCGGGCTGGCGTGGAGGCTGGCCATCTGACAGAGGCTGGGGCAAAACTTCTTGACCCGAGCGGAACCTTGCAGGCCGGGGCTCTCATGGCACCGCCGGAAGGCGATGCCGGTACCGGCATAGTATCGACAAACAGCGTGCGCAAGCGCACAGGTAATATTTCCGTCGGCACTTCGGCGTTCTCCATGAATGTATTGGATGAACCGTTAAAGGCTGTGCATCGGGACATTGACATCGTCACAACCCCCGATGGTGCCAATGTGGCCATGGTGCATGTCAATAACTGTTCTTCGGATATCAATGCCTGGGTCAATATGTTCGGCGAATTTGCCAAGGCTATCGGCCATGAGCAGACACCGGCAAAACTCTACAGCACCCTCTTTAATACGACAGTCGGTGCCGATAAGGATGCTGGCGGGCTCGTGAATTACAGCTGCCTGTCCGGGGAAAATATCACCAAGGTGGAAGCTGGACGCCCGTTGTTTGTACGGACGCCGCACAGCCATATGAATCTGGGCAACTTCATGCTGGCACAGCTTTATGGTTCGTTTGCACCGCTGAAAATCGGCATGGATGTGCTCATTCAGGATGAAGGCGTCAAGACCGATGTGATGGTGGCTCAGGGCGGACTCTTTAAGACGCCGGTCATCGCGCAGCAGGTACTCGCCGACAGTCTGGGGATTCCCATTACCGTAATGGATACGGCTAGTGAGGGCGGCCCTTGGGGCATGGCAGTGCTGGCGGTTTATGCCAAGGAAGGTGCTAAGGAAAGTCTGCCGGACTTCCTCGACAGCAAGGTGTTCAAGAATCCGCAGAGCACTACGCTGACGCCGAATGCGGCAGGTGTGGAAGGATGCAAGAAGTTCATCGCCAACTATCAGGCGGGCTTGGCTTTGG
>Ga0310695_10015412_pt1 | contig 10188 bp, 7 predicted proteins | sample RumenRJG_04DNA_FD_203882 | JGI IMG/M metagenome (GOLD analysis project Ga0310695, IMG submission 203882) | Bovine rumen microbial communities from Lethbridge, Alberta, Canada - RJG_04 (v2) (version 2) | ecosystem: Host-associated > Mammals > Digestive system > Stomach > Rumen | place: Canada... | reverse complement strand
GCAAAGGTCGTCGTGCGGTGGTGCTCCTTTTGGTTGACGATGTATTGCTTGATCACCGGAATCTTTTCGCTGGAATAAGAAAACGCTGCATAGCCCTCGCCCCAACCTTTGAAATGTGGGAATAGTGGATTTCCTTTCAGCCAGTTGTGGGTGGTAAACTTTAGCCCCCTGACGAATTCCGAAACGGCGATGTGTGGCGGTATTGACACCAGCAAATGGAGATGGTCGGTCATGCCGCCAATACGATACAATTTCGCATGGTGTTTGTTGGCATAACCGAGAATGTAACTGTACAACTCCCGCTCGTTGGCCTCTACGATAGTGTGCTCGCTGCGGTAGGTGCGGAACACGATGTGATAAACAAGGTTGGTATAACTCATGACATCGCAAAAGTAGTGAAAATGCAGCAATCGAGCAAGTCGACAGCAAGGGGGTCGCCGCAGGCGACAGACGATAGCAGTTGCGACTACCCCCAGTGAAAGCAACCTGCTCGCCGAGGCTCGCTCGGTCGCTTTTACTGGGGGTTACTCAGCGGGCACCCTCCGGGTGCAACGGCATCATCACCACACACAAGGCGAGACGGTCGGGTCGTCAACCAAACTGGATGGTGTTGCTCGACTCCTGGCGACGTGCCGAGGCGGGTTTTTCGCCTGCCGTGTCGGGTTTTGCGGGCTCCGAGGGACGCGCGGCGGCCATCTGCAACTCGCGCACACGCTGCTTGCGCTCGGGCTGGCGGTTGTAACTCGTAGTGTTCTCGAGAATTTCCAGGATGTCGTCGTTGTCGATGTCCTGCGGGCGCAGCACGATGTATTGTGCCTCGGCTTGCGCGCGCTCCACCCCGCGCACGGCATCTTTGCCATAGACGCTCTCCAGGCGCTCCTTGTCGTCGGCGCCCACCTTCTCCTCCACAGCGGGACGCGGCACCTTGGGACGTGCCACGGCCGGACCCTCGGTCTCACCCTCAAGCGACACGTTGAAGCCGGCGGCAAGGATGGTAATCTTGATGCGGTCGTCGAGCGACTCGTCGTAGCAGAAACCCGTAATCACGTCCACCTCCTGGCTGAAGTTGGCCATGAACGCCTGCATCTCGCTCATCTCGGCCATCTTGAAGGGATTCTCGGCCTTGGGGTTATAACTCACGTTGATGAGGATGCGTTGCGAGCCATAGACGTCGCGGTTCTTGAGTAGCGGCGACTCCAGGGCGTCCTCGATAGCCTTGGTCACGCGGTTCTCGCCCTCGCCATAGCCCGAACTGATGATGGCCACGCCGCCATTGCGCAGGGTGGTGTTCACATCGTTGAAGTCCAGGTTCATCTGTCCGTCGGCGGTGATGAGTTCGCTAATCGAGCGAGCGGCGATGGTGAGTGTGTCGTCGGCCTTGCCAAAGGCATTGTTGAAGTCCAGGTCGGGATAAATGTCGATGAGGCGCTGGTTGTTGATGATGAGCAACGCGTCCACATATTTGCTCATCTCGTCGGCGCCATCGAGGGCCTTGAGAATCTTCTTCTGACCCTCAAAGAGGAATGGGATGGTGACGATGCCAATGGTGAGCACGCCCTTCTCGTGGGCGATGCGCGCCACGATGGGTGCTGCTCCGGTGCCCGTGCCGCCACCCATGCCAGCGGTGATAAACACCATCTTGGTCTGGTCGTCGAACAGCGCCGCGATGTCGTTAGCGCTCTCCTCGGCAGCCTGGCGAGCCACCTCGGGCTTGTTGCCGGCACCCAGGCCCTCGGTAGTGGTGGGGCCTATGAGCAGGCGGTTAGGGACAGGCGACATGTTCAGCGCCTGACGGTCGGTGTTCAGCACGACAAACGACACGCCGGCCACGTGTTGCTCATACATGTGGTTGATGGCATTGTTGCCGCCGCCACCCACGCCCACGACCTTGATGATGGTGGGCGTCTTTTCGGTCTCGACAAATCCAGGATTGTCCTGAATCATATCTTGGATATTCTTGTCGGGGATATTGGAGGTATTCATCTTGTGTTATCTTAGAAAATGTGAATGAATGATGCAGTATGTGATGTCATGTGGGGTTGCAAAAGATTATATTTCCTCTTCATCCTCCGACATGTACTGTGAAAACTTTCTGGCCATACTTCTGATCCAACTTGTCTTCTGTTTATCCTTCTTGGGCGCTTTTGTAGGCTCATTGACCGGTTGCGCATCGCCTGGGCGCGGATTCACGTCGGGACTCTCAAACGTGCGGCGCTCGAGGCAAGTCTCGTTAGGCTCAATGAGTTCGGCAGCCTTGGCAAGCAGGGAGAACAACTCGATGTTCTCTGGACGATTGTAGTTGTGGTTGAGGATGTTGAGTGTTGCCGGGCATTGTGCCAGACGCACCTTGCACTTGGTCACATCCTCAAGTTTTTGCGGCAGGCCCTGCATGAGTGCGCCTCCGCCCAGCAGCACGAGGTTGCGCACGTCTTGCTTGAGACCCGAATTGTCGATTTGCTGGTTGATGTTGGCAATGATTTCGCCCACGCGTGCCTCGATATACTTAGCCGCGTCGCTGCTCTTCACGTCCTCGATGACCACGGCGTCCACGTTGGCAGGGTCGAGCGGGTTGTTGATGTTCTTCTTCACACGCTCGGCGGTCTCCTCGACCACGGTGAGGCCGTTCATGATGTCGCGGGTCACGTTGCGGCCGCCCAAGGGCAGGGTCGACAAGAAGGCCAACGCGTTGTCCTTGTACACCACCACGGTGGTCGTCTCGGCGCCGATGTCGACCAAGATGCAGCCCAGCGAGCGCTCGCTGTCGGTGAGCACCTGCTCGGCAACGGCGATGGGAGTCACCAGATATTCCTTGGCGGTAACGCCAAAATTCATCACACGGTCCAGATTGAGTTTGATGGTGGGCTTGGCAACAATGCGATTCACCTTGATTTTTATCGACGAGCCATATTGTCCCACCGGCGTGGTCGTCGCCGTCTTGTCGACGAAATAGGCGCTGGGGACCACCGTGATGGTCTCGTAGGACTTCACCGGGCGGCTCGAGGCTTCGCGCACGATGCGCTCGATGGTCTCGTCGGTGATGGCACGCGACGCGTCGAGGCTGCGGCTAATCTCGTCGGGCTCGCTGTGAAGCGAACGGCCGCTGATGCCCACATAGGTCTGCGTGATGCGACCGTCGATGCGGCGCTCCAGTTCCTTGATGATGCGATTGATGGCGCTACGCACGTTCTCCACATTCTGCACGCAGCCATAGCGCACGCAGTTGATGAGTTTCTCCTCCACGAGATGGCTCACCGAGACCAAGCCTATCGACGACTTATCAGCGATAGCGCCCACAATCTTGGAGCTACCGATTTCAATGGCGACTATATATTGTACCTGTTCCATGTTGATGTGATGATATGTTTGATTTCAATTATTGGTTGTTTTTGTCTTCGGTTTTTGGTTTTTAGGAGTAGTGGGCTTCACGATGGGTGCGCCGTCGATGCCCATCGTCTCGGCATCGGCCATGGGCTCGTCGTCCTCGGGGTCATACTCGATGACGGTCTTCACAGCCTTGGCGCGGCGCGTGGCCACCACCTGGCCGTGCCACTTGAGCGAGATGGTGTCGTAGGTGAGCCATCCGCGAGCGGGAAGCACCTTGGAGTAGAACAGGCGCAACTTCTTGAATTTGGCGGCATAGTCTTGCGCAGTGCCCATGTTCACCACGTGGCCCGAGATGCTGGGCACGAAATAGATGTTGTTGGTGTCGCGCATCATGTACATGGTCACGAGGCTGCGCAGCGTGGTGTCGCGCTCCACATAGTCTATCATGGGGAGCAGGCGCGTGGGAGGATAGGCCGCGGTGAAGTGACCTTGCACCACGGGCACATCGGCATGAAACGCCGCCGTGGCCGCCATGCGTTTCCCGGCGCGATTCACATAGTAGCAATTGTTGCCGTCGAACACGCGCATCACGGGCACCAGTTGGCTCACGGTGATGATGACGCGACCCTGGGTACCCTTCACACAGTCGGCCTGCTCCAGGTATTCCGACGCGCGCAGCGCTTGCTCAATGGCGGTGGCGTCGATGGCGCTCATGGGCTTGCCCACAGGGTAGATGCCATGTTTCTTCAGGCCGTCGATGATGCCCTTCTCGGTGACAAAGTGGGTAGTGTCGGAGTTGGCAATGCGCACCTCCACACGAGTGCACAACTCGCTGTGTGCACGCGCGCGTCCCCACAAAATGCCAGCCACCAGCGCACCAGTAAAGACCAGCAGCAATAGATATTGAACCAGTTTCTTCAACGTCGTTGCTTTTTTACCTCTTCGACGATTTTGGGCAGCAAGTTGGCGATGTCGCCCGCACCCACTGTCAACAAAACGTCAAAGTTACGAACAGAAATTGAATTTATCAAATTTTCTTTGCTATAAATGTTTTTCTCTGCGCATGTTAACTTGTCGAGAAGCATCTCGCTGCTCACCCCCTCGATGGGAAGTTCCCGGGCAGGATAGATGGGCAGCAACAGCACCTCGTCGGCCAGCGAGAGCGCCTGGGCGAACTCGTCGGCAAAATCGCGGGTGCGCGTGTAGAGGTGAGGCTGGAAGATGACGGTGATTTTGCGCCCGGCATAGAGTTGTCTCACGCTGGTGATGCTTGCGCGTATCTCGCTGGGATGGTGCGCATAATCGTCGATGACCACTTTGCCGTGCTCACCGGGTTCCTTGAGCCAGAACTCGAAGCGGCGCTTGGCGCCCATGAAGGTGGCCATCGCGCGGCGCATGGCCTCTGCGGGTACGTCCACCAGGCGGCAAGCGGCCATCGAGGCGATGGCGTTCTCGATATTGATGTCCACGGGGACACCCAGTTCCACATCGGCGATGGTCTCCCACGGCGTCACCAGGTCGAACACGATGGTGCCGTTGCCCACCCTCACGCGCGCAGCGTGGAAGTCGCCGTCCTCACGGCCATAGGTGTAAATCCTCACGCCGGGCTGCACGCGCGGCTGCAGCGCCAGGCCAGTGTGAACGATAAGGGCACCACCGGGCACGATGAGCGAGGTGAAATGGGCAAAACCTTCGAGGTAGTTCTCTGGCGTGCCGTAGATGTCGAGGTGGTCGGGGTCGGTCGACGTGACCACGGCGATATAGGGACGCAGATGGTGAAATGAGCGGTCAAACTCGTCGGCCTCAATCACCGAGTAGGGGCTGTCGTCACTCAGCAGGAAATTGCTGTCGTAGTTGCGCAGCACGCCGCCCAAGAAGGCGTTGCAGCCCATGCCGCTGTCGTGCAGCATGTGTGCCGCCATGCTCGACGTGGTGGTCTTGCCATGCGTGCCGGCAAAGCACAGGCTCTTGCTGTGCTCGGTGATTACGCCAAGCACACGAGCGCGTTTCACCACCTCAAAGCCATGCTCGCGGAAATAGCACAATCCGGCGTGCTCGGCAGGCACCGCAGGGGTGTAGACCACCAGGGTGCGCTGCGGATCGCGGCAATAGTCGGGGATGAGGGCGGGGTCCTCGTCGAACACGATTTCCACGCCTTCGTTCACCAGTGCGTCGGTGAGTTCGCTGGGGGTGCGGTCGTAGCCTGCCACACGCTTGCCGCGCGACAGGAAATAGCGTTCCAGCGCGGCCATACCTATGCCGCCGGCGCCCACAAAGTATATTGAATCAAATTCTTTCATCTCACTGCGTTTGTTTTTGTTGTTCTGCCCTACTCTAATATATGTGTTGTTCAGTGTTTTTTCTCTGCCACGATGCGATCCACCTGGTTCACGATGGCCTCGTCGGAGCCTGGCAACGCCATGGCGAACACGTTGTGCTCCAGGGTCTCTATCACACCCTCGTCGGCCACGGTGCGCAGCATGGTGTCGACCAGTCGCGTGGGCGCGTCGGCGTCGCGCACCATGATGGCGGCATTGCGGTCGGCCAGGGCCAGCGCGTTCTTGGTCTGGTGGTCTTCGGCCACATTGGGCGACGGCACGAGGATGGCGGCCTTGCCCAGCAGTTGCAACTCGCTGATGGAACTGGCTCCGGCGCGCGACACCACCAAGTCGGCGGCGCGATAGGCCATGTCCATCTCGGCGATGAACGGCACCTGTTTCACGTTGGCTATAGCCGCGCGTTGCACGGCCTCGCGGCACTGCTCATCGTAGTACTTTCCGCTCTGCCACAGCAGTTGCACGGGCGCCTGCGCGATGCGCTCCAGCCCACCAATGAGCGACAGGTTGATGGTGCGTGCCCCCAGGCTGCCGCCCACCACGAGGATGGTGCGCACGTCGGGCTTGAGGCCCAACTTCAGGCGCGCCTCTTCTCGGCTGGCCGTACACTCCAGCAAGGCACGACGCACGGGATTGCCCGTCATCACGATTTTCTCGGCAGGGAAAAAGCGCTCCATGCCGTCATAGGCCACGCAGATGCAGTCGGCCTTCTTGGACAGCAACTTGTTGGTCACCCCGGCATAGGAATTCTGCTCCTGTAGCAAGGTGGGAATGCCACGTCGCTGGGCTGCCTTGAGCATGGGGCCGCTGGCATAGCCGCCCACACCGATGGCGATGTCGGGCTTGAACTCGTCGAGGATATCGCCGGCCATGCGCAGGCTCTTGGCGAGGCGCCACAGCACCTTGAAGTTGCGCAGCAGGTTGCTGCGGTCAAATCCACTCACCGGCAGCAGACGGATTTCGTAGCCTGCCGCAGGCACTTTCTCGGCCTCCATGCGTCCCTCGGCTCCCACAAACAGGATGTTGGCCTCGGGATGACGACGCCTGATTTCATTTGCTATTGACAGCGCCGGGAATATGTGGCCTCCGGTGCCGCCGCCACTGATGAGGATGTTCATAATATCGTGTAGTTTATGGTTATTTCCATACGTTTTTCGGAACTATCTGCGTGGGATTCTCGGCGTCGAGGCCCTCGGGCAGCGACACGTTGTCGGCACGGTTGTTGCCGTTGTTATAGTTGGCGATGGTGCGGCTCACGCTCAGCATCACGCCAAAGGCCACGCTCATCACCACAATGGCCGTACCACCCTTGCTGATGAGCGGCAACGGCTGACCCGACACGGGGAACACGCCCACATTGATGGCCATGTGGAACAAGGCCTGGAAAGTGATGAGCGACGCCATGCCGATGATGAGCAACGACGGCAGCACGCGCTTGCAGCGACGCACAATCATCGCGGCACGAGCCAGCAACCACAGATAGAGCAACAGCACGAGCAGGCCACCGGCAAGACCCATCTCCTCCATGATGATAGAAAAGATGTAGTCGCTGAAGGCCAGCGGCAAGCGACTGCACTCGCGCGAGCCGCCCAACCCCACACCGAACAAGCCACCGTGGGCCTGAGCCATGCGAGAGAACATCTCCTGCTGGTTCTTGTCGGTGAGGTCGCGATATACCAGCGAGTCGCTATACCACCACTCGTGGATGCGGCTTTGCCAGGTGCCCGAGCGCGACAGGAATTTCTTGTCCTCTTTCTTCTCCTCGACGTTGTCGAGCACGATTTGGTCGCTGGGCTGCCCCTGCTGCACGCTCTCCACGCGCAACTCGGCCTCGCCGGCACGCAAGTTCTCCTCCTTGCTGTCGTTGCTCGACTTCACGAGGAAGAACAAGCCGCCTATCACCGCATAGGCCAAAATCATATAAATGATTTTCTTGAGTTTGGCGCCGCCTATGAGCAGCATCGACAGGCTCACGCTCATGAGGATGAGCGTGTTGGTGAGGCCGCTCTTAATCATCAGTCCGCCAAACAGTGCCACCGCCGCCGCCGAGGCCACCATGCCGGCGTTGCTCACGTCGCGCGGCAACTGGCTCTTGGCAAGGATGTAGGACAGCAGCATGACGATGGAGAGTTTGGCCAACTCGGCGGGCTGCAAGGTCACGCCAGGCAAGATTTGCATGGCACGCTGCGCACCGTTGATTTCGCGCCCGAAGAACATCACATAAATCAGGCAGAACACCGTGAGCAGCGTCAAGCCGGGTATCATGGTGAACAGGAACCGCGGCTTGTTGTAGTCGGTGCGCACCAGCACGGCCACGCACACCGCGCCCACAGCCAGGAAAATGACCTGCTTGATGAGCGGCATGTACACACCCTGGGTGGCGATTTCACGGCTGCTGGCACTGTAACTCTCAATGATGGAGATGATGACCAGCATGAAGTAGATGCCCCATATCCATGGGTCGCCATACTTCTGCGCAATCTCGCTGAAGCGGGTCACGGGCTGCGTGCTGCTGTTATTCGTATTATTGTTATTATTGTCGCTCATGGCAATGGAAATGTGCGGGGGGGAGTCATTGCAATGCGTTCACACAGTCCTTGAACTGACGTCCACGGTCCTCATAACTCTTGAACAGGTCGAAACTGGCGCAGCAGGGCGAGAGCAACACGGTGTCGCCGTCGTGGGCCAGCGCCTGGCACTTGTCCACGCACTCGGCCATCGAGCGCGCGTCGGTCACCACGGGCACCATGCCGTCGAAGTGGGCGTGCAACTTGGTGTTGTCCACACCCAGGCACACGATGGCATGCACTTTCTGGCGCACGAACTCGTCAATCTCGCTGTAGTCGTTGCCCTTGTCCTTGCCGCCCAGGATGAGCACCACGGGGTCGGTCATGCTTTCGAGCGCATACCACGTGGAGTTCACATTGGTGGCCTTGCTGTCGTTGATGTAGCGCACGCCGTGCAGTTGGCGCACATACTCCAGGCGGTGCTCCACAGCCTCAAAGTTCTCCAGGGCACGCATGGTGACCTCGCTGGGAATGTGCAGCAAGGTGGCACTGATACCGGCAGCCATGGAGTTGTACATGTTGTGCAGGCCCTTGAGGGCGAGACGGTTGCGGTCTATCTCCCAATGCGCGCCATCCACGTCAAAGGTCATCATGCCGTCCTTGATATAGGCCGTGCACTGCTCGTCGGCGCGGTCGGTGAAGGGCAACATCTGGGCCTCGGTGTGAGCGTGCTCGAGTTGTGCGGCAATCACGGGGTCGTCCTGCCAGTAGATGAATGCGTCGTCGCTGGTCTGGTTCTGGATGATGCGGAACTTGGCGGCGGCATAGTTCTCCATCTTATGGTCGTAGCGGTCGAGGTGGTCGGGCGTGATGTTGAGCAACACGGCGATGTTGGCGCGGAACTCATACATGTTGTCGAGTTGGAAACTGCTCAACTCTATCACATACACGTCGTGCTCCTCGGTAGCCACCTGCAGCGCCAGGCTCTTGCCCACGTTGCCGGCCAGACCCACGTTGATGCCCGCTTCGCGCAAGATGTGATAGGTGAGCATGGTGGTCGTGGTCTTGCCGTTGCTGCCCGTGATGCACACCATCTTGGCGGTGGTGTAGCGCCCGGCAAACTCTATTTCGCTAATCACGGGGATACCGCGCTCGGCGGCCGCCTTCACCAGCGGTGCGTCGCAAGGGATGCCCGGACTCTTGATAATCTCGTCGGCGTTGAGAATGAGTTCAGTCGTGTGCTGGCCTTCTTCCCATTGCACACCATATTTATTGAGCAAGTCTTTGTAGTGCGGGGCGATGTGACCCATGTCGCTGAGCCACACGTCGAAACCCTTCACATGTGCGAGCACGGCAGCCCCTGCGCCGCTCTCGCCGCCACCAAGCACTACGATGCGTTTTGTCTTTTCCATTTTTGCTTTGAGTTAATATTATTATCTGATTTTTAACGTAACAAATGTGAGCGCTGCCAGCATGATGGCCACCAGGAAGAAGCGCATCACGATTTTCGACTCGGGGATGGCGCGACGCGGTTTCTGTATCAGCGCGTCGATTTCACCAGCCGGTTTCTGGAAGTGGTGGTGCAACGGCGCCATCTTGAACACGCGTTTGCCGTGAGAATACTTGAAATAGAGGGTCTGCACAACCACCGAGAGGTCCTCGACAAAGAAGATGGCGCACAGGATGGGGATGAGCAACTCCTTGCGGATGAGCAGCGCAAAGGTGGCGATGATGCCGCCCAAGCACAGGCTTCCCGTGTCGCCCATGAACACCTGGGCAGGGAACGAGTTGTACCACAGAAATCCCACCGTGGCACCGATAAATGCCGCGGCATAGACCACGAGTTCACCGCTGTCGGGGATATACATGATGTCGAGATAGGACGCATAGATGACGTTGCCGCCCAAGTAACACATGATGGCCAGCGCCACACCGATGATGGCGCTGGTGCCCGCCGCCAAGCCGTCGAGGCCGTCGGTGAGGTTTGCGCCGTTGCTCACGGCGGTAATCACAAAGATTGT
>Ga0310695_10015410_pt1 | contig 10188 bp, 7 predicted proteins | sample RumenRJG_04DNA_FD_203882 | JGI IMG/M metagenome (GOLD analysis project Ga0310695, IMG submission 203882) | Bovine rumen microbial communities from Lethbridge, Alberta, Canada - RJG_04 (v2) (version 2) | ecosystem: Host-associated > Mammals > Digestive system > Stomach > Rumen | place: Canada... | reverse complement strand
TGCAGGAGCTTGTCGATGACTTCGTCCACCGTCATGTTGGGGGTGACGTACTGGACGTCGCGGACCATGTACTGACCTACGGTTTCGCTGGGCATGATAAGGGGGAATGGGGGTTCGGACGTATATTGGTTACCTTTGAAGATCCCCAGATCTATAGCTGTCAGTGCCTGAATAAAGGAATAATATTGCCTGAGAAACATATTCAGGACTGTAAGGGATAGTCCGGATCGTCCTCGCATATATGGACGTACTTCCCACCACGCCCAGTTACGATCTCAGAATTTACATCGTATACCGCCTTGATGGTCTCTTCAGTAATCGTCGTTTCAGGCGGACCGGCTGCGAATACATGACCGTCCTTTAACATGACGACCTCGTCTGCAAACCGCATCGCAAGATTCAGATCGTGGAGTGCGACCAATACTCCCGCATTATCGTCTCTCATTAGGGACTTCATCGTACGCAGAGTATTGAGCTGATTGCGCAGATCCAATGCACTTGTAGGCTCGTCCAGAACATAATATTCTGGTTCCTGGGTTATCGCACGTGCGATGATGACCTTCTGGAGCTGTCCTCCGGATATATCCTGGATGTTCTTATCGATCAGGTCCGCGATACCCATCAGTTCCACAGCCCTGTTGGCAATCTCGAAATCATTCTTCGAATAGGTCCAGCCCATGTAGGGACTGCGGCCGATCAGAATGGCATCGAGAACCTGCATATAATCCGACGGCACATATTTCTGGGGCACATATCCGATGTATTTCGAAAAGTCACGCGAAGGGATATTGGAGATGTCAGAATCATCTACGATTATCTTTCCGCTGCGGGGAGGATAAATCCTGCACACGGTCTTGATGAGCGTGGACTTTCCACAACCGTTGGGACCTAAGACCGCCACCATCTTTCCTTGCGAGACATTTAGGGAGATGTCTTCCAGGACAGTACGGCTGCCATAACCCTGAGTGATGCCCGATATCTGGAGGCTCATATCCTTACCTCCTTCTTTCTCCTGGTAATCAGCCAGACGAAGAATATTCCTCCCAGTATATCCATGAATATACCGATAGGCAGAACCTGACCCTGGATGATGGTCAGGGAAACGATGTAGGAAACGAGCAGGATGGCTGAACCCATCAGACCTGATGCGGGCAGAAGATATCTTGTATCATTTCCTATGAATAAACGGCAGATATGGGGGGCCATGAGTCCGATGAATCCTATGACTCCAGTGAATGCGGTTATGGCAGAGGTCATGGCAGCAGCGACCAGAAGACCGATGTTGCGTATGCGTGCGACATTCAATCCCAAACTGCTGGCGACCTCATCCCCTGCTCCGAGTACGTTAATTTTCGGGGCCAACCATTCCATTATGATGAATATGCCCAGCAATGTGGGGAACAGGATCATTATTACATATGGGCGCCCCTCGTTCATGCTTCCCATAATCCAGTAGGTAAGTTCACGTAAGGCGTCATCATCCGACAGATACTTTGCGAACGACACTCCCGCCTGGAACAGATAACTGATGATCACTCCAGCCAGGATTACAGTCGATTTTGAGATGTCTGTCCTGCGGGTCATAAGGATGACAATCGTGATGCTGAGCATTCCGAAAATGAATGCGAAGATCATACGCATGATCTGCGTATTGGAGATTGTTACACCGCTCATGAGGGTGTAGTAAACAGTGCCGGATTCGAAGAAAACCGGCATGAGGACTATTCCAACTGCTGCACCGAACGACGCCGCAGAGGAAACACCTAAAGTGAAAGGAGATACCAGGGGATTGCGGAGTATACCCTGCATCATGGTACCCGCGATGCCCAGCCCGAACCCCGCGACAAGACACAGCAGGGACTTGTATACCATGTCCCTTGTGATGATAATGGTATGGATCCGGGATACATCTGTGAATGTATCTGGTACTATCATATTGACAATGATCTTGAAAGACTCGTCGAACGGAATCCTAACGGGCCCGAACATCAGCGAACAGATGTAGATAATGACCACTATTACAGCGACTGCCAGTATGAACAATCTCTTACGGGCAGCAGATATGGAGTAGGCTCTCTCGATACGGTTTTTATTATCAGGGGGCCCCTCATTCTTCCGTTCCAGTGGTATAACCATAGTCTCCTCGATAGGAGGGGGCCTTTCGGCCCCCGATTAAATCGTTTAAGCGGTTATCTGCTTGTACAGAATAACGTTCTCGCCGTCAGTCTCGTAATCAGGAGTGAATCCGTATTTCTCGTTGAAACTATCCAGGATTGCATTCGCATCGAGGCCGGTGTCGAATCCGTATATCGTTGCAATGATGATGTCACCGATGTGTGCACGGCATCCAGACAGGGTATCGGTCTCAATCACATAGCATCCGCCGTTACTGAGGACCTCAGGCTTGTCCGAACCGTACAGTTCACTTGCAGCCGCAAACCATGCCTCATAAGTAGCATCGTAGGACTGGCCAGCCTTGCTCCTAAGGAAGAGGTACTGGAGTTTGTCCTGAGCATCGTAATTGTATACGGCCGATGCGGCAATCTCGACATTGGCTTTGGTTCCCTGATCTACACCCATGGCAGAAAGAGCATTCTTTCCGCCGATGGCTTCGAACTTCTCGACAATCTCGGAACCGTCAGTGTAGTACTTTGGTCCGGTCATGGCAATCAGGAAAGTCTTGGTATCGTCAGGCGTACCGACAGCGGTGGCGATGGTGCTTTCAATGTCATTGTAGTCCTCGACATATTCCTTGGCATTGGCAATGCAGCTGGCATTTCCAGTCAGGGCTGCAAGGTTAACGATGTCCTGGAGCATGGTGCTTCCGAAACAGTTCAGAGTGATTGACTCGATACCGTAAGTATCCTTCAGTTCAGTCTGAACTTCGACTTTAAGACCCATCGATGTAGGAGTAATTACATACTTGGCACCGGTCTCTGCGATAGCTGCAGCAGTGACGGCGGTATATTTGGCAAGCTTCGTAGTGCCATTGAGTGCTTTGTTAAGCTGATCCTCGAATGCACCTGCGCACATTCCTGCCACATAGCTCTCTCCGCCGATAATCTGCATCATCTCTGCTTCGTTGGAGCTGATGATAACTACCTTGTTATCCATGACATTGACGACATGGTCCTTGTTCTTGCTGTCTTTGACAGTCACGGTAGCATCCTTGCTGTCGAGTACATCATCATCGTTGACATCTGCGAGCGGGAATGCGGCAGCAGATGCACCGACGGTTATCAGGTTGACAATGTAAGGTACATCGTTGAAGTCTGCTTCTCCGTCACCGTTGACATCACCAACAACACCGGAAGTGGAGTTGTACAATAGATCGATCTTGAGATCCTTGGCTCCATAGTAGTACATGGAAGCCACGTTTCCGTCGAGGAAAGCCTGTAACAGGGCAACATCCTTTGCATCGACGACCTTGTCATTGTTGATGTTGGCGTTGGTGACTGCTGAATATCCTACCGCATTGTTGGCAAGGATCTTCAGAAGCATCATATCCACAGCATCGATCTTGTCGTCACCGTTGACGTTTCCGCGGACCTTGAGGGTGTTAGCGGTAACCTTGGAGACGATCTGGGTCTTGACGACATCGTCGCCGTTCTTGTAGTAGACTGCGATTTCGATGTTCTTTCCTGCACATCCCATGAGGATGTAGTTGAGAGCGATCTTATCGTTGTTGTCAAGGACTCCGTCCTGGTTGACATCTGCGATGGGATACTCGGTTGCGGTCTTGTTGCTCTTGAGAAGGGCATTGAGGATGTCGAGATCGACATAATCGACCATTGCATCACCGTTGACATTTCCGAATACCTTGAAGCTCTCCTCGGGGAATGCGGTCTTGGCCTGTGCGACGTAGCTGTCAGTGGACTGGTAGTACGTCGAGCAGTCGACGAGGAACATTCCGGAAGCGATTACGAGGTCCTTGTGTCCGTCGAAGAATGCATCGACGAAATCCTGGTGCTTGGCATCTACTGCAGCCTTGGTAAGGCTGTCATTCATCACAGATGCTGCATACAGGGGCCTGAGGGGCACGGGGATGGCACCGGAAATGATGTACTGTCCATCACCCTGGGTCTTCTCCCAGAGTGCGAATGCGTCCGCATAGAATTTGATCTTCTCATCGGTCATGGTTCCGCCGTAATCAGCAGCGGTCCTGATGTGGAAGATGTAATCGAAGCGGTATTTGTCAGTGTTCCATACGTTGAGGTTCTCGATGGTCTTGACACTGGTGGAGGTTCCGAATGCATATCCCTCAAGACCGAATTTGGCTCCGGCAGCCTCTGCGACATCCTGATAATCGGATCCGTTGCAGGAGAGGTATCCATCCATGGAGGAGGCCACCGCTTTGGTGTTCGCGGGAGCCTGGTAATCGGCGAGCATCTCGAAACAGGAGTCGTACATTTCAAGAACATCCTGTGCCCTGTCGGCTTTCTGGAAGAGGAATCCGAGCAGTGACAGACTGTGGGTGTAGACATCCTGTTTCATGGTTGCCGCAGCGACCCTGATGACGTCGACATGGGCCTTCTCGTAGCTAGCTTCGTTGGGGAGGTAGGACCTGTTCCAGTCGGAAAGGACTGCATCTACGTTACCCTCGACGACAAGTTTGGAGGATCCGGCCTTACCATCTTCGAATGAGATGGACTGGGAGCTGGTTCCAAGCCTGTTTACTACGTCTTTGTTGAGATAGGTTGCTCCGAAGAGAAGCTGATCGTTGCTGTCACCGTAGCTGGCACCGATGATAGTGGCACCCTCAGCAGAAGCTCCCGCACTGACACCGAGAAGGTAGCAGAGCATGAAGCTGTTGGCAGAACCGGTCATGATGATCTTCTTGACAGGGAACATGGTGGAGACGAATTCCTCGTCCATGTATCCGTCACCTGTCTTGGAGTCTTCGTTCTGGATGATATCGTGGTAGTTGACGTGCCATACCTGGACTTTCTCATCGCCCTCGGTCCAGTTGATGATACTCTCCAGGACCTCAAGGTCGGTTCCATCGACTTTCTTGTCGTTGTTGACGTCAGCCATCTGGATCTTGTCAAAGTCTCCGCCGTTGAGCGAATATTTCACAAGGTTGCCCATAAGGGTCGCATCATCCTCGTCGATGACGTTGTTTCCATCCACGTTTCCGAGGACCTTGAGTCCTGCGGATTTGAGGGTCTTGCACTGGTCAGCATACTCGGCGAAGGGGTTGGGGCGTTCGCCGAAGGCTATGAAGAATTTGGAGAAGTGGTCGACGGTGAAGGTTGCTTTTCCGTCAGCGTAGGTTGCGGGGTAGGAGACAACGACATCCTCGGATTCTTTGTACCAAATGTTGAGGTTGTCTGAGGACTCTCCGCTCTTAAGGGTGTAAGGGATAGTGATGGTTGCTTTTCCGTCAAGTGCGTGGACAGCTGCATCAGTGGTGAGGTCCACGGTCACGACTGCGGAAACAGAATCAGTGTATGCGGAACCGAGAAGGGACTCCACTTCACTGGTATCGGTAATTACTCCGATATTCACGGTAAGATCTTTGTCTCCGAGACCGGCCAGAGTATCCTTATCGAGGGAAACGGAACCGGTCTTGGTAGTGAGCACGAGGCTCGCGTTTGCACCACTAAGGCCAGTGACGATACTCTTGTCAACAGTTGCCTCGGTGGCGCTTTCGGTGGAGACGCTGTCTGCGATTACAATATCGAGAGCGTTTTTGTCTGAATTCTTAATCTGTTCGATTGCTGATTGAATATCTTCACTGTATGCGACTGTTCCGCTGTTCACATCAACGGTAACAGCATCTACAGCTGTGGAAGAATCACTTTTCTTTTCCCCACCATTCATGATGTAGAATGCGGCGATTCCTCCTGCAGCTACAAGGAAGATTACAGCAACGATTGCTATTATCTTGTTGTTCATAGCCATTATTTCACCAAATGTGCTGACTGGAGCTTATAATCTAATAATACAAATTACTCCATTAGGTCGAATAATCCAAGAGATGTATATAATTGTTTTATGAGTGTATCCCGCAATTGGATGTATAAACTTTCTATGACTAAAATGTAGTGCTGGCTATCGAATAAAAACTCGAAAAACCCACCTTGATTCATTCAGAGGATGTATCCAAGCAAACCGAACCTGAAACCTGCGGAAGAACGGTATCTTCCCCATCATGCATGATCATATGCGGCGAACCGTGATCGTCGATGATGTCGCAATCCACACCGTATACATGTTTGATGTTTTCACGGGTCATAACCTCCTGCGGCGTTCCCACAGCATAAATGCCCCCTTTATGCATCATTATCACGTTATCGGAATACTTCGCAGCGATGTTGAGATCATGACTGATCATGATGACCACGATGTTATTCTCTCTGGATAACTGACGTAGAAGTTTAGATATGCCCAGCTGATGCTTGATGTCCAGATTAGAGGTGGGCTCATCAAGTAAAAGGATGTCTGGCCTCTGGACGAGTCCCCTAGCCAACATTACCTTCTGGTGCTGACCCGCCGAAAGCTCGTTGAAATGACGCATAGCCAGATCATCAATTTCCAATTGCTTCAGAGTAGTATAAACGATTTCCAAATCTTCGTCCGTCGTCCTCCACCCGGTATGGGGGTGCCTGCCCAGGAGCACAGTATCCACTACGGACAGCGGGAAGGTATCCGATGATGTATAAGGCACATATCCCACGTGTTGTGCTATCTCCTTCTGAGGGTATTCCGCTACGCTGCGCTCGTCGAGCAGGACAGTACCAGCGGTAGGAGAGAGGATCTTATTGACGCAGTGGATGAGCGTGGATTTTCCGACACCGTTGGGTCCGATGATTGAAATAAACTGCGGTCCGCTGATGTCCAAACACACGTGTTCCAGCACAGGCACGCTTGCGTATGCAAATGCCATGTCCTTGAATTTTAGTTCCATGCTGTTACCCCTATATAATGTGATGATGCGGATTGGATACTGGCCGTTTTATCACCAAATCTTTCCGAAATGAACTCAAATCTAGACATAGTATCCTCAAAATCCAGTATTTTTCTTCTGTTTGTATAGAATGTAAAGGAATATCGGGCTGCCGATGATGGCAGTGATGACCCCTACAGGGAGTCCGCCAGGCAACACCCTGACAATGATATCAGCTCCAAGAATCAGCAATGCACCGATGACTGCCGAAGTCGGTATCAGGATCTTGTTATTGCTGCCCACCAACAATCTTGCTACGTGGGGGCCGACCAAACCGACGAATCCAATCGTACCGGTGAAGGCCACACAAGCTCCGGTAGAAATGGAGATAACGACGAAACATAGGACACGGGTGAATATCGGACGGACTCCGAGAGCCTTTGCCATGTTGTCACCGGCACCCATCACATTAATCGAATTGGCGAAGATCATTCCAACGGCAAAAACCAGGCAGGCTCCTGCCACCATGGTATACGTCGCATCCCAGTCGACCATACTGAGTGTTCCCACGCCCCACTCGTAGATCTGTTGCAAAGTCTCCTCGGATGCATTGAACTTGAGGAAGGTGGCCATCGCATTGAAGAGATACATGATTCCGATACCGATGAGAATCATCATCGTGGGACTCATCTTTTTGAAGGTCGATACGAAAACAATGGCTGCGGAAGGAATCAATGCAAAGACGAACGCATTGATCACGTACGCATCGTTGCCTAACAGTCCAGGGATGACACAAATCCCCTGAGCCATTGCAATGGTGACACCCAGAAGTGCGGCTGAGGAAATACCGATGGTGTATGAATCGGTAAGCGGATTCCTCGTTATTGATTGCATGATAGCTCCGCAGACCGCCAAACTGACCCCGACTGCAATCGCTCCGACGGTACGGGGCATATTGTAATCGAAAATGATAATGGTCTTGATACGCTCCATATGGGTTGTGAGTGGGATATCGAACAGTTTCTTGTAAATCAGATCGTAAGCTTCCATGAATGTCATATCCATGGTGCTGACTGAAGCTGAATAAATCGAGAAGATGGCGATGATTACCAAGGCTATCAGGATGACAATCAACCTGCGGCGATTGCGGCTACGGTATTTTTTGACCTCTTCCATCTTCACCACACCGCCTTTTTCTGCATGATTATCAGTAACATGAAAATCGGTGCACCTATGAACGAAGTCACGACACCGATGGGGATCGTAGCGCCAAGATCCAGTGAACGGGAGACTATATCGCAGAACAACAGGAAGAATGCACCGAATGCCATTGCCGCAGGAAGGATGAACTTGTTATCCGAACCTAGGATCAACCTGACGATATGGGGGATCACCAGTCCTACGAATCCGATTATTCCAGTGAACGCGATTACGCAAGCGGCCATCAGTGCCAGAAGTACCAAACATGCGATACGGAGACGTCTGCCGTCTAGCCCCAACGCCTTCGCATCCTTATCGTCAAGAGACATCAGGTTGAGTTTATTGGCAAGAGGCCAAAGTACTGCTGCCCCGAATATCAGGACCACGAGCAATACCCAAACTGGATCCCAACCCAATTCTGCCATGTGTCCGATTTCCCAATGATATACTCCGGCAAGATTCTCTGCGTTAGTAGTGACCAGAAGAAGCGAAGTGAGGGAACTGAACAGGTAGGATATGGCCACACCGGATAAGATAAGGGTAGACGGTGATTTCCTGAAAAAAGGGGACATGACCACGATAACCGCTACAGGGATCATCGCAAAAAGGATGGAGTTCGCTATGCTACCCCAGCGACCCAAATAGATTCCCATGGTCGCCCCCAGGGTTGTGGTTAGTGCGACTCCGAATACCGCCCCGGAAGACACCCCTGTGGTGTAAGGATCCGCCAATGGATTCTTCATAACACTCTGCATGACCGCTCCGGCCAAGGCAAGAATCGCACCTGCAAATATGGCGGTAAAGGTACGGGGAATACGATACTCCCAGATGATGTGGTCATTGAAACCGTCATCGGTACTGATATCAAACACCCTGCCGTTAAGATGATCAATGATCAACCGGTAGGCATCTGAGAAACTGATCTCCTGGGTCCCTACTACAATGGACCATAAAGAACAAAGAATGGCCAGTATCAGACATACTAGGATGAAGATGTATTTGCGACGCCTTTCCTTGGCGTATTGTAATTTGAGCGTCTCTTCTTCCATCTTATCCCTAATTAGGTCATTGGCGGATATGTCCATTCCATATTAAAAACGATACTACCTAACAAAAGAAGATTTCATCAACATCCGCAGACTGCTGGATTGGCACGGTCTTACCGTTTACAAAAGGATTATATATCGTTCCACGATAGGGAGTTTCACTGTCCCGGTAGTGTAGCGGCCTATCATGAGGCCCTGTCGAGGCCTCGACACGGATTCGAATTCCGTCCGGGACGCCATTCTTCTCTTCAACTTTCAAAGAACCGTTCCCGAGAACCGTTTTCGAATACCAATGTTTAAAAACAACATGGGGATGGGAGTGCCATGCGCTGGTTGCTAAGAAGCAAGATCCACCGTGCCACCGTCACTGAGGCCAGACTAGATTATGAGGGGAGCATCACCATCGATGCCGACCTCATCGACAGGTCCGGGCTCTGGATCGGCGAGAAGGTCACGGTCGCTGACGTGGACAACGGCGCACGTTTTGAAACATATGTGCTCCCCGGAGAGAGGGGCACCGGCATCATCGCCCTGAACGGTGCGGCCGCCAGACTCGCCAACGTCGGCGACAAGGTCATCATCATGGGCTACGAGCTCACCGACGAGCCCATCAAGGCCAAGGTCCTTCTGGTCGATATGCACAACAAGGTCGCCAAGGAGCTCACCTACTGATGCTGAAGATCTACTCCGACGGAGGTTCCAGGGGAAATCCAGGGCCTTCCGCCTATGCCATCGTGGTCACCGAGGACGGGAAGGTCATCCACGAGCATTCCGAGTTCTTAGGTATTCACACCAACAACTATGCGGAATACAGGGGACTCATCGCCGGACTTACCAAGGCTATACAGTTGGGTGCTCAGGAGGCCGAGTTCATCATGGATTCACAGCTCGTCATCAGGCAGATGACCGGCGAATACAAGGTCAGATCCGAAGCGGTGAGGGAACTGTACGAGGACGCGAAGAACCTGGCCTCGATGATCCCCAAGGTGAGATTCACCAACGTCCGCCGTTCCGAACAGCTCATCCCCCGCGCTGATGCACTCCTCAACGAGG
>Ga0310695_10015403_pt1 | contig 10191 bp, 4 predicted proteins | sample RumenRJG_04DNA_FD_203882 | JGI IMG/M metagenome (GOLD analysis project Ga0310695, IMG submission 203882) | Bovine rumen microbial communities from Lethbridge, Alberta, Canada - RJG_04 (v2) (version 2) | ecosystem: Host-associated > Mammals > Digestive system > Stomach > Rumen | place: Canada... | reverse complement strand
TCCGAAACGTTGTTTCTTAAAATATCACTGAAAATAGAGTGTCCTTCGGTTGCCCATTGATTCCGTTTTTCTTCTGCTATACGTTCTTTTTCCTTGCGGTTGTTGGTCAGAAGGTTTTCTTTCATGCCTATGAGCGCATTACCGATTGCATTATTTTTGATTGACTTGTCGTAATCTTTTTCGAGGTTGCCGTCTCTGATGGCGGAGGCAAATTCAGCCGTAACTTTCAATGATTCGCCCAAACGGTTGATGTTTTCGATAACAAGGGCATATTCTTTTGAGACTTTGCTGTGAAATTTTTTCTGTATGTTTTGCAGTGCATTAAAATCGCCTCTTGAAAGACTTGAAATCAGTTCTCTGATATAAATCATCGGTTTTGACAAGTGTCTTGAAACTATTGTTATGAACGTTATGAAAACGGCCAAGACAATCAAAATAATGATAATCGCTTTGGTAATCGCTTGGTTTTGAGCTTGTCTGACAGCTTTCCAAGGCGTTATGGAAATCATCGTAAAATTATCTTTGTTGCAGGCAAGAGATATTTTTTTGTTGTGAATATAAACCTTTTCGTTGTTGTTTTCAACGAGTTCGTATTCCATATCAACCTGAAGATTTTCGGAAGTTTTTTGCATAATATTGAGTTTTTCTTCCGTAAAACGCAGAATTTCATGGATATTCCTGTTTTGATAATCTTTGTTGCGGCTGTAAAAAATATTTCCCGTGCTATCGGCAATGTAGAATGTATTTTCTGACGGAATTTGTTCGTCAAGAATATTTCTGTGATATTTTTGGTCGATGTCGATTCCTATTATTCCGCTGAATTTACCTTTTGTAAAAATTGGTACGAGGCAGACGATTACGTTAGAGATGTCTGCATCGTTTTTAAGGCTTATGACCTTTGGCGTTAAATCGTGTTTAATGCTTCTGTACAGGTCGTAAACCTCGATTGAAGTGCTTTGAATGTCGTTAGAAATCTCCGGTGTGCCGATATTTTCGTGATGAATGTATTTTGCATACCAGCCGATGGGAAAACCGGGATTTGTATTGACCAACAAACTATCGGAATTGTCAAAAATATACGGTTCCGAAATTATGAAAACGGCTTTGACTGTCGGGTCGGTTTCCAAAAATTTCAGAAACATTTTTTGCGTAATTTTTTTTGCTCCGAATCCGAACTGAGTGGTTTGTTCCGAAATATTTTCAGCCTCGGTTTGGAGTTTTATAATCGTCTTATTGAGCAAAAACTCAAATTTTTCGACGTATTTGTCATTGACGATATTGGTATTAAGCTTGTTATAATCGGTAATTCTTGACAAAAGTATTCTGTCTTGGACAACCATTATGGCTACGGAAAGGAACACTGCTCCTACTACCGCGCTGAAAACGGCTTTCCATCTTACCGTATTTAACTTATGTATTTTGTTGTCCTCCATATTTATCTTCTCTTGCTCACTAATTTCTTTTCGACTTCAAGTTTTTCTTCTTTAAGTCTTGCGTTTTCTTTTTTGAGTTTATCGACCTCTTCCTGTAAAACTTTCATCGCCTCAGTTTTTTGTGCGACCTCGTTTTTGGATTTGTGCAGACGTTTTGTATAATCGTCAAGCCTTTTGCCTTTTTCTTTAAGCTTATAAAGGTTTTTGGTATTGACTTTTACGTATGAAATCGTACTTGCAATATCCTCAGAAAGTCTTTCCAAAAATTTGATTCTGTGCGGTTCAAATTTTTCGGTTTTGCATAATTCTATTACGCCGAAAATTTCTTCGTTCAACATCAGCGGAATTACAATTAAATTGCCCGGAGCGGTGTTGCCGAAACCCGAACCTATTTTAACGTAATCCTTTGGAATATCGTCAATTATCTGCATTGTTTTTTCAACGGCGCACGTTCCGACAATTCCCTCGTAAAGATTGATTCTTTTTTGAATGAATTTTTTTCTGTCGGCAGCGTAAGTGGCTTTCATCTCAAGATAAGGTTCTTCGCCTTCCTCGTCGATGTAAATATAAATTGCGCCGTAATTGGCCTCCATGTAATGAATCAAATTGCGGATTGTCTCGTTGCACAGAGCGTCCAAATTGCTGTTGTTTTTTCTTAAAATGTTACCGAATTCGGCAAGACCGATGTTGATTTTATCTTGAATTTCATCTTCGCGTCTGCGTTTTTTTTGTTCTTCTTCTTCTTTTTCAAGGTTTTTCTTCATGTTAATCAGCGAATTGCCGAGTTCGTCATTTTCCGAAAGAAGTTTAAAACCTTTGTCTTTTTTGCCGTTTCCGATGTCTTCGGTGAAAATTTGTTTTTCTTTGAGGTTTTCCACAAATTCTTTCAAGCGGATACTCATAACATCCATTTCGTTGGTGCTTGTTTCATCAATTTCAGGTTTTACGAGTTCTCCTTTGAGAAGTCTTTGAAGGTAAACGTTCATTTTATTAATCGGAGTATTAACCGACCAAAACAAAATCAAGAAAAACGAGATACCGAGTATTATTACAACAGCTTGAGAGATAATAATTTGGAGAATTGTTCCCGAGTGAATTTTATCCCTGATAATATCAGCCTCCACCATTAGTTCTTCCAAATTTACGCTCATCGTTTTGATTTGAGCATTGGCAGTGCCCTTGTAACCTTCGTAAGAGTCCAAACCCATAAGCAATTGTTTGGAAAACAACAAGTTAAATGTCATTTTGTATTCCGACAATTGATCCATAAGTTTTTGTATCTGATAGCGTATCAGAATGTTAGGACTATTAACGCTTTTGAGGTTGTTGTTAATACTTTCTATCTGTTTGTTGAACTTTTTGTAATTTTCGATTTTGTTGGTGTTAATAAATTCAGCCTCGTATTTTTCAGCTTCTTCAAACATCTTGTTGATACCGGCAAGAGTGAATTGAAAAATAGTTTTTTCAACGGTTTTTCTGTTGGCGGCGAGTCTTCCGCCATCTTGTGTCAAAGCGTTGATTTCATTTTCTATTTTTCCTATGTCGCTGATTTTTATTTTGTATGTTTCAAATTCTTCTTTGAGGATTTTTATTGATTGAAGAATTTTTCTGTTATCTGAAAGTTTGTTTTCTTCTAATGATTTGATACCTTCCTCAATACTTGTGCAAATTATACCGATTCCGTTTAACAGGGAGTCTTCTTTTTCCTTGTCTTTTTTGCCGGAGTACGAATTAAACAATTCGTACTGAGTGTTGCGTAATTCTGAAATGTCGTTTTTGAGCTTTATTTCTTTTGCGTAACTATTTTCAACCGAGTTGTAGCGGTTAATCAGATACAAAAAAGACAGACCCGTAAATACCGCATATACGGCAAAACAGATCAGCATTATTCTGAATTTCAGTTTGACGGATATTTTTTCCGGTGTCTTCATTTTTCCTTTAAATTATCTGCCGTTGTCTTAACAATTCTGTTATCAAATTTATTGCCGTTTTTTTGTTTTTTTGCAAAAACTTCTAACACAATTACAGCATTTTAGAGTTTTCAAATTTAATTTTTTTTTTACAAATCTAAAAAATAAATTGCAATTTTAATTGATTTTTTTTGTAATTCGTTGGTTGTTAGTATGATATGTAAGAAATATTTTTGTTTAAAATTTTGTTTAAAACGCTGATTTTTAGAAAAATTAGTATAAATTTGCAGTCGTAAACCCAAACCCTCGTGAAATTTTTTTTAGTTTTAAAAAAACACTTTACTAATATTAAATGAGTGTTGCATAGAAAAAAAATTAACGTCGGTCAAAAAAAAAATCAATAATGTATAGCAGCGATTTAATTAACAAATTTAAAACTTTTCAAACACCTTTTTATTATTACGATTTAGGTTTGTTGCGCCTTACTCTTGAAACTTTAAAAAAAGAGGCTGATAAATACGGTTATAATATTCATTATGCTGTCAAGGCCAATGCCAATGAAAAAATTTTGCGTCTTATAAGTTCCTATGGTTTTGGAGCTGATTGTGTTAGCGGAAACGAGGTTTTGAAAGCCTACGAATGTGGTTTTGAACCTTCAAAAATAGTTTTTGCGGGAGTCGGCAAAAGTGACGGCGAGATAATTTCGGCTTTGAAATGCGGTATTTTCTGTTTTAACTGTGAGTCGGTTCAAGAAATCGAAGTGATTAATTCCTTGGCTTTCTCGCTTGGCAAGACAGCGCAAATAGCTTTGAGGCTTAATCCGGGTATTGACGCTCACACCAATCAAAAAATCAATACGGGCTTGGCTGACAGTAAGTTTGGTATAGATTTTAATCTTTTGGAGGATACTATCAAAGAGATTTCTGATTTCAAAAATATAAAACTAATCGGACTTCATTATCATATAGGTTCACAAATACTTGATTTTGAGCCTTTTAAACTGCTTTGTGAGCGTAGCAACGAGATGCAAGAAAAACTTCTTGCTTTGGGATATGAGTTGCCGGAGATTAATTTAGGCGGCGGTTTAGGTGTTGATTATTACAACCCGGAAGAAAATCCCGTACCCGAATTTCAAAAATTGTTCTCGCTCATAAATCAAAATTTGAAAGTGCGTAAGGGTCAGAGAGTTCATTTTGAATTAGGACGCTCGGTTGTTGCGCAATGCGGTAAACTCATTTCAAAGGTTTTGTACATTAAGCCAGCAAGGGAAACTAATTTTGCGATTTTGGACGCTGGTTTTACCGACCTTATTCGTCCCGCATTGTACGGTGCATATCACAAAATTGAGAATTTGACTTCGCAATCATCAGAGACAAAAATTTATGATGTTGTGGGTCCTATTTGCGAATCAACAGACGTTTTTGTGAAACATTTGGAATTGAAAGGGACTTCAAGAGGTGATTTATTATCGTTCTCTTCGGCAGGTGCGTATGGGGAAATTATGGCATCACAGTACAATTTGAGAAAATTGCCGAATGTTTATTATTCTGATAATGAATAGTTTAATATAAGATAGTGATTTTTTGCTAAAAAAACTTAAAAGATTTGAAAAAAAATTTTTTGTTGATTGAAAAGATTATTATCTTTGTGCGATTATTAAAGAATAAAATAAGAGTTTAATCATAAAGTCCTAACTTAAAAAAAATATGAAAAACAAGCTTTTATCATTATCGTTGGTTTTGATGACTGCTGTCGGGGTGCTCTCTTCAGAAAGTGTTTTGGCGCAGGACAAGACGGTAATAAATGATGCGGAAGTTGCTTTTAATAGCAATGATTGGGCTACGGCGGTTAAAAATTATAAACAATTAACAGAGAGTAAGCCGGAAAATCCTTATTATCATTCACAATTAGGATATTGTTATTTGCAAATCGGCAAAAAAGACTTGGCTGTTCAGGAATTAAAAAAGGCTGAAAGTTTATATACTGGCAAGCAGAAGGCTAAAAAGCCTATTGCTCAGACCTCGCAATTGTATTTAGCAAGTGCGTTGAGACAGTCAGACAATGTGAATGAGGCTCTTAATGTACTTAATCCTTTGAAAGAGAATGTTAAGAAAAAGGATTTGAAGGCGAAAGTTCAACAGGAGATTGAGCTTTGTAATTATTCAGTAGAGTCCAAAGCTAATCCTAAGGATTGGGTTGCGCTCAATTTAGGTGCTTTTGTAAACGGTAGTGAGGCTAACAATTCGCCTGTTGTTACTAAATCTGGTAACGAGTTGTATTATACTTCACGTAAAAAAATAGAAGGACATGAGATGGAGGATGATAATGCGTATGATGAAAATATTTTCAAATGTACGCGTGATAATACAACGGGCACATTTGTAGATCCTCAACCTCTTAATTCTAACATTAATTTGGTAGGCACGCATATTTCGGTTCTTAGCATCTCTAATGACGGCAACGAAATGTACATTTATAATGATGAGATGAACGGAACGATTATGGTATCGAAGAGACAGGGCAATTCTTGGGGTGAACCCGTAGAGTTAAACTCTAATATCAATACTAATTACCGTGAAACTCACGCAGATATTTCTAAAGACGGTTCTAAATTGTATTTTACGAGCAATCGCCCTGGCGGTTACGGTGGTTTAGACCTTTATGTTTCGGAGCGTGTAGATGGCGAGTGGGGTCCTGCTGTAAATTTGGGAAGTGTTATCAATACTGATCAAGACGAGGAAGGAGCTTATATTGCTGATGACGGTACATTGTATTTCAGTTCAAAAGGTCATAAAGGTATGGGCGGTTACGATATGTTTAAATCTACCGGTGATTTAACAAATTGGTCAGAGCCTGAGAATTTAGGCTATCCCGTTAATACTTGTGCTGATGAGGTTTTCATGAGCAGAACTTCTGACGGAAAGATTTATTTCTCTTCAACGAGAGCTAACGGTATGGGTGCTTCAGACCTTTATGTTTTCGGCCCGAGTGCTTTGATGAAAACGGATGCTACTATTCTTAACGCAAAAGTTGAGGATTGTTCAAAAGAGTATTATAAAGGTCTTATAAAAGTTCGTGACAATAGTACCGGAGAGGATTTTGAATATAATCCCGATAATATAACTGGTGAATATAAAATCAATACTTACCGCGGACACAATTATACATTGACCGCTTATAAAAATGGTAGTGAGGTTTTCTCTGAAATTTTTGATGTTGCCTTTGATGCTTCTCCAGAGCAAGATTACAAGACAGTGAAACTTGATCCGGGAGTTGAATGTCCTCAAGAGATTTTTGTTTCAGGCGATCAAAATGCTCCTAATGTAGATGAATCAAAATATGATTACACAATTGAGATTCATGACATCTATTTCGACTTTGCCGATGATAAGATGATTATTTCTTCGGATGAAGATTTGGATAAATTGGCAGATTACTTGAACGAAAACACAACTGCTAAAATTCAGATAATCGGTTATTGCGATTCAGAAGGTCTCGCATTTTTCAATTACGGACTCGGACTCAAGAGAGCAAATGCTGCCGTTGATTATTTGAAGAAGAAAAAAGTTAATGTTGCTTCTCAAGTTGTAGCTGTATCATGTGGTGAAGAAAATCCGATGGCATACAATTTCTATAATGGTGCTATTGATAAAGAGGCAACAAAATTCAATAGACGTTTGGAATTTGAAGTTGTGAAACAAGGAGCGAAAACTTTGTTGATACGTCCTATTCAGTCAATTCCTAACAGATTGAAGAATCCGAATTATAAAGGTTCAGGTTACAAGAAACAAGCAGGTTATCCTGAAACTAAAATTTAGTATTTGATTTGTAATTTTAATAACATCTGATGTTTCGGAAATTTGCGAAAGTTATATTACCATTGTCTTTGCCACAATTGTTTACTTATGCAATTCCCGAAACATTTCAAAATCTTTGCTTTGTAGGGAGTCGTGTCGTTGTACCCTTCGGTAAAAGCAAATTATATTCGGCTGTCGTTTATTCTGTAGATGATACTGCCGAAGGTGATTTTGAGATAAAGGAAATCATAGAAGTTTTAGATTCCAAACCTATAATAAATGCAATCCAACTCAAGTTTTGGGATTGGATTGCTTCTTATTATATGTGTGCGGTAGGCGAGGTATATCGTGCCGCTGTGCCGGCGATGTTGAAATTGGAATCGCAAACATTACTTTTTAGAACTGCTAAATCTTTGGATTTCAATGAGTTGAAACCAAAAGAGGTTCAGCTTTTGAGTGCTTTTACTCCGAGTTTAACGGAGTTGGAACTCTCAAAAGTGGGAAAATATACGGGGTTAAAAAACAATATTTCTTTAGTAAAAAATCTTATTTTTAACGGTTATCTTGTTGCCGATAAAGTTATTCAAGATAAATTCCGTCCTAAAACTGAAAAATTTTTATCACTTAACAAAAATCTGTTCCATTCTGAAAAACAGATAATTACGCTTTTGGATGAATTGTCTAAGAGAGCTCCGAAACAAGCGGAAATTTTGTATTGTTATTTTTCTGAATCTGGTTTTCAAGCTGAGGATTCTAAAATCATTTCATTTGGAGAAATTGATAAGAAAAGATTTTCTGATTCTAAATTTTCGTCGTCATCTCTTAACTCTTTGATTGATAAGCAAATACTTTTGGAAGAAGAACGTGAAGTCAGTCGTCTTTCCATGTACGAGGGAGATTTGGAACTTTATCACGAACTTACTGAAAATCAGCAAAATGCGTTAGAAAAAATTGAAAGCGGTTTTTTAGAAAAAAATGCCGCTTTGCTTTTCGGAGTTACCGGCAGCGGCAAAACCGAAATTTATATCCGACTTATCGACAAATATCTTTCTCAAGGCAAACAAGTGCTTTACCTTTTGCCGGAAATTGTACTTACTTCTCAGATTATCAGACGGTTGCAAAAAGTTTTCGGTTCCAAAGTCGGAATTTACCATTCTAAAATTTCGGATTATGAACGTTCCGAAATTTGGCAAAATCTTGTTGATAAGGATAATCCTTCATCTTACAAACTTATTGTCGGGGTTAGGTCTTCTATCTTTTTGCCTTTCAGCGATTTAGGGCTTATAATAGTGGACGAGGAACATGAAAGTTCTTACAAACAGGCCGATCCTCAGCCCAGATATAATGCACGGGATTGCGCTTTGGTTTTAGCGGGTTTTCATTCCGCTAAAGTGCTTTTAGGCTCGGCAACGCCTTCTTTTGAAACTTATTTCAACGCTACGACAGGAAAGTACTCTTTGGTTGAACTGTCTTCCCGTTATGCTGATTTCAAACTCCCTGAAATTGAAATTGTTAGCACACGGACTGCTCAAAAAAGGGGACAGATGAAGTCTTTGTTTTATGACGGTCTGATTAAAAGAATCGAAAAAAATATCGCTGAAAAAAAGCAAACTATACTTTACCGTAACAGACGCGGATTTTCTCCTTACGTGGAATGTTCCTCTTGCGGTTGGATTCCCGTTTGCGAGAATTGCGACGTTACTTTGACTTATCATAAACGTGAAAACCGTCTTGTTTGTCATCATTGCGGTTATGTTACCGATATGCCGAAAAAATGTTCGGCTTGCAATGATAGTGTTCTGATTACCAAGGGGTTCGGAACCGAAAAAGTCGAAGATGAAATTAAAATTTTTTTCCCTGAGGCAAAAATTTCGCGTCTTGATGCCGATATTACAACCTCAAGGTCAAAGTTTGAACAAGTGATTTATGATTTTGAAAACGGCTCAACTGACATTTTGACAGGTACGCAAATGATTTCAAAAGGATTTGATTTTAAGCGGCTTACGCTTTGCGGCATACTTGATGCTGATACGATGTTGTTTTTCCCGGATTTCAGGGCTGAAGAAAAAACTTTTCAGCAACTGACTCAAGTTAGCGGCAGGGTAGGGCGGCATCTTGAGGGCTCACGGGTCGTAATCCAAACCTCAAATCCTGAAAATGAGATTTTTAAAGATGTCGTAAGTCATAATTACAAGAATATGTATGCAAGGCTGATTGCAGAGAGAAACCGTTTCGCATATCCGCCTTACACTCGTTTGATAAAAATTCAGATTAAACACAAGGACGAGGCAGAAATGAGCCGGTGCGCCATGATGTTGGCTTCTAATTTGAGGAAAGTTTTTTCTTCAGGAGTTATGGGACCGGAATTTCCGCTCGTTTCGCGGATTCAAAACCTTTATATTAAAGAAATTATGTTGAAAATTAGTAGAAAACATTACGGTCAGCAAGCTAAAAAAATAATTCTTGATGCCGTTAATTATACAAAGTCCATGGCTTTGAAAGCGGGATTGATAATCAGCATTAATGTTGATCCGCTTTAGAAAAATAACGTTTAATTTATATTAATTTTCAAAGAAATTTTTATTTTTGCGCAATATAAATTTGATAAAAATTCATCAAAAATGAGATTATCTTCAAGAATTAACAGAGTTGCTGAGTCGCAAACTCTTGCAATGAGTCAAAAAAGTGCCGAACTCAAGGAGAAAGGCGTTGACGTAGTAAACCTGACTGTCGGTCAGCCGGACTTTTTTACACCGGATAATGTAAAACAAGCTGCTAAAAAGGCTATCGACGAGAACTTTTCTTTTTATAGCCCCGTTCCTGGTTATAAAGATTTGATAAAAGCTGTTCAAGCTAAATTCAAGCGTGAAAACAATCTTGATTATGCTGAAAATCAAATCGTTGTTTCAACAGGTGCTAAACAATGTCTTGCTAACGTTTTTCAAGTTCTTTTTCAGGAAGGTGATGAAGTGATAATTCCGACTCCTTATTGGGTTTCGTACATCGAATTAGCACATCTTTGCAATGCAACTCCAATAATAATTGAAGGAA
>Ga0310695_10015402_pt1 | contig 10192 bp, 10 predicted proteins | sample RumenRJG_04DNA_FD_203882 | JGI IMG/M metagenome (GOLD analysis project Ga0310695, IMG submission 203882) | Bovine rumen microbial communities from Lethbridge, Alberta, Canada - RJG_04 (v2) (version 2) | ecosystem: Host-associated > Mammals > Digestive system > Stomach > Rumen | place: Canada... | reverse complement strand
TATCAGAATCCCTGACGCCGCCGAATCCAGAAATCTCCCGCAAGCTTTTGACAGGGTGGGAGTCGTCAGCCCTTTTAAAACAGTTCTGCCGACTGTAGTGCCATATAGGAAATGCAACATATCTGCCATAATATCAAATCCTCTTCCTATCAATTCCTAGAACTGGACAATGATGTTCTGAATATGGAGGTAGTACTTGATTAATACAAAAGCGACAAACTCCACTGCGCCGATACCAATCAGTAAAATAATCACCCTCAGATTGGGTTTTGGCACTTTTATCCTGGAGACAAACAACAAGGATGTCAGCAGCATTACTCCAAAATATAAAAGAGTCAGATCCGCCTTGGTCAGGAACTGAAACAACATTACTGTCGGAAAAATCAAGGCCGCCGAAGTCACCGGAAGGCCGATATAGCCGGACATTGCCGGGGAAGCAAGCTTCTTTTTCTCCTCTTCCAGCACATTAAAATAGGCCAATCGTATCAAAGCTGCCAGCACATAAACCATAATGATCATTATGAGAAAAAGCGGATAGATAACCCTCTTTTCTCCCGGCTGGTCCACATGGAGATTGGGAACAGTGGTCAATCTGTCACTGGTCCTGACCATGCCCAGTCCGATACACGGAGGAAGCACACCAAAGGAAATCAGATCTGCCAGGGAGTCAATCTGCACCCCAAAAGACTTCTGCCGGTCCGTCCGTCCACGTTTTGACCGGGCAACCCGCCCGTCAAAAGTGTCGCACAGACCGCTTAACAACAGAAAGAAAGTTCCGTAAAAAGGATGCCCTACGCCGTTTAGGCATACCATGATCCCCGACACACCGGAAATCACGGAAAGATATGTAAGAATGACGGTATAATCATAAACCCCTATCATGTTTTCCTCCATTTTTCTTCAACAATAAATAACCGATCAGAACCATGGCGGCACTGATGATGATGCAGCAATAGAAGGACAGACTTCTGCCAATCAACTCCAGACGATAGGCATAATCCTTGCTGAACAGCTGGGTATAGCCATCCAGCATCAGCATATCTGCCACACCCATGGCACCGGGAATAGGAACACAGTTGGAACCCAGCACCACCATGATCTGTGTCACAAAAAGATCTTTCACTCCGGACAAAGGCCCTCCTGTAGCCAGATATACCATAATTGTCACCATAATCTGGGACAGCCGCTGCAGAAGATTGAAGACAAAAGCCTTAATCCAGATAGTCCTGCTCCCGGACATAATCCTGACACAGTCACTGTAGTCCTTCTGGGTTTTTGTCAGTTTATCCAGATGCTTCTGGGGGTTTCGCACCAGATGAATCCGATACAGCCCCCTGAGAACCTTTCGTACAGTGCCAAAAAGGAACTGCGGCTTGTAAAGCAGCAGAAAAAAACCTGCGCCAAGCCCTGCCAGGGTGACAAAGCCCGCGATGATCAGAAGGCGGGAAAAAAGGCTGAATCCCAAAAACAAACCCGGCTTCACAAGGAAGGCAAGAACACCCAGAAACAGAATAGCCATGGTGTACATAACCAGATTCAACACCAGGGCTGCCGTAGCGATGGCAGTGGGTATGCCATCTCTGATCATAAAAAAGGCACTGGCCGGCTGGCCGCCGGTGGCAGATGGCGTAATGGCTGAGAAATAAACATCCGCCGCGCTGTAAAGCATCCCGCGGACCCTCTTCCTCTGATAACCCACATGCTTAATAATCGCCAGCAGAGCCTCTCCTTCAAACCAGATAAATCCTGCGGAAGAAAGGACCGCCAGAAACAGATATACCGACTGAGCATGTTTTAGATCATCGATCAGTTCCCCAAAAGTCAGGCCGTTCCCTCCGGACGAAACCGCCCAGATAGACAGGACTGCCAGTACTACAAATATAATACCCCAGAAATAGTTTTTCTTATTACCCATATGTTAATCCTGACCGGACTGAATGTGGAGCAGTCTCCTGTTCAGTCCCTCAAAAATACGTCCCAATCTGAACTTTTTCGCAAGATAGAGCCCTGCCTCAGCAAAAAGAACGCCGCCAGCGATATCAATCACTAAATGCTGTTTCAGAAAGACCGTTGACGCAAACACCAGGAGGGCACAAACCAACATGACAGGCCGATAGTATTTCGGTGGATGCTTCATATACAAGGATCCCCGGTAAACCATCCAGCTCTCAAGGCAATGAATTGACGGAAAAAGATTATCCGGCGCATCCAGGGAGAAAACCAGCCTGGTGCATTGATCCCAGAACCCGCTTCCCCCAGGCCAGGGCCTGTTAAGGGTTGTCGGAATCAGAATAAACACCACTCCGGCGGCCAGTTTGGCCAGAAGATCCCCGCTGATTACCCGATAGCATACTTCTTCACTTTCTCTGGCAATCATCAGATAACCGATAATCCAGTGGGCATAGGCCAGCACATAAATCAGAACGAACTCTGTCCGAAAGGGAATCAGGTCATCCAGAAACAGTTTCAGTATATAATGTTTTCTCCCTTCGTTAACGATCCGGCTGCCAAAATAAACTATGGAATTGCAGCTGGCTGCCGAAAGAAGCGGTATCACAGAATATTTTTTTAAGATTTTATCAAATATCATTTCCTTCATTTCAGTATACCACGTAATAGTATAGCATAGATTCCTTTAGAATAAACAGTAACAATATATCATAAAATCCCTGCTTAGAATAGCAAAAAAACATTTTGGCGAAAAAAAACTGCAGTCTACCTCAGAAAACTGCAGTTTTTATAAGGACTGTCAATAGGGAATTTCAATGATATTGCCGGTGCAATTATACAGAAAACGGTCTCCCAGTTCTTTCCGGAGTATCTCAATGTTCTTCTCTCCGGTACAGTGGGATACTCCCACCAGATCAAGATTCATCTTTTTAAAGCATTCTATGGTCTTTCGCACTCTCTTTTCATCGGCCTCCATCAGATGAGTACCGCCGATCAGACCGCAGATATGTTTTCCAGTCCTCTGCTCAATCGTCGTCAGGATATTGATGATGCCAGGGTGGGAACAGCCGGCCACCACGAAAAGGCCCCGGTCCGTATCAATGCTTATTGCCATCTCATCCGTAAACCGATCCGGCTTATAAGTAAGGCTGTCCATACATCTGCCGAAAGGACCGCAGGACTGGTCTTCCTCCTGATAGAAAAAAGTGGGATTCCATGTTTCAAAGTCTGCATTTCTCAGAAAGTTTCGATGAATACACAGACCATTTCCAAGATCCATCATGTCCTCCTGAACTTCCTTTACGGGAATCCCCAGTTCCTGGAGCATCCTCCGGTCAAAGCTGTTGCCGATGAACTTCATCCTGCCATCGGATTTCTCATGATAGCATATCTTAAAAAAACCATTTCCCACCAAAACCTGCCTGGGCTTTCCAATCTCCCGGACCAGACGGAGCAGGCCTCCGGTATGATCATAATGGGCGTGGCTGAAGATCACATAATCAAGGTCTGACAGATTCGCCCCTAAATTTACAGCGTTCTCATAAAAAGCACCGCTTTGTCCTGTATCCATCAGGACACGGATTCCCTCTCCCTCTATGAGGACAGACAAACCATGTTCGCAGAGAAGCCGATCCTCCTGATCAGGATGATTCTCTATTAATGTGGTAAGCTTCCAGTGCATTTTTCTCCTCCTTTCTCTTTCCGGCTTTTCTCCGGCAAAAGAAAATGGTCTCATTCTTTTGGATAAGACTCCAATATATCCGTAATCGCAGGAACCAGGTCTTTCTTTCTGGAAATGCCCGGCTCAAGCCTGTATGATGTACCGTCATATACAACCCTTTCCCCGAAAGCTGCTTCAATCACTTCTCTTGCCGCGTCATTGGAAGGCACCAGATATGTGACAGAAATATCATCATGAAAGATACTAATCTGTGCAAAAGACATGTCCATTCCGGCTGATGTTGATTCTGAAGATACTACTCTTTTCATTCGGCCGACCAGCTCTTTGGCGCTCTTTTCATCATAGGCACTGATACAGCCAATGGCATATTTTTTACCGCCGCTTTCATATTCTTTATAGTCACTGAGAAAAATCTCCTCATCAGACATACCCTCATAAGAAAGGGATGCTTTGAACAATTCCTGATAGAAAGCATCTGTATCGGAAATTCCTGCCCTGACACTGAGGGCTTTAACCGCCTCTCTGTCCGCGGCAGTGGTTGATTCAGACTGAAGATTATGTGTATCTGACAGAACTGCCCCCAGCATCACAAGGGCAATCTGTTTTTCCGGCTCCACCCCGTAATTCCGATATCGGATCCAAATAATGGTGGCCGTCGAACCAATGGGCCTTGCATCATAAATCAGAGGGTTGCCTGTGGTTACAGAACCAACCCCATGATGATCAATAATGCTGATAATATGTGCGTCCTCCAGGCCAGATGCTGACTGCAGATAATCACTGTGGTCCACCAGAATCATATCCAGTCCGGAAGCATCTTCCAGCAGCTGCGGAGTTTCCAGGCCGGCAGCTTTAAGAATATATGCTGTTTCATGATTGATCTCCCCAAGGACCACCGGAACCGCATCATATCCCAGTGCCTGAAGCAGGGAGGCATAGGCGATGGCGCTTCCGACCGTGTCTGAGTCCGGACTTTGATGTCCAGTAATATAGATTGTTCCCTCTATTTTTCCCAATCCGTCAAGATCACTGCGATTCAGGAGAACATTCCGCTCCGCTTCTTTCTGATAATATGCCGCTTCATGGTTTTTCCCCAGGTTATAGCATCCCAGACCCACTGCGATCAGAAGAAGAATCACGCCTCCCAGAACCGCCAATGGTTTTTTTTGCTTCATCTTTATTTCCTCCTATATCAATCGTAATCATTCCTCTCATGATTGAAATCACGAGAATCCTGCGTCAGAGATTGATCACTTCCTGATAATGGTAATACGTCCCTGTGGTTCCTTGTACTCCTCCGGAATCGTTCCGCCCAGCTCTGTTTTCATATAGTTGACCAGTGCCTCAAAATCAAGATATCCGACATAGACCTTTGTTCTGGCGCCTGCCTGCGCAAAACTATAATATGTATCACCGCCGCTTGCAACAAAATCAATGGTCGCTATGGTATATCTGGCTTTAGGATCAAACGCTTTCCCGCCCACTTCTGTAATGGTAACCCTGGAGCCTGGTGCGGCCGGTGCGTAAAACGTTGTGCCGGGGTAAAGTTCCCCTCTCTGATAGGGCACTGTCGTATCCAGCGTGTACTTAATCTGTGAGACCTGTGGAAATGCGTTCATAAACTCCGGAGATAACTGCGTTGCTGCCTCCAGTGCCTCCAGAAGCTCTGCTCCGGTCACTTCAATGGTACACAGCTGGTTGTTAAATGGGATGACATCGTGGATATCCCGCAGCCGGATGGGACCGGCTTTGATGGATTTCCGGATCGCAGCGCCATTCAGGACAGCAGCATCCGGCACAACGGCAGAAGCCTGGCTTACCTGCCAGTAAATGGCATCGACAACAAAATCCCCCAGATTATCCTCCCTGTCCACGGTATCCCCATTCAGGTCCCAATCGGTAACGGCGACTTTTTCTCCCAGGACAGCCTCAACTTCCGCAGAAATCTCCGCGGCCTTCTTCGCCACTTCCGGGTCGCTCCCTGTGTAGGTCCCCGCTTCCGCCAGGCTTTCCGTAAATCTGCCGTCCTCATAGGTTAAAATACCGATTTTATTCAGGTAATAGCCCGTTTCGGCAATCAGAACCTCATTCTCTTCCAGATCTTTGACCGTCCGCTTCTCCACCCGGTGGTCGTGTCCGTCAATCAGAATACTGATCCCTTTGGTATTCTGCACAACTTCCTCTGCATTGGTTCCTTTCATAACATTTCCTTCCCCAAGATGTCCCAGACATACGATGATGGAGCAGCCCTTCCCTTTCAATTCATCAATCTGCGCCTGCGCCGCAGCGTACAGTTCTTCCCCCGATGCAAAGGAAAGACCGGCTGTATTTTTCGGCGAGGAAGTGGTTGCGGTAGTAGGGGTATCCAGTCCGAACACACCGACCTTCGTGCCGTCTGAAAGGGTAAACACCGCATTCCCTTCAGCAAAAGGTTTCCCTGTGGCATCCACCGTAATATTCGCTGCCAATACCGGAAAATCCATCTCTGACATACGCTGCTCAAGCACATCCGCGCCGTAGTCAAAATCATGATTACCCAATGCTGCGACGTCATATCCGGCGGCATTCATGAGAGACACGACCGATTTCCCCTGAGAAAAGTTCGCGAAAGCATTTCCCTGGAGCATGTCGCCGGCATCCATAAGCAGAACATCATAACCCTGCTGCTCATAATCCTTTTTGAGCTGCGCCACTGCCTCCATTCCCAGGCAGTTGTCCGAAGGTTCAAGATAGCCATGTACATCATTGGTATGCAGGATCACGAGCTTCGTATCTTTGGTATTTTTACCGGTATCCTGACTGCAGGACACGATACCCGCAGCCAGAATCAGCAGTGCCGCCGCAGTCACTATTTTTTTCAGGATTCCATTCATAACTCATCCCTCCCGTTAACATTCCGGGCAGCATAGGATCTCTTGCAGCTTTCCCTTTCCTTTTCGCCGATTGATACGGTAACTGCAGCATCCGTATGCCGCAATAAAAGCAGTTGTTCCTAGCCAGAATCCGGTCATGTTCCAGCTTATCAGCCAGCCCCCATATAATAGTTGTCAGATTTTGTTTCCCTCATTTCTATTCTCTTTGGCTATCGTCAGCAAAACTACGCACTCCACATGTTTCGTCATTGGAAACAAATCCACAGGCTGCATTTTCTGCACCTTGTAGCCATGGCTGGTCATATAATAAAGGTCTCTCTGCAGGGTCTGCGGATTACAGGAAATGTAGACCACCTTCCGGGGAGCCAGTTTAAAAAGTGCGTTCAGGAACCTTTTATCGGATCCTGCCCGGGGAGGATCCATGAAAACCAGGTCAACCTCCTGCTTCTGTTCTGCCATTTTCACCATGAATTCTCCGGCGTCCGCACAGACGAAACGAACATTTTTCACCTGGTTTCTTTTGGCATTAAAAATGGCATCCCTGACTGCATCACGGTTATTCTCCACGCAGAGGACCTGGCCGGCCTGATCAGAGGCTGTGATACCAATGGTGCCAATTCCGCTGTATGCGTCAAAAACCGTCTCCTGCCCCCGGAGGCCGGCATACTCCAATGCCTTGCCATAGAGGATCTCTGTCTGTACCGCATTGACCTGGTAAAAGGATTTGGGGGAAATCCGATAGATCTTCCCACAGAGCTGGTCCTCAATATATCCTTTACCGTAGAGCACCTGCTGTTTATCCCCCAGAATCATGCTGGTACTGCGATTGTTGACGTTGGCGACGATGGTGGTAATCTCCGGATGAATTTTCCGCAGAGCTTTGACAAAATTATTCCTGGAGGGAAATACCGGGGAGGCTGTCACCAGCACCAGCATAATCTGGCCGGTCTCATGTCCTGTACGAATCAGGATATGCCTGAGAAACCCCCTGCCTGTGTCCTCGTTGTAGGGTCTCATTTTGAAGGACTTCATCAGTCCGGTCACCGTCCCCATGATCTCATCCGCTTTCTGGTTCTCAATCAGACACCGGTCCACCCGGATCACCCGATGGCTTTTCTCCTCATAGATTCCGGTAAAGCAGTTCCCGTGCCTGTCACCGGCCACAACACCATGGACCTTATTCCTGTAATGCCAGGGGTTTTCCATACCGATAATTGGCTCCACTTTGCCAAAAGGCTGCAGGAGCTTCCCTGCAGCCTTTTGTTTATGAGCCAGTTGTTCTTTGTAATCCATGGAAATGTAATCACAGCCTCCACATCGTTTGCGGTAGGGGCAATTCAATTCATGATCTTTCATAGTACTGACTTATCCTTTATCAATGATCCAAAATCTGCGGTATCTTTGCTGCAGGCTGAGCTTTCAGTCTTCCAGTTTGGAAGTACAGAAGGGGCAGCGTGTTGCTTCCGGAGAGATCTCGCTGATGCAGTAGGGACAGATTTTCACCGGTGCAGGTTCTTCTTCCTCCGGTGTCTTTCCTGCCACATCCCTGGCCTTATTGATGGCTTTGATCACGCAAAAGAGCACAAAAGCGACCAGGAGGAAGTTGACGACCGCTCCGATAAATACGCCAAACTCCACCTTGGCAGATCCCACCACCAGGTTCCACTCTGTGAAACTGACACCTCCTGTGATCACAGAAATCAACGGCATGATAATATTGTCCACAAGGGAGTTCACGATGGCTGTAAACGCACCACCTATGATGATACCAATGGCCATGTCCAAAACACTTCCCTTGGAGATAAACTCTTTAAATTCTGCAAAAAAACCTTTCATTTTCATGACTCCTTTCTTAATATTCTTACGAAAAATGTTAGTTAAATTATAAAATATTCATAGTTTTCGTGTCAAGGTTTTTAGATTAAGACACTGATTATATCTAAAAAACCAAAAAAAATACCTTCCCTGAAATCAATCTTCCAGGAGAAGGTATCTTTGGTCACCATTACTACTAATAATCTATTATAAAAGACCTGATTCATCGTGGGCATGTTCTGCTGTCTTTCCCACAGAAAAAGTCTTTTCATCATACTCAATCCCATTTCTGTCATAGTAGTCTTTGACTGCTGCTTTAACTGCTTCCTCCGCAAGGACAGAACAGTGCAGTTTATATCCTGGCAGGCCGTCCAATGCCTCCACAACAGCCTTATTGGACAGGGAGAGCGCTTCTTTGACCGTCTTTCCCTTAATCATCTCTGTGGCCATGGATGTACTGGCGATGGCTGAACCACAGCCAAAGGTATTAAACCTGACATCGGTGATCACACCGTTATCATCAATCTTTAAGTAAAGCTTCATGATATCTCCGCATTTTGCATTTCCCACTTCACCGATTCCGTCGGCGTCTTCCATCTTGCCCAGATTTCTGGGATTGCGGAAATGGTCCATGACTTTCTCACTGTATAACATATGCTTTTTCTCCTTTCTCAAGAGCCTCCCAAACCGGGGAAATGTCTCTCAGATAAGCAACGATTTCGGGAACTGTGTCAATAATATAATCAATTTCTTCTTCTGTCATGCTTTCATCTAAGCTTAACCGGAGTGAGCCATGGGCGACTTCGTGAGGAAGGCCGATGGCCAGCAGGACGTGACTGGGATCCAGGGAGCCGGAAGTACAGGCACTGCCGGAGGAGGCGGCGATTCCCTTGTCATCAAGAAGGAGTAATAAGGACTCCCCTTCAATGCCTTCAAAAACAAAATTCACATTCCCCGGAAGCCGTTTTTGGGGGTCCCCGTTCAATCTGGCATGCTCAATCCTCGAAAGACCGGCAATAAGGCGGTCTCTTAATGCGCTGACTTTGGCCTCGTTCTCATCCAGGGAAGCCACAGCTTCCTTCAAGGCTGCCGCCATGCCGACGATGGCAGGCAGATTTTCTGTACCTGCTCTCTTGCCCCTCTCCTGAGCGCCGCCCTCGATCAGATTACGGAGGGGAATTCCCTTTTTTACATAGAGTGCGCCTACTCCCCGGGGCCCGTGGAATTTATGGCCGGACAAAGACAGCATATCAATCTGCTGCTCATGAACATTGATGGGTAAATGACCAACTGCCTGGACTGCGTCTGTGTGGAAAATCACATTCTTCTGATGACAAATCCTTGCAATCTCCGTGATGGGCTGGATGGTGCCGATCTCATTGTTGGCATACATGACGGTTACCAGGGCTGTGTCAGGACGGATGGCCTTCTCCAGATCTTCCACTTTTACGATACCGTCTTCCTCTACGTCCAGCAGGGTCACCTCAAAGCCTTCATTTTCCAGTTTGTTCAGAGTATGAAGAACAGCGTGGTGCTCGATTTTGGTGGAAATCAGGTGCTTCTTCCCCTGCCTTGCTCCTGTCAGAGCAGCGGACCTTATGGCCTGGTTATCCGCCTCACTCCCGCCGGATGTAAAATAGATCTCCTGATAGTCTGCCCCGATGGCTTCTGCGACATCCACTCTGGCCTGGAATAATACTTCCGCCGCCCTCTGGCCCGGGCTGTGAAGGCTGGACGGATTGCCGTAAACCTCATTCAGGCAGGATACCATCGCGTCTACCGCAGCCTGGCTGGGTTTTGTTGTCGCGGCATTGTCTGCGTAAATATACATGATGATCTCTCCTTTTTTATATTGGCATAATTCAAAAAATAT
>Ga0310695_10015400_pt1 | contig 10192 bp, 8 predicted proteins | sample RumenRJG_04DNA_FD_203882 | JGI IMG/M metagenome (GOLD analysis project Ga0310695, IMG submission 203882) | Bovine rumen microbial communities from Lethbridge, Alberta, Canada - RJG_04 (v2) (version 2) | ecosystem: Host-associated > Mammals > Digestive system > Stomach > Rumen | place: Canada... | reverse complement strand
GCAGAGACGGTATATAGACGCCAACTGAAGGCAGATTACGATAATGCTATTTACTATAACGACATGATTATGGATGAAATTTTTAAGCGGTTTGAGGACAAGAACGCAATTGTCATTTATCTGTCTGATCATGGTGAGGAGGTCTGCGAGGGAAGCGATTTTGCCGGTCATTCCATGGAGAACTCAGCTAACCGCCATATGGTAGAAATTCCAATGCTGGTGTGGATGTCACCCAGCTTTAAAGCCAGTCATGCGGAACTGGTGGAGCGTATACAGGCAAGCACCCAGCAGCCTTTCCGCTCTGATGACTTGATTCACGCTATTTTGGATTTAGTAGATGTTCAGGTGGAGGACTATAATCCGCAGTGGAGCCTGTGGAACCCAGCTTTTGTACCGAAGGAACGTATCTTCGGCGGCGAGGTATATCATAGAGCGGAGTGATGACATGCCCGGTCCGTGGCAGGTAATGTACAGGCAGGAGGCGTCCGCATGCTATACATACTGAAGTTTTTCTATCAGTGGCTGTTGCCACCGGGAATTTTTATTCTGCTGCTCCTGGGACTGGCAGTCTGGCTGTGGCGACGGGAGCGTGGAGCTGCAGCAGGCGCGTTGACAGAGCGGCGCGCCCTGCGACGGGGACGGTGGCTAGTGCTGGCGGTAGCGGGCGCACTTTATGTGTTGTCGCTGCGGCTGGGGGCCTGGCTGTTGGTGGCGCCGCTGGAGCAGGCGATAGCGCAGCCGGCAGCGGTGTCAGGCGATGTTATCGTCATGCTGGGCAACGGCTCGCTCGCGGATGCGCCAGATCTGGGCGGCGTGGGGCAGCCATCGGGCACCATGGCGAAAAACATGTTGGCTGCGCTGCGCCTACAGCGACTCACGGGACTGCCTATGGTGGTATCAGGCGGCGAGGTTTATGCCTACAGTGGCAACGAGTCAGATATCGCGGCGCGGGAGTTTGCCGAGATGGGACTGACGATGGAAGGTGGAGAACGAGGGGGGACGACCCTCTCCGCCTCGCGTTGCTCGGCACCTCCCCCAGAGGGTGAGTCTGGAGTTGGTGGTAGCGATAAGGTTCAGGTGTTTTTCGAGAGGCGCAGCCGCAATACGGCGGAGAACCTGCGCTTTACGCACGCGATATTGCAGGAGCATGGCTGGCAGCGGCCTGTCATTGCGGTCGTGGCATTGCAGGCACCGCGCACGGCACTGCTGGCCGAGCGGGAGGGACTGCAGGCACAAATTTATCCGACGCATTACCGCGCGGCGCAGCGGTTTTATTTTGAAGGACTACATGACCTCGTACCGAACGCGTCGGCCCTCGACGACAGCGCAGCCGCGCTCAAGGAGTATCTGGGCATCCTAGCCATGCGGTTTGGGTATCGGGGGTGACTTCCCTCTCCACCTCGCAGTGTTCGGCACCTCCACCATGGGGGGCAATGGTAATCACAAGGGGCCCATGCTGGTCCGGAATGGGGGCATGACTGCATGAAGGAAGCCATCAATTATTGCTCAGTCCTTTATCGAATAAAGATGCTTTTTTCAACTTGATATTCTGTCGTTTCAATTTGCAAAAGGTCAAGTAGGCTATGAATCATGTCATCATTTATATAAGGCCTATCGGTGGCGCGTTTCATGGCAGCAATGCGTTCCGGATGGTTGCGCCTGAAGCTTTGCGATGTCCAGACGACCATGGGAATTTCTAGCATCCAGTGCGTGCCACCATCTTTAATGTGGCCAAAGAAGTTACGTTCGTCGTATACTTCCTCACCGTGGTCAGACATGTAGATGACTATGGCGTCTTTATCTTCAAAGCGTTTGATGATTTCGTTGATGATATAGTCATTGTAAAGCACGGTGTTATCATATTCAGCACGGAGCTTTTGTGCAGCAGCGGATGGATAGCCAAATTGTTCATCATCGGCGTGGAATACATCAAATTCGGATGGATAGCGGTCGGAGTAGGTCACATGTGAGCCCATGAGGTGTAAAACATAGAAATTCCGTGGCGTAATCGTCTGCTCCAGCAGGTCATCCAGCAATGGCAGGAGTGTAGCATCATATTGAGGTTTGACGCCACTGTAAAAGTCTTTGAGTTGCGTGAAATGTGCTACGTCGCATTTTGTAGCATAGATACGTTCTACGTTGCCCCAAGGGCCGGATGACTCCTGGTTGGAGAGCCAGGCGGTGTGGACGTTGGCTACGTGCAAGATGTCGAATAGGTTGTGGTAGTTGTACCACGCGTCTGCTGTGTCGTGCCGGTGGAAAGTAAAGAGGTTTTCCAGGACATATATGGTCTGGGCGTAGGGCGCGCGTACATTAGTAAAAACTTGCAGTTCATCGGCATCGGCACGTTTTTGCAGGCGCGGTGTGGTCTCTAACGGGTACCCATACAGGCTCATGTGATTGCGTGCGGTGGATTCTCCCAGGATGAATACAACGTATGGTATGTCGTCTTCGTTACGGGTGAGACTGATATTGGAGTTGTGCAGGATATCTTCGTAGGCGGCGAGGTCGACAATGGCGTGTTTCGTTTCATTGACGGTATAGCCGATGGTGCAATAGCGCGTTGGCCAATCAGCCAGTCGGTCCAGCAGGGGTCTGTAAGGCTGGCGCAGCAGCATGGCCGTGGAAATCAGGGTAGAACCTATAAAACATACTAATAAAAAGGTTGCCAAGCGTTGGCCTGCTTCGCGTTGAAGCTTGGCAAGCAGCTTTACGTATAGCGCTATGGCGCCAGCTAAAGCCAGGATGCCTAGCAATACTTCCGGATGCAAAACATAGGAATGAATATATTCGCTGGCTTCGCTGACGTTGGTGGCTAGCATCACCTCTATAGCGGCTGCGTCTGGCATGGTGCCATAAGTATAGATGAAGAAACTTTCGGCAACGCATATGATACAGGAACAGGCCAGCAGGAGCAGCCGGATGCCTTTCCGCAACAGTTGTGGCCGCAATATATAGGTCAGTACAGTGATGAGTATCAAAAAGAAAAAAGTGCCAGCCAGATAAGCGCTGGAGAAAATCAGCCCGCGTTTGAGTCCTTGCGTCTTGAAGGTGGCCAGATATGGCAGGCTGAATAGCATCATTAGCATGATAAAGGTTAAACTGCTGTCGCAGAGGTGCTGCCACTGCTCATGTATTTGCCTGCATAGGGTATAAACATTGCGCTTAAAATGCGGAAAATCTTTCATCTTGCGTTACTCCATTTCTTAGTAGTACCAATAGAGTAACACAAATCCCCCCTCCTGCAAGACAAAATAGATTTTCAGAGATGAGTCTATGAGGGGGGGATATCCTTGATATAAGAACGCTTGACCATTGAAAACGGCGATTGCTGTATACCGCGAGCCGGAGACTGTATATTCAAATAATTATCGGTGGAGTATATAGCGCGCGATTCTTTTGAGGTGATGTATGAGTTGACGGCTTAGGCTGACTCGGTCAGTCCACGGGTTGTAGATGGGGAGGGCGGCTTTGTCGCCTTGGTACAGGATGGGTGGGTATGAGAAATTTCGGGGGAAGCGGCCGTCCCAGGCTTTGTCTTTACGTTTACGGTAGGGGATTTCGTGGTCGCCTTTGATATGGCCGGCGCGTTGCAGGAACGAAGTGTGGAAATAGTAACCGGGGGAGAGTACTGCGTGGTAGGGGCCGTCTTGGACGGAGACGCCGTTTGCGTCAAAGAAGCCCTCGACGCCGTAGTCGCCGACACAGTGGATACCGGGAATTTTCATTGAGTAAAACCTAATGCTGTAAGACCCAACTACCTGTTTTTCCAGGTTACCGGCTGCATCACGCAGCGACATGGTGTAGTGCTCGCGGGAGTCGTCCCTGTAGTGATAGATATCCCCCCCCGGTATACACATACGCGTCCATAGCAGGCCGATAGGTTGTGGTGCGTTATCTAGCTGCTCCTGGATGGCGCGCAGGACTTTGGGATACCAGATTTCATCACCATCGACGACGAAAAAGTAGTCGGTGGTGGTTTTGTTTATCTGCTCTTGGCGGACCTGGGCCAGCTCGTGGATGGTCACGGGACCCTTTTCTTCGTATTCTATTTTGTCCTGATAGCGCGGGTCATGGGCGATGGACTCGATGATTTCGGCGGTGTTATCGCTGGAGCCAGTGTCGTAGATGATCATGCGATCGACGTGGTCGATGACGGACATGATGGCGTACCAGATCCAGTTGGCTTCGTTCTTGACGACCATGTGGGCGGTGATAGTATAGTGGCTCATGTGGGGGCTCCTTTCGAGCTATTATGATTCATGCAAAATTTTTTGGTATCATTTAGCTAGTGCATTAGCTTAGGCCGCCTTTGCGTCAGTATATGCATTTTGCTTAGCGAGCGTTTTGTTCGGCAAGAATTTTCTTGATGAGGTCATCGTACTTTAGAGCGATTTTGGCCCAGTCATATTTCAGGGCTTGCTCGCGTGGCCGGTTGCCCCAGTCTTGTTGTAAGGCTGACTGCAGTGCGGCGGCGTATTCTTGAGGGCGCGAGACGTTGCAGACGATGCCTGCGATACCAGCGATTTCGGTGCGGATTTCGTCGTCGGGGGCGACTATGGGCAGGCCGGAGGCTAGTGCCTCTAGATAGACGATACCAAAGGGCTCGTCGTAGGAGGGCAGGGTAAATACGTCGGCCGTGCGATATAGTTCGGGCATCTGCTCATAAGGGGCACTGCAGACAGCAAAACGCTCGGCACCCAGCTTATTTAGACCGTATTGTGTGATTTCCTTTTCCAGCTCACCTTTGCCGGCTAGGACTAGTTTTGTATTGGCTGGCATGTAGCACATGGCATCGATGATGAGTTTGGGCCGCTTAAAGGCCGTCAAAGCAGCTACATCTAGAATGATTTTATGGTCGTGGGGCGTCTTGGTGGCTGAAGGGGTGAAGCGCTGGCAGTCGACGCCGTTGGGGATGCGCGCGACCCGGTCGTAGTATACCTCAGCCCAACGCCTTTGCTGGTTGTTAATCGTGACGTAGCAATCGGGGTGGTCTTGTAGGGCGAGGAACTCGGACTTACCTAGACCACCATGATTTATATAAATATATGGCGTGCCTGTCCTGGCACGGAGCTTTGGCAGCCAGTGCGCTCCAACGCCACCGTTACACGCGATGATTAAATCAAAATGACCAGCCGCCAAGTACGGGAGGCATTTTTTGATGAACACAATCTGCATGTATTCAAATGGCGAGAGTAGTGGCTGGTGGCCACAGATAAATCTAGCTAGGAGTGACCTTGAGGCTAGCGCGTTGGCTTTGTCTAGCCAGAAGGGCTTTTTGACAGCAATCTGGTGCGTGATGTGCGTTAGCTCAGGCGCTGTGCCCATGGAGAAAACAGTTAAATCATAATCGTACTGGAGTTTTTTGGCCAGCTCAATAGAAAAGGATTCGGCACCACGGTTTATTTTGCCTACATAGGTGGCAACGAACGCGATTTTTGGTTTAGACATATTTAGCCTCCTGGCAGTATTTATCACGTAGTGGAAGTGGGCAGCACACAGGGCATAGGACTCTAGGTAAGCGGCCTGTGTTTCTCAGTGCGGATGGTTTTATAGTAGAAATAAATGCTGATACCTAATGAAGTCATATTGACGATAATGAGGGTTAACGACGCGCCGATGGCGCCGAAGTAGGGGATGAGAAACGCGTTGCCTGCGACGGTGACCAGCACGCCAGTAGCAGTGTCGATAGAGAATACATATGGCTTGTTGAGTGCGAAGAGGGCGGAGTTAAAGGGCATGGTCCAGACGTAGAAAATTAGCGCGCCGAAAATGAGTTGCATCGGGAGTACGGAGGCGGCATAGTTATCACCGATGATGAGCCGAATCAGTAGCGGCGACAGCAGGATGAGCAACACTAGGGCAAGCGAGAGCAGGAGGCAGGGCTTGACGGTATGTTTGATTTTTGCATGGATGGCAGTGTAGCTCACCAGCCCCGCTAGTACTGGTGTTAGTACCTGTCCGTAGGAGCTGAAAATCAAAAGTACGGGTTTGGTAAATTTATTGGCTAGGTCGTAGTAGGCGATTTGCTCGGTTGAGGCCAAATGTGTCAGCATGAGGATATCGATTTTTGTTTTGAAGATGACGAAAAGGGACCAAAGGAGCATCCAGTTGCCAAAGGCATTGAAATCCTTTTTGATTGTGCTAGTGAAATGGCGTAGGAGTAAGGAGCGCCGAAGGTCGCGACGCAAATACCAGGTGCCGAGGACAAATGATATGCAGGTGATAGCTATATTCAGTAAGACAAAGTGCCCTAGGTCGAGCGCGTCGGTCAGATAGAAGAGGCCTAGGAGTGCCATGACCAGGACAAAGGTAAGAGCGGCAATCTGACACAGACGGGCAAAATACTGCTTGCCCTGATAGATGGAGTTCTCCAGCCCCCAAAACATGCCGAAGAAAATACCCAATAAAGAGATATACACGTAGGGCTTCAGCGTAAGGTCGTTAAAAATGCCAAGTGCGATTGGATAGGCACCGAAAGTCAGGATAGCGGCTGTCAGGCCAAAGGCGATGGCCTTGCGTTTGAAGGAATAAAAAAGTACCGCTAGGTATTTTTTGTAGCGGTGCTGCTGAAAATACCGCGCCACAAAACGCGTGGTGGAGGTATTGACGCCTAGGTCTGAGATATCGATGACGGTGGCAATCAAAAACGTGACCAACACTAGCTGGCCATATTCCTCTACGGAGAGCAGTTTTGTGGTGCAGAGGATGATGATTAGGCCACGTAGCTGGGAGATGATATTGGCGCTCAGGGAGTAGGAGAAATTTTTTACTAGGGCACTTTGCTTTAGTCGAGATAGGAAAGTTAGCACGATACATCTCCTGTGGGATTAGATAGTTCGCGCCTGCGCCACTTGGGGCAGGCGCGAATTGTATAATGGCTTAATGCGTTTGGAAAAAGGTCGGGTAGGCCTGCTTTATCGCTGCGATGTTCTCCAGGCCGATAGCGTCGGGACTAATGAAATGGTATTGGAACTCCTGCCCTGTGCGACCGTAGAAGTCTTTTCCGTGGCGCAGGCAATCGCGAATGTAGGCGTCGTTGGACTCGTATTTCTCCATGGCGGCCATGATGGCAGGCGTATCGTCAACGATGGAGGAGACTTTTTGTTTGATGCGCTCGACGCCGCCCAGATAGGAGAAATGCCATCCGCCGCGTACGGTGGGGAGATGGCCGTTTAGCATGCGGAGCGTTTGCGGCACGCAAAGATTTTTGAATTTGGTGATGACTGTGCCATACCAACTGCCGTAGCTCTCACAGTTCATAAAATAGTAGAAAAGTCGCATCTCGACCGAAATGGGGGTGTACTCAAGTAAATCTGAGATGTTCTTAGTCGTGACCAAAGAGGACTTCAGCGTGAAGAGACGCAACCATTGTTTGATTTTACTACGGCAGCCGCCCCTGGCCAATAAATGGTCAACCTGGCGCTTTTGCAGGTTGCGCAGTAGAGTCGGGTCAGGTAGCTCGTCTAGGTCCGAAACCATAATAATATCATCCAGATGGCAGCTGGTTAGGCCACGGAGAATACAGTTGCGCTGGTAGTGCTCGATTTCCCATTGCGCCACGCCATGCACAGCGGGGAGGTCAGTGACCTGGATATATTTTATTTGGTCTCTATACGGGGCGATACGTGCATCGTTTAGGTCCAGGTTAAAACCTTTATAATCTCCACGCTGTGTGTGGTCGGCCTCGACGATGACGAAATAGTCAACTATTGGCGCTAGCATATGCAAGCGGATTCCTAATAGTTCGTTTTCGTTGAAGTAGGTAAAACAATCATATAGCATGGGCGAGTTTCCTCACATTTCGTTTGAGCTTTTGCCACCAAGGCTTGAAGGGCATATAACAGTAGTGGAGCAGTAGCGCCCAATAGTATAGCGCATGCAGTAGAGTAATCTGGGCAGGACTCGCATTTAGGATGGTTCGGGCGTAGTAGCGGCGGGACTCCTCCATGAGTCGCCCAATCCAGCGTGGTGGGCTGGCCTCGGTGGTGGACTGCTGGTGGTTATGCGTAAATGAAATATCGCGCAGAATACCCATTTGCCAGCCGCGTTCATGCATCTGCGAGCAGAGAATGTCCTCCTCGAAAAAGAGAAAAGTGTGCTCGTCCAAGTAGTCGCAATCTAGCAGTGCCGTGCTGCGTATGAACATGAGGCAGCCACCGATAGCACCTACATTAAATAGTGGCGAGGTGGGCTGATAAGGATTTTTTGCATGCCATCGGCCGTTAGTGGCCAGGAAAAGTACACATTCGCTGTATGAAGGCGGTCGCCAATAGAAATGCGGATATGGCTGACCGTCGGTGTCTAGACACCAGCCGCTGAGCATGCCGTACTCCGGCTGCGTGGTGAAGGTCTCTGCGATGGCGGTGACGAGCTCCTCGGGGAAGGTGACATCGGGGTTGGCGATGGCCACGATGTCGGCGTGGCACTCCTCGATGAGATAGTGCAGGCCGAGATTGTTGCCAGCAGCGTAGCCACGGTTGGCCTCCGCGCGGATCAAATGCACGTGCGGTGCGATGTGCACGGCCTCAGTGAGTCGCGCATATTCATCTTCGTGTGAGCAGTTATCGACCACGACGATATCCGCCACAGCCTGGTATATAGCGACTTGCCGCACGAGCTCCAGCACCATATCGGTGCTGTTGTAGTTTAGGATAACGAGACCAGTCTTCATATTGCCAGTCCCTCGCCAGCGCTTATTAGGGAGCCGTATATGTTAGCTATGTACAGCGTAAAAATCATTCCTTTATATGTCAAAATAGGGTAGGAGTGGCGTTACACATCAGCGCGCACTGCACCCTTTTAAGAAAACATTATAGAACAATTCTACCATATCAAGCACGTATGTCAATACCAGCAACTTACTCCTGCAACCAGCGATAGATGGTGGGGCGGGAGCAGTGGCAACGGCGAGCAAGCTCGGATAATGATGGAATAATATGCTGCTCATATTGGGCGCGCAGGGCAATCCAGTTGTGTGGTTTTCTCTTCTGCTGGCGCCCACGATAAACGCCTTTAGCCTTGGCCACGGCTATGCCCTCGCGCTGACGTTCCAGCATAATCTGTCGCTCGAACGTCGCAATGGCCGCAAAAACCGTCATGGCCAACTCACCCGCCGGTGTCGTCGTGTCGAACTTCTCCTTCAATGAGATAACGCGCACGCGACGCTCCTTCATCTGCTGCACAATGTCGAGCAGGTCCTTCGTACTGCGCGCGAGTCGGCTGAACTCCGACACATAAATGATATCACCGGCCTGCACGGACGCCAGCATCTGTTGTAGCTCAGGCCGTGCCATATTTTTCCCCGATAGCTTATCCATATACACGCGTTCCACTTGCGCCTCTTCGCGCAAGGCAATAAGCTGACGCTCTTCGTGTTGCTCAATCGTCGATACCCGCACGTAACCAATTTTCATTTTTTATCCTCCTGACTCATAGCACGTTTACACCCAGAGCACTGTTCAACATTACAGCAGTGCTCTTTTCTTATGCCATTCTATCAGAAAAGTAACATAGCATCATCGTGCGCCTATCTGTGTCAAAATAACTCCTGCCCTATTTTTACATTACGCTACATAGCATGAAGGCTCCCATGGCTGACGTGCGCATTTATGTGTAAATCAATAACGGCTTTATTTTTACATATCGGGGCGGGGATAGTTTGCGGGATAATCTTTTGGTCAGTATTATCGTTCCTATATATAGGGTTGAGGCTTATCTGGACGAGTGCGTGACTTCTATCGTGGGACAGAGTTATACGAATTTGGAGATTTTGCTGGTGGACGATGGCTCACCAGATGCCTGTCCTGCTATGTGCGATGCCTGGGCTGAGCGGGATGCGCGTGTACGTGTCATACATAAAGCTAACGGCGGGCTCTCGGATGCACGCAATGCTGGCATTGAGCAAGCGCGGGGCGAGTGGCTGATGTTCATCGACAGCGACGATGTGATGTTGCCAGATATGTGTGCCCGCCTTTTAGCGGCAGCGACGGAGCGGCAGGCGGAGATAGCACAGGGCAACTTTTACTTTTACACCTGTCAGGCGGATGGTTCGTGGCAGTGCAGTGAGAATATCACCGCCACACCGTCTGGCGGGCAGGTGCTCACGGGCGTGGAGGCAGTGCGGCGTTGCATGGGGCCGGGGGCGTCCACGGATGATGTCGTGGCTTGGAGCAAAATTTATCATCGCAGT
>Ga0310695_10015397_pt1 | contig 10193 bp, 6 predicted proteins | sample RumenRJG_04DNA_FD_203882 | JGI IMG/M metagenome (GOLD analysis project Ga0310695, IMG submission 203882) | Bovine rumen microbial communities from Lethbridge, Alberta, Canada - RJG_04 (v2) (version 2) | ecosystem: Host-associated > Mammals > Digestive system > Stomach > Rumen | place: Canada... | reverse complement strand
TCCCTGACGGTGGATTCCAGGTCCGCGCCCGTAAATCCGTCGGTCATTTCAACGATTTTATCAGCTACCGCCCCCTCAAACCTGACGGACAGATATTTGCGCATATAGAGGGAGAGGATCTGTCTGCGTTCTTCCGCCGTGGGAAGATCCACGAAGAACAGTTCATCAAAACGCCCCCTTCTGAGGAGTTCGGACGGCAGCATGCTCACGTCGTTCGCTGTGGCCACGACAAATACATTTTTCCTGCATTCCTGCAGCCAGAAGAGGAACTGACCGACCATCCTGGTCGAGACGCCCCCGTCTCCTGCACCGGCAGTGGCTCCCGAAAGGCCCTTTTCAATCTCATCGATCCATAGTATACAGGGTGCAACTTCTTCTGCTGTAGCGAGCGCTTTCCTTAGCTGCTGTTCTGACTGACCGACATAACTGCCCTGCACAGTGGCAAAATCAAGCCTGTAGAGCGGCAGCTTCCAGTTGGCAGAGATTGATTTGGCCGACATGGACTTGCCGCAGCCGGGAACGCCTACCAGAAGAATCCCCCTGGGAGGCCTGAGCCCCTTGCTTCTCAATTCGTCCCTCTTCTCGGGAGTTAGCAGCAGTCGTTTCTCATCCAGCCATTTCCGCAGGCCTTCGAGGCCTCCGACATCCTTGACATTATCGTCGACCGTAATCTTCTCCAGGCCGGAAATGTCCGAGAACAGCCTGTCCTTGGCGTGCCGGACTTCATCCATATCCGATTTGCGGATACAGTTGTTGGCGAGCAGTGCCGCGATGACGTTTTCCGCCTCAATTTTGGTGGCACCCACAAGAGTGGAAGCCGCTTCCCTCACATCATTGTTGTCCCACTCTATGGGAATGGAATTGCGGTAATCATCGATATAACTCCGGATGATCATGTACATTTCCTCTTCATCCGGAAGGTCCAGTTTGACAGTCATTCCAAGACGCTGAAGCTGATCCCAGACGGGATTGTCCGAGATTACTATGATCGATCCTCCGTTCTGATTGGCCAGGTTGGCCATGGCGAGCAGCTGCTTTGCGTCCGCATTGTCAGTGGAAAGATCGGGCACCTCGGAGAGAACCAGGGTCAGATACTGTTTGCGCCTCATCTGCTCGGTCATATACATGACCGCTCCGTAAAATGTCGTGTCATCATCCAGATGTTTACCGCTCGTCAGGTCATAAATTCCCGAAGAAAGGGAACTGACATAAAACGAGAGCTGCAGGTCTGCGGCGATCCTCTTGAGTATCTCCAGACATCTGTCTTTTTCAATCGTATTAACGGCAATAAAGGGAATCCGGGCGATGGTATACCTTCTTAAAAGGTCAGTGCTTTCGATCAGATTACTCATATAACAGATTTCGCCTCCTGCGAGATTATTCCTTGACAAGACAATAAGCGGCGCGGCGCCGGCAGACGAAGAATAACCGGTGCGTCTTCCCGTTCCCGGCGCCGCCCGGACGGCATGATATACAATTTCAAGCTTCTTATGGCTGAAGCAGCTTTAATTATAAAAGTAAGTCTGTGAGCTATGCCCACAAGTACAGACAGATCAGAAATTATTCACCCGATGCTGCCTGATCAGATACAGAAGACGTCCGCTCCTGTCCTGTCTGGAAGAATTTTCCAGGGACTCCTGGGTCTTGTTGGCCTGATCGATGATAAGACCGATATACTTCTTTCGGATATCCTCTGGAAGGCAGGGAATATCTACCGCACAGCAAAGGAAATAGTATTCTTTCCGGAGACTCTCAAGGGCGCGGATCACTCCTGCCTCACCCCCGGAATGTGCCATAGTCTTCTGGAAGTTGTCACCAGCCTTATTCATACGGAAGTTGATCGCATCCACCAGCTTTTGTGAAAATCGGTCCGCAATCCCGGACTGCCATTCAATCGTCCCGCTCCTCATTGCCTGCAGCACTTCAGCGTCATTTGTCCGTTTTTTGATCATATCGAACAGCTGCCGCCATTCGGAATATGTGCGAGGTGTATTAACCATTTCTTCTCCTTCTGACAGGAACGACCGGCGGCTCAATCGACCACTCCGGTAAGCCTTTTGCGAACATGACGTCTTCCTCGGCGACGATTTCCTCAGGAGTATCTGTTGCCGCCGGTTTGAAAACGCGTTTAATCCTTTTGGGAATTCTCGGTCTTCCTGTCCTGTCGGGAATCACTCCGCCCTGCTGTCCGAATTGTCCGGGATAGCCTCTTCCCGGAGGCATACCCTGATTCTGTCCCTGTCCCGGTCCTGTATAAGCGGGGAATGCACCCTGCTGAGGCTGGACCTGCTGCGGTCCCTGGCCTGGCTGATCATATGGCTGGAAGCCGCCCTGTTCCGGCTGGACATCCTGCGGTCCCTGACCGGGCATTCCGAAGGGCTGGAAGGCTCCTTGCTGAGGCTGGGCCTGCTGCGGTCCCTGGCCAGGCTGATTATATGGCTGGAAGCCGCCCTGGTCCGGACGGACACCCTGCGGCCCCTGACCGGGCATTCCGAAGGGCTGGAAGGCTCCCTGCTGGGGCTGAGCCTGCTGCGGTCCCTGGCCCGGCTGATTATATGGCTGGAAGCCGCCCTGTTCAGGTTGGACATCCTGCGGTCCCTGACCGGGCATTCCGAAGGGCCGGAAATCCCCCTGCTGGGGCTGGGCCTGCTGCGGTCCCTGACCGGGCTGATCATATGGCTGGAATCCGCCCTGTTCCGGCTGGACATCCTGCGGTCCCTGACCGGGCATTCCGAAGGGCTGGAAATCCCCCTGCTGGGGCTGAGCCTGCTGAGGTTCCTGGCCCGGCTGATTATATGGCTGGAAACCACCCTGTTCAGGTTGGACATCCTGCGGTCCCGGGCCCGGCATTCCGAAGGGCTGGAAATCCCCCTGCTGGGGCTGAGCCTGCTGCGGTTCCTGGCCCGGCTGATCATATGGCTGGAAACCGCCCTGTTCAGGTTGGACATCCTGCGGTCCCGGGCCCGGCATTCCGAAGGGCTGGAAGGCTCCCTGCTGGGGCTGAGCCTGCTGCGGTTCCTGGTCCGGCTGATTATATGGCTGGAAACCATCCTGTTCAGGTTGGACATCCTGCGGTCCCGGGCCCGGCATTCCGAAGGGCTGGAAGGCTCCCTGCTGGGGCTGAGCCTGCTCTTCTTCCTGAACCGGCTCTTCTGTCTGAACCTCGGATTCCACTGGCATGCCGAAAACGGGGAAAGCGTTCTGCTCAGACTGTTTTCCCGGCTCTTCTGCCTGTTCGGGTTCTGCTGTCAGTGCAGGCTCTTCTGCCTGTTCGGGTTCTGCTGTCGGTGCAGGCTCTTCTGCCTGTGCGGGCTCTTCTGCCTGAACCGGCTCTTCTGCCGGTGCCTCAGGCTGATCAGTCATATCGAAGGCAGGGAATCCGCCCTGCGCCTGATCGGACTGCTGATTATAAAAACCGAATCCGCCCTGGAAAGGCCAGTCCTGTGTCTGCTCCGCCTGTGTTTCCTGCTCAGTCTCCGCCTGTACTTCTGCCTGAACCGGTTCCTCAGCCTGAGGCTCAGATTCCACTGGCATTCCGAAAACAGGGAAAGCGTTCTGCTCAGACTTTTCTTCCGGATGTACTTGCGGCTCTTCTGCCTGTGCGGGCTCTTCTGCCTGAGCCGGCTCTTCTGCCGGTGTCTCAGGCTGATCAGTCATATCGAAGGCAGGGAATCCGCCCTGCGCCTGATCGGACTGCTGATTATAAAAACCGAATCCGCCCTGGAAAGGCCAGTCCTGTGTCTGTTCCGGCTGTGTTTGCTGCTCAGTCAGAGGCTGTTCTTCTGCCTGAGGCTGTTCCGGCTGTACATCCTGCGGCGCCTGTTCGGGCATTCCAAAAGGCTGGAAAAGCCCCTGCTCTCCCTGAGGCTGTTCCGGCTGTACATCCTGCGGCGCCTGTCCGGGCATTCCAAAAGGCTGGAAAAGTCCCTGTTCTGCCTGAGGCTGTTCCGGCTGTACATCCTGCGGCGCCTGTCCGGGCATTCCAAAAGGCTGGAAAAGCCCTTGCTCTGCCTGAGGCTGCTCCGGCTGAGCCTGTTCTGCGGTCTGAGCCGGCTCCCCTGCCCCGTGTTCAGATTCCGCAGGCATGTCATAGACAGGGTATCCGCCCTGGTCCTGATCAGACTGCTGACTGAAAAAATCAAACCCGCCCTGGAAAGGCCAGTCCTGTGCCTGCTCCGGCTGAGAATTCTGTCCGGCCTGAGGTTCATACTGTGCCGGCTCCGGCTGTGCATATTGCCCGCCCTGGGGCTGAGATGACTGGAATCCCGGCTGTCCGGGCATGTCATAGACAGGGTATCCGCCCTGGCGGGACTGCTGATTGTAGAAACCGGGTCCACCCTGGCCGGGCGATCCCTGCGGCATCTGCTGTGTGTCTAATGCGGGAAGAGTACCTCCGCAGACAGCACAGAACCGTGCTACCACAGGAAGTCTTGCTCCGCAGAAAGGGCACTCCCTAAAGCTGCCGATTGTATTATAATCTCCCATTCTGTCCCTCCTAAGCCTGTCCGGCCATACGCCTGGTGGTTCCCGAAAGCTTTCTCACATATTGATCGGGAGAAATCTGATCCAGGAATGCGATCACTTCATCATAAACAGCGTCTTTATCCCTGAACTCATCTCTGAAATCATATACTTCCGCCAGCAATGCCCGGAGGATTTTCAGATTTTCTTCCGTTACGCGGGCATAATTTTCCATAATTCTCTGTCTGGCCTGTTCCACATTTTTCTTTTTGCTGAAATAACGAATGATCATTCCGATTCCGACGACAATCGCGATCACCCCCAGAAACCCAGATCCCGCCAGCAGCATGCCCACTCCTAAAGCACCGATCACACAGCCCGCAAAGAGGCTGTATTTATCACCGGCGGTCAGAACATGCTTTGCCAGCTCAGCATTCTTTTCAGCTTCGTAGTGTGCCCTCATCTCCTGTTCAAGGGCGGGCTCGTTGGTACCGTCCCGGGTAACTGCGCTGAATGTTCCTATGTTCAGCTGGATATCTACAGGAATAGCCATGCGGTTTTTTGCAGTGATATCGCTGTATGCATCCTTGATCCAGTCCTTTGTCAGCGCGATGGCAAATTTCTGTGTGGAGGAATTGGCGTGACTGATTTCAGGCCGCATAGCGGAGTCTGTCAGCAGCTGGGTAAAGTCCTTGCGCTCTTCAAAGGACTTTTCCTCCATCTGCATATTCATCCTTGCTCTCTGCAGATCACCGTCAAACTCTATGATCAGCTCATTCAGCTTTTCCTGTTTGCGAAGGGGAGTCTCCTCATCATCGAAATCGGTGACCAGACTTTCCAGGATCTCGTCCAGCTGCTCCTTGAGTTCCTTGGTAGACGCCTCCTTCTCGAAAATGTCCATGAAGTAATCAACGATGATCGCGTGGAGTTCCGCGCCCTCCATAACCTGGACGAGAAGCGGCCATGTGCTGCTGTATTTGGGAAGATAAATATAAGAACCGGAATCGTATTTTTTCTTTTTATTGATAAGAGCCTTGGACCACTGGTCTCTCTGCTGCTCCACAAAACCGGGTTTTTCGACAAGATTATCCAGCCATCCAGTCATAATGGTTGAAATAACGCCCTCTGAATCCGCACCGAGCAGACCGCTGGCATAAGCGTCAAGAATGATGACTGTATTTCTGTTCAGATTTTCTTCGTCCTGACTCTCGAGATATCTCTGGACCCATTTCAGGCTGGTATCTCCGCGTCCGGCACGCCTGCAGACCAGGGCAAAGAAGAGAGAAGTTTTTTCGTCGTTTCGCCTGATAGCTTCTTTGACGGCTTTTCCGGCAAGCTCCGGCTGATCATTGATCCATGCGGCGAGCGCGACAAGGCATGGAGCCAGCCAGTATCCGGGTGTCTCGATCATGACACTCTCGGCAGCGTCCGTCACTGCTGCTTTTCTGACAATACCCAGGTCATCTGCCTGAAGGATACCTGTCGTGGATCTCCTGACTCTGTTATAATGACCGTATTTTCTTTCAATTTCAGCGCGGACATCATTGAGTACGCTCTGGGCCTGGAGCTTATTATTTGCAAATTCCTGCCGCCGGACGTAGGCGTTGAAGTCCGCAGCAAGCCTCGAAAGCTCGTCATTGACCTTGACGACCTTTGTATCCACATCGTCAAGGCCGGTTGCGATCACCTCAATTCCCCGCATTGCGGCGTCCAGTCTGTTCTCAATCGCGGACAAATCCGCTGTTTGAATTATTCGCTCTGCCATACTCCCTCCTGTCAGCTATAACCGCCGTCCAAACATTCATCTGCAAACCGGCGCAAAGAATTCCTCACGTCGGGGAGAATCTGACCAGACACCCCCGCGTGTGAGACTTCAGGAACACATAATAATTTTTTTAAACAGGCCTGTCTGTTAAGAGAAAAGGTATAAAAAAATCTGTCAGATATTTCGTGCCTTACCGGCCGAACCAATTCCGACAGAATAGAATACAAATCGTTCGAGATTATAAGGAGAACTTCCGCGAAATGTTTGACACCAATATTCCAGATCAGCTGTCTTCGGCTGTACATCTATAACCGAATTTACAAATAGCAATAAACTCCTGCTTTCTCATACATCATTTAAATATTGTGAAGATTATGTGTCTGACCAACATATTATATTGTCTCATAGTGTCTTTGTCAAACCGCTTCAGGTGCTCTCCGCGCCTCCGCTGTCTCAGCAGGGGATCACCCTGCTGAGATAATTTTCCGGAAAAGCAGTCCGCTCTTTTCTTCAATGATTCGGATATACCGTCATCAGATGGCTGATTCTGGTAATGCGGTCCTGCGTGTCAGGGTGGGTGGAAGCCAGCGCCGCGAACAGCCCGCTGGGCTTGGGACAGCCCCCCAGGGCCTGCAGCATCGCGATCAGTCCGCCTCCATATCCAAGTCTGCAGGAAAACTCATCTGCCTGATACTCGTTGCCCCGGCTGGTCTTATTCACGAGAAGGACGCCGAGCCCGGTCCAGACTTTCATAAACAGTCCTATCAGAACTATGGTCAGGATCCTGGAAAGAGCAGCCATGATAGAGATAAAAATACCGTCTCTGCCCATGAAGATCGCAAAAATGTTCATCATGATCTCCATGATAAACGCTCCGATCTGAGCCAGGATACATATAGCAGTGATAAAGGTATTTCCGATGCTGATCACGAGAACTTTATCCGTATCTTTGTGGGCCAGGTGTCCGAATTCATGTCCGAGCGTTCCCTTGATCTGGTCGTCCGACATATTGAGAAGCCCCCTTGTAATGCATACGGTGCGTCTTCCGGTAGCGAAAGCATTCGGAGATTTATCTTCATTCATGAAAAGAGAAATGTCGTCAGGAAGAGAAGGATACTCCTTCTTTGCTCTTGCGTAGACCTCGTTGAACAGAGGTGTCATGCGGGCAGCTACATTCTGATCCGTGATCGGGCCGCAACCCGTACGTTTTCTGAGGAGCCATTCTCCGAAGGGAGAGAGCGTCACAGTGATGGAGATGATGTAGACCACTAGGCCGGCCAGCATTCCAAGAAGAACGTTCCCCTCCGTGAACATGGTGCAGACCAGTCCCATTATGACAACATTTATCAACAGATAAATGCACAGGGGAATATTCTCCTTAATCGTAAACAGCCTCACCAGAAAATCTACGATATAGATGTCCCTGATACCTCCCGATCCTGTGTCTGCAGTTCCGACGTTGGCCAGATGCTTTGGAAGGGAAGGCGCCGCGACAGCAGGTGCAGCCGGCGCCTGAAACGCGTTATAGGCCGGGCCGGGTACAGATGTCTGATTCCCACCGCTGTTGTAAGGGCCTCCGTATGCGCCGGGCTGGGATGTCTGGTTCCCTCCGCTGTTGTAAGGGCCTCCGTATGCGCCGGGCTGGGACGGCTGGTTCCCTCCGCTGTTGTAAGGGCCTCCGTATGCGCCGGGCTGGGATGTCTGGTTCCCTCCGCCGTTGTAAGGGCCTCCGTATGCGCCGGGCTGGGATGTCTGGTTCCCTCCGTAGTTATAAGTACCCGTATAGGAATTCTGCTGTGTCTGATTTCCTCCTCCGTTGTTATAGTATCCCCCATTGGAGTTTTGCCGGGGTGTCTGATTTCCGGCGCTGTTATAGAAATCGGCATATGAAGTCTGTTGCTGCTGGTAATCTCCGTAATAGCTGCTGCCTCCCCCGGAATACTGCTGTGACGTCTGATCCCCTCCGCTGCCGCCTGCACCCGAAGCAGGGATTCCGAGGATCGGCCTGCGATGTTCAGAACCCGGATAGGATGCGTTCTGCCCTCCGGATGACGGACTCATATGAACAGGATTCCCGCACTTTCCACAGAACGAGGCATTTGGAGCCAGCTCGTTTCCGCAATGATAGCAATACATGGTACTCTCCTTTCCTGCGAGCGTCCTTTTGCTCTAAGCATTGACTGCCTGAGCTTTTATCACTTGTTTTAAGCCTTGATAACTGTCTATAAGAAAAGTATATGCCTCACTGTCTCCTGTTTTTTGAAAGGCCAAACTTGATATTTGAAAGTTCAAAATCGAGGCATCAGATTCTCAAAAAATGATATCCGGGACTTGTCCCCGGAGATTCTGTGCGATGACGCAGGTTTTCTCCCGCACGCGTACCCCATACCCGGATTTACTTATTTCATAAACACTATAGAGCATTATACAACTTTTTGATAATTATGTTGTTATTTTTGGTTTTACATTAACATTTTCTATACTTTGCAGTCATGACCCCCTGACCACATACATATATGAATAAACAAGGCACTGCTATGCTCCTGCGGGTCCTCACAAAGCACAAAGTGTTTTGTAATAGGCCCCGCACATTCACACCCCGCCCCGCTTTTCCGACAGTTCTGTACAATCATTTTTCTTCATAATGTTTTCCCTGCAATGTGCTTTTTTCCCTTCCCCGCGATGTGTTTTTTTGCATTGACAAATGTCGCAAAAGGACACTATAATCAAAACGTATTCATTATATTTCAGTCATATACATTATCTGACTGTCTGATATGCACAGATTTAAAGAGATTCAGGATGTGGAGGACCGCATGACAACTTCTGATCAGGAACTGTTGGACTCCCTTGCAAAGATCATCCCTCTCCTGACACATGTTCAGAAAGAAAAGCTGCTGTCTTTTGGTGAGGGAATGGCATGTGCAAACAGCGGGAAAGATTATTATTTCCCCGAAAGTGAGGAAAAAGAACAGAAATAAGCCGGGATTATGCACTTGTAATCCCGGCTTATTAAACCTTATATCATTGAATTCGATTTTCGCTTTCCCCGCCGGGGGATAGTTGAAAAAGAGCCTGCTTTGTCCCGCCTCTGCATTCCCTCTCTGTCACGGAACTGCTCTTTTTGTCTTCCAGCCTATCTCAAGGCTGTGTTTTTCTCTTTACCTGCAAGCCTGTCTGCCATTTTTTCCATCACTTTCCACTGCTCAGGGGTGAGTTCGGTCATCATCATGGCAAATCGTCTCTGAAACACTGCGCTCTCATCGGTAAAGACCGCACGGGCCCACTTTAGGAGCCTGGTCTCTTCATCATAGGGAATAAACATTTCCCCCTCTCCGGTGCGCAGCCAGGTCTCCGAGACACGGTATTCGCGGCAGATTGAAAAAATAACGGCATCAATGGGTTTATTCCGTCCTATTTCGTAGTTTGCATAAGAATTACGTTTTATTCCTATTCTGGCAGCAAATTCTTCCTGCGTCAGCTTCAGCGACTTTCGCAGTAGTTTAAGTCTGTCTTTCATAGCTTTATCTCCTGTTCGTGATCTGCCTTCATCAGCACGGAAGGTCCCGCACATAATCAGTCCGTTTTTCCGCAGAATTGTATTCGTAGGTCAAGATCTGCCCGAACAGCAGTCCTGAACATATGAACAGCATAAACCCCTGATCGCCATCAGGTCATGACTCCGGGTCCACAAACAAGTAAGAAAATACGGATACAGGATCCGTTTTCATTTAATGAAGCATGCTATGCTGTCTTATTTCAACTATTATTATATCTTTTTCTCAAAGCAACTGTCAACAAATTGTGCGTTTGTCAACAATACCGTTAATTCCGTAGTTGCAGTTCAGGCCCACCTGATTCTTGGAGCGCCTTTTGTGCATTGCTGTAGAGGCGGGCCTTGAAAAACGCCGGTACTTGCTTTTTGCAAGCCCTGGCGCAGCAAAAAGCTTAGTATCCGCTGCGTTTT
>Ga0310695_10015395_pt1 | contig 10194 bp, 1 predicted proteins | sample RumenRJG_04DNA_FD_203882 | JGI IMG/M metagenome (GOLD analysis project Ga0310695, IMG submission 203882) | Bovine rumen microbial communities from Lethbridge, Alberta, Canada - RJG_04 (v2) (version 2) | ecosystem: Host-associated > Mammals > Digestive system > Stomach > Rumen | place: Canada... | reverse complement strand
CCCAATCCCCAATCCCCAATCCCCAATCCCCAATCCCCAATCCCCATAAAAATAATAAATTTTATATAAATAAATCAAAAGATTTATATAATTTTAATATATTTTATTTTAAATTTATAAAATCTAATTAGTATTATATCTTTTTAATATATTTCTCTCTATTTTTTTATAAAATAATAAATAGGGCATTCCTAAATCTATAATTTGCTTTTGTATATCATCTATTTTACTAACAATAGCATCATTATAAGTATACCATTCATTATCAATAGGACTTAAACAATGGGCAATAAAATGGCCATCTTTTTCAAATTCACCTTGATATGTAATGATTCCAATTAATTTATATATAATATTATTCTCAAAATTATTACTAATGTAATTAGTTATATTTAATTCTTTATAAAATTCAATCTTTATTTGCGTTTGTAATATAATTCCTCTGTTAAATAGTATTATTAATATTTTCGGAGCAGTGAGAAGAATTGATGTATGATTAGCATCGACCATTTTTTCACAAATATTGCAAAAAATTTGATTTTCACCTTGTAATAATTCAGTTCTTCTATTATATTCAAAACAATCTAATATATTTATAATATTATTATTTAATTTTTGTGAACGAGCAAAATCTTGGTTAGTATTTTTAAAACATTTTTTATTATTTTTATCATTTATATTGATTTTATTAAGAGCATATTTCCTTATATCTTCTAAAGGGAAAATTAATAAGTAATAAATTTGAAAATTATAAAAACTATTAGCACAATTTAAGCATTGGGTTTTTATTTCCTTAATTGCGCAAAATAATTCATTTATTTTAGAGTTAAATCTTCTGTGATATTCTTGATTAAATGGCTTAAAAGCATATTTTCTTTGACTATTATTTTTTATTAAATCATTTTTTATTTGATTTTTCTTATTATCATTTAAATCTTGATTAAGCTCATCATGCAATGTCATAATAATGAAATTAATTAAATCTTTAGGAGCCCCAGAATATTTATTTTTCAATATAGGATTCATATTGATTTTTGTACTTTCTATTACTTTATGATTACTTATATTAATCTTATTTATTATATTTTTATCAGGCCAAATTTTATCTATTATATTCTTAAAAAACGCTGTTAAAGAATCCTTTTTTTTATTAGAATAGTTATTTATTGCTTCATTAATATGATTATCATATTTAAAATAAGAAACAAATTCTCTTATTTGGCAAAAACATTGTAAAATAGCATTCATATAATAATTATCTCCTATTTTATTTAAACCAATCTTTGGAGGAAATTGGAATTCTGTTTTTAATTTAGAAAGATTATGAGGATGAATTATAATTAAGCTTTTTTTGATATCTTTAAATATATTAATGAAATCATCTTCTTTATTTGTAAAAGGTTTATTATTATTTTGTATTTCTATTAATTGAAAAGTATTCATAATTTTAAATTTTTCTTGTTGACTTAAAAAATTATCTAAAGAAAATTGATTCTTTATATTATATTTATTACTATTGATGTTTGATTTTTTATTATTATTTTTGATAATTATTCCACATTTTTGATTTTTGTTACATAAAATATCAAAAGTATTCATAGGCAAAGATTCAAAGGTTTCGCAAAATTCTTTAAAACCTCCTAACTTAAGAACATTTTGAGTATGATGATTTAAATAATAATATTGATTATATAATAAAAAGAATTCTGGCTGAAATATTTTATGAGAATCTATCTTTCCTATTTCTATTAAATATTTCCCATCTGGATTTGGATTAGTAAATATAATTATTATATAACCATCATCGAAAATACATTTGACTTTATTATTAACTTCTTGAAAATAGGTTTTTTTATCCATAGAAGGAAATAAAAAATCATATATTGCTTCACTTATTAACTCGAAATCATAATAATATAGCAAAATATTATTTTCATTATAATTAATTTTAGTAAGTTTAGGATTTTGCTTTTCATCATTTATAAGGGAATTTAATTTATTATTTCTATAATTACAATCATTAATTATATTTTTTGGAAGTTGTTTCACCAATAAAAATATTAATTTATCTTTGACAATTAAATTATTATTTTGAGAATTATTTATTTCATTATCTAATTTTGTTTGAATAAATTTATTTTCATCGACTTCTAAACTAAATTTAAAATAATTATAATAATTTTTATATTTTAGAATCCAAGATTTATTGACTAAGTAAAATTCTTCAAAATTATTATTTTTTAATAAACTTGGATTCATCAATCTTTTATAATTTAAATATAATAAAAACAATTTTTTTATTTCAAAATTAATATTATATTTCGTATAATCAATAATCGACGGAACATATTTATATATATTTCCTTCTAAATTTTGATTTGTATCAAATTTTGGAGAAACTATTTCATTTTCATTAAATACAAAATATTCCTTAAATTTTTCATATCCTTGAGCTTTTATTTGTTTTATAAAATTAGCTAGATTGAAAGGCTTCAAAATATTTAGTATTAATTCTAAAATTAATTCGTATCTAATATTCATATAATATATTAAAAGCGATTTTTTATTAATATTTACATCTAATGATATAAATATTTTTTTTTCTTTATAAAAATATTCAATTATTTGTTTATTGGAGCAATTTTCATTCATGGCAAATAATTTATATATTTCTTCATTTAATATATAAAAATTGTTTGCTATATAGGTTTCAATAAATCGATTTAATTTTATTTCTACTAGCTCAACACTATATGAATGAGAATATATTTTAATTTCTTCATTACATTTATTAATTTTATCGATTACTTCAGAATCGAATTCTTGTAATATTTTTTGATAATAGTCATTATAATTGTTATGAAGATTTTTATGCAATATTTCTTGAATATGTTTATTATCCAATACATAATTAAAAATTATTTTATAAATATTTGATTTATAAATATCATTAATAAAATCATATTTTACTAAATATCCAAAATTTATTTCGCATTCATTTATTGATTGATTTATTCTATTAATAAATTGATTATTATATAAAATTAGTTTTAACATTTTTTTTGCATTATCATTTAATTTATTAATTCTAGTATTTTTTATAGTTTTTATTTTATTTATTTCATTAGTATTATTAATAGAATTTATATTATAATTATAATTTAAACTTAAATCTTTTATTTTAATTATTTTTCCTTCAATTTGATTATTTGTTATATTTGAAATGCAAGAAATATTTTTTTCTTGAACATCTTTTATATGAGGTTTTATAAATATCTCAAAAGATTCATTTTTTATTTTATTTATGAAATCATTAAATTTTTTATAATTATAATAATAAATTATTAAATCTGTTCTAAATATATTATTATATAATTGGCCAATATCAAAATAAAAATAATAATTATTATTTTCTTGCATTTTTATAAATATTTTATTTTCGCCAAATATACAATTAGCTTCATGTTTATTTACTAATTTATTTATTTGTTCACTTTCTATTTTTTGAATTAATTCAAAAAATTTTACATTTGTTATTTCAATATCTTCATAATAATTCAAAGTTTTTTTTCTTCCAGTTTGTATTCCAAGCATTTTAATATCTTTATTATTACATAATAATTCTATTAGACTTTTTTGATTTTCTCTTTTTTTCCCTAATTCATTAATATTTATATCTTTAAATTTTCCAATTATAATTGAAATATACTTCTCGTAATCTATTTCATTTTTAATGAAAAAATCAATTGTTTTTTTGTGTTTAAAAAATTCAGTTTCAACATTTGAATCTTTTCGCAATATATCTATAATTTTTTGATAATCATAATAATCTTTATATATTCTCATAAATTCTTTATTAATTATGCAATATTTTTCATTCAAATTATATTTAATTTCATTTTTAATAATTTCATTCATTTCTTCATATTGTAAATATAGAAAGATAATTATTTTTATCATATTTTTTCCATAATTATATGTTTTAATATCAGCAATATTTTCATTAATCCCAATATTTTTTTTTATATTTGTTTTTTTAAAGTTAAAGACTTTTTGATTGACTATTTTTGTTTTTTGATTAATATTATTTTTTACATTATCTTTATTATCAATATTTTTGATCTTTTTTTTGGTGTTATCATTATTTTGTTCCGAATTTGGATTTTGAATAAAATTATTTTTTGGAATTTGAATCAAAGTATTTTGTTTGAGGGATTCATAGAAGTAATAAATAAAATTATTTTTCATCAAATTTACATTTTTCAAAACATTAATATAATTATAATTTCTAAAAGCATTTGAAATTTGTTGTCTATTTCCACTATCAGAGCAATAGATTAAAACATCCAAAATAAATTTATAATTAAAATTGTTATTTATAACTTTAATATTTCCTATTAATATTATTCTGTTATTGATTGAATTTATATCTTTTTCTAAAAATGTAATTATTATTTTACCATTATTAATATCAACATTAACTGAAAGTATTTTATCTATATGCTTTATATTTTTTTTTAAAATAAAAAAATTATAAAAGCAATCATCAATAATTTCGAAATTTTTGAAGGAAAGTAAATTAATATTTCCATTTTTAATTATATCATAATCAATATCTAAAATATTTTCTTCGAAATTTGAATAATTTAAATCACCAACTGAAATTTTGTTGATAAAATTTTCATAAATATCGGTTTCTGAAAACCCATTGAATATTCGATTAATTATTGAATAGATATTATTTGATAAATCATTATTTAATTTATTATTGAAAAATGGAATTAATTCTTTCAATTGATATAAATTTATAAATTTATTCATAAATTTATCACTTATTAAATAATATTTAGTTGTATTATCAAAAAAAATTCCTTTATAAATACATTTAGATGGTTCTAAATGTTCTATTAATTTTTTATTAAATAAATAAAATTTCATCAAAGATTTCAAATCTTCTTTTAGTAATTTTTCCAAAGCTTCTTGATTTTTATTATTTTGAATTTGAATTTTATTTTTATTTTCTATATATTGTTTTTCTTCCTTTTTATCTGAGCAATTATTATAATAATTATTAAATAAAAATGCATATCCATATTTTTTATTATCAGAATTATATAATATTTTTACTTTTTGTGTTTCTTTTTTTAATTCTTTTATAAATTTTGGAATTCTTCCTTTAATTATTATTTCATTAAAATAACTTAGATAATCTGAATAATTATCTAAAATTATTAGAATATTAATTTTCAAAATATTATTTTCATCCAATTTTCCTACGCTTATCAATAAATTATTTTTTAACTTATAACATAGATATACATTATGTTTACTTATAAAACAATTTACAACATTATCAAATTCATAATTTATTTCAACAATTTTAACTAAAATATTTTTGACACTATGATTAATTATAAGGCATTCATTATAATAATAAATTTCTTTATTTTTTTCTTCGACCATTTTTTCAAAGGATTTAAATGTGTTTATATCATATGATTTATCTTTATTTTTTATATCATTCTTTATTTCTTCTGGAATTTTACTTATAATATTATTTATATCTTTTGAATCAATTACTATTTCAATATTTTCTCTATATTTTTTTATGAATTTTTTATTTTTATCACATTCATTTATTATTTTAGTTATTTGTTCGTAGTTATAACATTTATTTAAGTAATTTATTAATTCTTTATTAATTAAATAATAATTTTCCTGACTGCAAAAATTTTTATTTTCATCTTTTATGTGAAAATTTAAAGTATCAAAAACATAATATAATTCTATTAAAAGTTTTATATAATCTTTTTTTTTAGAAAAATTAATTTCAATATTTTCTTTTTTATTATCATCTATATAAATTAATTCTCCAACTTCCTTTGTCTTATCTGTATTATATATTTTATTATTATTTAATTTCATCAAAAATTCTGAAAATTCAAGATACATCAATTTTGAAAAAGAGGATTTTAATTCATTGCAATCAACAAAAATAATAAATGCTAATAGAAAAAATTGATTTTCATTATTTAAAGAACCAATTAATATTTTATTAAATGGATAATTTTTTAAGCATATTATTAATTTTCCTTGATTAATAATATACTCATTTTCAAAAATACCTTTCTTATATTTATTAACAATTATATCTTTTTTGAGTTCTAAATTCATCAAGGAAAATTCATCAAAATATTTAATTTCTTTATTATTTTTATCTATAATTCCTGAATTTGCTTCTTTCAATTCAAGTAATTTTTCATCTATTTTTTTTATTTCTTTATTATAATATTTTTTGAAGAAATTTGCATTGTTTTTAATTTCTTCATATATTATTTTTATATTTTTGTTTGATTCATTATAATATTTTTTATTATAGTGGTGAATGTCTAATTTTTTCTTTATTTCTTCTTTTTCTAAATAATTAAATAATTCATCATATAAATAATATTTTTTATATTCATCCATCCATTCATTATTTATTAAATAGCATTTCTCTTTATAAATATATTTATCATAATTCTTAGCTCCAACTTTGTTCATTGAAATATCAACATTAATTTTCAAATCTTTATTAAATAAATATATTTTGATAAGAATAAATATTTCTTCTTTTATTTCTTTTGATAGGTCTGAATCAGATATTTCTCTAATTATTTTATAAACTTTACCAATAACCCCGTTAAAAGTATAATTAAATATATATGCTTCATTATTTATGAAATTTAAATTTAATATAGCATTTTCTAATCCATTTTTTTGTATTTCAGTAATGTGAGTTTTTAAATAATTTTCTTTGTTATAATAAAAAATGAAATCACAAACAAATTCATAATTAAAGTTAATATTCGATACAATTAAAAAATTTTTATTTGATTCATTATTATAAAAAATAATTTTATTTTCTATAAATAAACATTTTGTTTTAATCATTTTTTCTTCATTTAATGATATGTTCTGATTATTTAGTAAAAGATATAAATCATTTGATATAATTTCAAAATTATTATAATAATATAATTCTTTATTATCTTTTAAAAATTTTTTATTTATATAAGTAAGATTATCATTTTCCTTTAATTCTCTAATTATATGTTTATTAATCCCAGTGAATTTAATATGTGATGCTTCATTTTTTATTTCATCATAAAATGTTTTATTATTTAATAATTCATTAAAATTATTAATACTTTTTCTATATTTATCAAATTTTTCTTTTATTATAAATAAACAAAATTCTCTATATTTAAAAATATTTTTTAGTTTATTAATATAATCTTTATTCACAATATAACAAATTTCGAATTGCTCTTTTTTTACTTTTTCACTCATTTTATAATCAAAATACATATAATTCATATATATATAAAATAATATTTTGATATAATCATCATTAGCTTTATTATAATTATTATTAATTGTTTCAAGATTTGTATTTTTAAGGAAATATGCTGTCCCAAATACCTTATTTGAATTATTTTCTTTAATAGTTTCTTTTTTATTTCCTTTTAAACCTAAAAGACTTTTAATATCATTTGTAAATATTTTTAAAAGATTGAAATGTTCATTTATATTAAGTTCTGCATTATAAACAAGAATTATTTCTGGAAAGAATAAATTACTTTGATTTATAAAATTTATTTCTCCGATGATTATATATTTCTTATTACATTTAATAATAAATTTTGTATTATTAATATAATAATCACAAATAATTATTTCATTTTTATTAAATTCAGTTGAAATAATTTTTTCTAAAATATTTTCATTAATTAATGAATATTTCTCTGATAAAATAATTTCTTGTGTTATGCTATCAATTTTACAATTAAAAATTAAGTTTTTATTATCTTTAAGAAGTAAAGGAAATTTTTGATTATTATCTTTATGACTATTAATGATTTTATTTCCAAAATTAGTCTTTATTGATTTTAAAATTATATTCCTTTTATAATATGAAAATGGTTTGATTGTTATAAAAAAATTTTTATAAATATCTTCATATAAATTAACTTTTTTAAATTCCGAAAACCACTGTTCATTTATTAAATATAATTTACCTTCAAATATTATTTTCGAATTATCTTTTAATTGTTTTTTTATTTCTTCATTAAATAAATATAATTCATATAATGCTTCAATTGCATTTAACATATATTTTTCCTTATTTTTTTCTTCTAAATTTTCTTCAGAATTTATTTTATATATTTTTCCAATTTTTTTATTATTAATATTTATTATATATTCATTAATTCCTTTTAAACATTCACTTATTTTAGTTTTTAAGAAAAAGGTTTTTAATCCTAAAGGATCTTTTGGCTCAATATAATATTCTGAAATAAATTTATTATTATCTTGAATAAATCCTATTATATAAATATCTTTTTTTTCTTCATTTTGATATTTTATTAATATTTTTTTATCATCAATATAATACTCATTAATTGTTTTTGATATTTTATATTTTGTTTCTTCTTTTATATTTAATTCATTGAATATGTTTAAATCTAATAATTCAAAATTATCAAAATATTTTATTGTTTTATTATTATTAATGATTTTTTTTTCCTCTAAATTATAATTGTGATTGATATCATCCATATAAAAATTATATATATCAGAAAAACATTCCCAATTAAAATCAGACATCAAATCATTTAATATATATCCATTATTATCTTTAATATTATTTAAATGATTTATATGATCCTTAATTATACTTTTATTTTTAATTGAATCACAGATTTTATTATAAGAATATTTATCCTTAATATACTTTAAATATTCAGCATCTATTAAAATTAAATTTTCTTTTTCATTTTTTTTTCCTTTATTTATTCTTAGTTTTAATTTTTCCTGAAATATATATAATTCAAGTAAATTATTTGCTATTCGAAAGCATTTATTATGTTCTATTGGCAAAATATTATTAAAAGCATACATAGATTTCCATCCTTTATTTTGAAATTCAAAAATAAATTTATGGTTTTCTATTTTAAATTTAATTTTATACTTTTCTTGATATTCTAAATTTTTTTCAAAAAAGCCTAAAAATTTTTTATTTACTAATACTATTATATCATTTTTTTCAATTGAATCAATATTAATTTTTGTAAAATCTTTAATTACTGATATTGGATATAAATCAGATTGATTAATTTGTTTAAATTTATTTTTTATTTTTTGTTCATTATTATTATCTGATAAAAGAAATCTATTATTTTCATAATCAGCATATTCTTTCCATTTAATAAACCAATTTTTTTCAAGATAATATCCTTCCATAATTTCATTATTATCATGAACATTTAATTTCAATTTATTCATTATTAATTTTTCAAAATTATTATATTCAATCATGCTTAGGTATAATTTGTCTAATATTAATTTTTCTTGTGTTTTTTTATTAATTGCATTAGAAATAATTATTAATTTCTTTGGAGATTCCGTAAGTTTTTTGTTATTTTTACTTTGAGAAGTTATTTTAGGATTATCACCTAATTTTGATAATAAATTGTAATTTGAAATATTATTAAGGCTATAAAGAAAATAGAGATTATCTTCATTTCCAAAATGTAATATAATTTTATTATCTTTAATCTCAAAATTTATTTTTCCTTTATTTTCATTATATTTTCCATTATTAATCATTTTCAATAATAATACATTAATAATGACGTATTCATTATTTAAAGACAAACTAATGCTTAATTCTCTTGATTTAATAAATATTTTTTGTTCACAAGGAATAAAACTTATTTCATTATTATTTTCATAAAAATCATTAAGTTTTGAACTAAATTTATTATCGTCATTAATTATTGATTTAAACTTTGAATAATATAATTTATTTTTGAAATTATCAAAATATTTCTTATCTATTAAATATCCAGAATCTTTCACACTTTTTTGATTTTCAGATTTTTGTTTATATTTATCAAATAAATTTTCTAATTCTAATAATGTTTTTATATATGCCTTAAATTTTGGTTTTGGTATTTTAATTTCTTTAATGTCCATTTCAGAATAAATATATTTTTTTTTGTAATATTTATACTTTTTGAAATTAGAGAAAAAAAATTATATTTATATTTTTCGAAATTAGAGAAAATTTAAAAATATTTGCTCATTTAAAAAATAATTTATATATATTTTATTTGAATTTTTAATAAAAAAATGGGGATTGGGGATTGG
>Ga0310695_10015394_pt1 | contig 10195 bp, 3 predicted proteins | sample RumenRJG_04DNA_FD_203882 | JGI IMG/M metagenome (GOLD analysis project Ga0310695, IMG submission 203882) | Bovine rumen microbial communities from Lethbridge, Alberta, Canada - RJG_04 (v2) (version 2) | ecosystem: Host-associated > Mammals > Digestive system > Stomach > Rumen | place: Canada... | reverse complement strand
TTGAAAAACATATTATTTCATTTGAATTTTTATTACCTGATGAATATAGAAATTTAGCTAAGAATATTTTTAATATTATACATAATTTATTTAAAGAAAAGAAAAATAGTAAATTTATTATTGATATTGAAAAACAATGTTTTAATTGTGACTTAGATGAAATTCAAGGATTAGTTTATCAACAATGGAAATTAAATAGAAATATTAATGAAATTGAAGATGAAGTTTTGAAAAAAATTGTACCAACTTTTTCACAAGATTGTATTGTTTATTTTAAAAATAATAAATTAGATGAATTAAATATGAAATTATATCAAAAAATTATTGAAATATATGAAAATTCAAATCATCAAAGTTTAGAAAGTTTTATTAATCAATTAAATTCAAAAATATCAATTATTTATACTTTCAGTGGAATGTTAGAACAAATTAATTATCTTCAAAAACCAGAAATTAAAAAAAAAGTTAAAGTAGTTTATATTTATTCATTTTCATCTGAAAGACAAATTCAAGAATTTATTAAAAATGAAAATAAAAAAATATTCATTTTTAATTTCTCAGTTCAAGATTGTATTTATTTAACTCAAATTAAATATATTATTGAAAATCTTGAAAGAGAAAATTTGATTCAAGATAAACAATTTATTTTTATAATTCATTTACATAGATATTTTAAAAATATTCAATATAATGATGATGAAATTATTACTAATCAAAATTTAATTTCTCATTTATCATCTTATGAACAAACCTTTATTGATAATTTAAATGGAATTAAAATATCTATTATTGATATTATAAATTTATCAAATGAAGAAATTTTTCAATTAGATAATTATTTTGATTTTGATAATCAGTTAAAGTTAAATTTATATTCAATTCTTATGAAAATAAAATATATTATTAAAAATAGTAATTTTAATGCCAAAAAATATCATAATATTTTAATTGAAAAAATATTAAAAAATGATTATATTAAAGAAAAAATAAATAATGTAGTTAATAATTATTTTAAAGAATCAAAAAATATATTTGAAAATATTTATAATGGGAATAATTTTGAAAGAAATGATAGTGATTTAACATCAGTAATTTTTAGATATATAAAAGATATATTTAAAGATGTAACTTCAAAATTTATTATTAAAGCAGAAAGAGATGGAATGTTTTCAATATTTCTTTTAAATGAATCTTTAAAAGATAATGATATTTTATTTCAATTAATTGAAGATTATTATAATAATTTCTCAATTAAAAATATTATAATTAATAATAATCCAAACTCAAATGAAATTAATTTAATTGTTGGATTAGAAATTCCTGGAATATTAAAATTTTTTGAACCAATAAAAATATGTATTGAAAATTTTAAAGATCAATATCTTAAGTTAGATGATGAAATAAGATATAGTGATAAAAATAAAGATGAAATTAATGAAGATTTAATTAATATAGAAAAAGAACAAAAGAATATGGAAGATAATATTCAAAATGAATTTCAAAAAAATTCTGTTTTAATGAATTTAATAAATTATGGTAAAAATATAATGAATGATTATATAAAAATTTACATATCAAATAAATTTAATTATAATTTTGAAATAATCCAACAATTTTTAGAATATTTAATTGAACTTAAATTTAAAGATTATTCAATAGGAAAAAATTATTCAATGATTTCAAGAATAATATTATGGTTAGAAAGTTATGCAAAATATATTTATGAACTTTTAACTATTTATGATAATTTATCAAATTATATCCCTAATATTTTTGAAAATATTAAATTAATTATTAATTCCAATCAAATTAAAATTAAATATTCAATAAATAATCCTGAATACAAAATTAACCTAAATTACCCTTTTATAATGGCTTTTGAAGCAATTACAATTTCATTATTTAAAAATATTCAGATATTTAATTCATTAAATCAAGATGATTTTTACATTTTAATAAAAAATTTAAAAGAATCTTCTCAAAATATACTTCAAATTCAAATGAATTTAAGATTATTTTTATTAGAAATTTTTGAATTAATTTCATTTACCACTACCATTAATGGATTAATTGAAAATGGATTATATAATCAAAATAATTTAGAAGATTATCTTTTATTAATTCAAGATGAATTTAATTTATTAAGTGAAAAAAAAGAAAATGAAGCATTAAAAGTTTTCCAAAAGCAATATGATTTTCTTTATAATTTATTACATGAGAAAGAAATGTTTCCATTAATGATTATTAATATATTTTCAAATAAATTAAAAAAAGTTCAAAAAGAAAATTATATTATAAAGATATTTGATATAATAATTAATGATAATAGTTTAATTGAAAAATCAAAAATATTATTAAGTCAATTATTTAATAGATATGAAATGGAACCAAAAACTAAAGATATAGATAATACTGAAGATAATTGTCTTGAATCATTTTGTTCTTTTACATATGATGAAAATAATAAAATATTAAAATTATTAAATAATAAAAAAAGTATAATTTTAAATGAAATTCTTCTTTATTTATTCGAATCAAAAATATATCCATATTTTTATCCTGAAGTAAAAGAAGAAAATACTAATATTGATTTTAAAATATTAGGAATATCTTTTAAATATTTTCAATTATGTGTCAATTTTTTAGATGATTATTCTAAATATAAAGAAAAAGGTCTTAATAATTTAAAATTACTTTATTATATTGCATATGTTAAATGTTATTTATATAATTTTGTTGAAAAAAATGTTAAAAATTTTCAAGAAATTGAAAATGTTTCAAATATTCATGATTTTATTTCATATAGTAAAAAACCTTTTAGAACTGTATTAAAAATATATATTCTGAAATTATTTAACATAAGTCAATTTAAAGCATATCATATATTCCTTGAAAATATTCAAAATTATGGAATTAAATGGATTGAAGAATTTCCTTTAGAAGAAAAAAAAAATCATCCAATTTTTGATTTTTTATTTTTAAATCCAGAAGATATCTCTATATATTTAAAAGGAGCTAATTTATTTAATTTTTCATCCATTATCTCTGATAATTTAAAAGAAACATTTTTTGAAACATTGAAAAATAATATGAACAAATTCTATATTTTCATTGATTTATCAATAAATAATTGTTTATCTAATATAATAAAAAAAAATTATGTTCAATTAAAAGAATATGAAAATAATACAAATTTTATAATATATTTTGTAAAAAAACTGGATTTATCACAAGAAACAAATTCTTTATTTAATTTATTCTTTAATAAAGAAATATACTTTGAAAAAATGCACAATCAAATATTATTAATTAATGTAGAAAAATTTGAAATTCTTTTATATTCATACAAAATTTCATTATTATGTTCATTATTACAAAATAAAAATAGTTTTTATAATAAAATAACATCACATTCAATAATAAATTCATTAAATAATACATATATTCCAGGAAATGAACCAAATGATAGTCCATTTATAACATCCTATCCTCAAATTGTAAGTCATTTAAACACATATAATTCATCAAGTGAAGCAGTATATATATGTTCATGTGGTCTTTGGTATAGTGTTACTCCATGTGGTTTACCTACTGCTGTTTCTTTATGTAATTGTGGTTTAGAAATTGGAGGACTTCATCATCAACTAATTAAAAGACCTGGACATTTTAGAATTTATTAAATGAGCAACAAAGAAATGAGGTTGAATCAAGGGATTATTATAAGCCAATGGACTCAATGCTTTTATCAGACTTTAAAAAAAATTATTATGATGTATATAAAAATATTCAGATTAAAGGATTTAAAAAAGTCAATAATAATTTTTTCTTAGATTCTCAAAAAGAAGTTAGAAATTTAAATAAAATATCATACAGATTACTTAGTTTTATTTTACATTCAAATATTTATTTTTCATATATTTTAGGAAATATTAATGATGATCAAATTGATAAATATACCCATAATGGTATTTCATCTTTTGATACTTTAGTAAACAATTGGAATATTCTTAAAAATGAATTATATAATAATAATAATAATATAATTCAAATTTTTCTTAATCAAATATTTCCTAAATTAATGAATTTATTAAATAATTATGAAGATTTAAGTAATATAGAAACAAGACTATCTTTTGAAGAATCTATCAATAATTTTATTAATTCTGAATTATCAAATAATTATAAATCTTTTTCAAAACTTTATTTAGAAAAAAATAATGAAATATTGAATGTTGATATAAATTCAATAAAGAAATATCTTCAAGAATCAAATGAGATAAAAATGGATGAAAAAAAATATCCATTATATCAATATTTTACTGTTCCAACATATCCAAATGAGGAAGATTTAAAAAGTCAATTAGAGAATATAAATGATTCAATTAATAAATACCCTGTATTAGTGAATTATTTGAGATGTAAAGAATTTGGAGAAATCAATTATCTAGATAATATATTATTAATGAATCCATTTGAGCAATTTGCAATTAATTATTATTCATATAAAATAACAAGAGATGAGGCAAAATCTAAAAAAATATCAGATGAATTAAAAATAATTAATAATAAAATAATTGAAAAATTATATGATAATTTTGAAAAAGGATATAATAATGTATATACAAAAGCAACACAATATAAATGTAAACATTATGAGAAAAAAGATTTAAGGAAAATATCTAGGAATGATTCAATTGCTTATTGTTTAAATGATGATGGAGAAAAGGAATTTGGAATGCATATTGCAGCAGCATATCATGAATTAATTAGAATTCAAAATGATTTTTTAAATCCAATTTTAAATAATATAAGTCAAAGTGGAATTTTACATTATTTTGCAAATCAAATATCAAAAGAAATTCCAATTCAAAAAGCAACTATTAATGATGTTGTTAATTTTGAAATTGCCTCAGATTCATATAATTCACTTTTTGAAATTTTATATATTTTTTCTCAAAGAAATTGTATTATTAATCATAATAAAATTGATTATAGTTTTTATAGAAATATTAAATATGATTTTAAATCAATTGAAGAAGAATTAGGTAAAATTTTATTATCTGGAAAAAGGAAATTTTCAGAAGAACAAATTTTTGTTATATATGGATTTGAAGGATATCATGGAAATAAATCTAATATAATTAAAGAATTTTCTGATAAATATATTCAAAAACCATTAAATATAAATCAAAAACAGAAGTTAACATATTTAAAAGAATTAAATTGTAAAAATATATTATTTTCTTTACAATTACTTATTTTTTATTTACAAAAAGAAAATAAAAATGCAAGTGAAGAATTAAGAGAAACTATTAAAAAATTACCTGATTATATTGAATTATGTGAAGATTGTAAAAATTTACTTGAAAGAAATAATTTCACAATTGAAAATTTAATTGATATATATGAATATATTGAATTAATAAGTTATGAACAAATTGTTGATAATATAAATGAATTTTATAAAAAAGAAATATCAGATGATGAAAAACAAAAAATTACCAATTATTTTGAAAATATTAAAAATGATAAAAATAAAATAATAACAATTGAAATTTTAAGTAATGCAGTAAGAAAATTTATTTCAAGATTTTTGAGTGGAAAAAGAGAAGATACAGAATATAAAGAAGAAGAACCTTTACTTTTATTTATTGAATATAAAGAAGAAATCTGGGATAAAAATGTTTTTAATGATGATAAATTTAATGATGAAATTGAAGAAATGATGGAAAGTTTTGAAGTACATACTTCTCAATCAGTTGAGTTTTATGAGTTTTTAAATAAAAGTGAAAATACCTATATATTAAATTCAAATTTAGGGGAAATTCATGAACAAGAAAATTCTGATAATGAAATTAATACATCCTCAAATCAAGTAAAAAGGAAATCAAAAAGAAATAAAAATAAAAAATTAGATTATTGGTGAATATTTAATTAATATTATTGTTTTTTTATTTTTTATAAAAAAAATAAATAATTTTTTCATTTCTTTAATTATATAATGAATCTTCCAAATTTATAAAGAATATTTTAAGTTTAAATTTCTAAAAAATTATTTTAGTCTATATTTTTATTATATTTATTTTTCATCTTTATCAATTAATTATATTAAAAAGAAAGATATATTATGATTTGATAAAATTTCTAATTAATTTAATATAATTTTTTGAGTTAAGGAAAAATATTTAGACTATAAAGTTTTATGATATAATTATTAATTTTAAGAAAAAAAATGCAAAATTTATCATCATCAAAATATGATAATGTAATTGAAAATGCAATATCTAATTTACAAAACATCAACAATATACAAGAATCAAATTTTAAATTAATGGAATCAAATATATCAAATAACTTTTCACAAAGTAACATTCAAGGAAATCAAGATGGAATGAAAGAAAACTCATTTGATAATGAAAGTTTTAGCATACTAAATTCTGTATATTTACCAAATGAATCAGAAATTAATAATAGTAATTTTAATGAATCAAAATATGATGATATTTTTAATTCAAAAATAAGTAATTTAAATATTTGTAATAATATACAAGAAAATAAAATTCCAAATCAATCAATAATATTAAAAAATGAATTCCAAGAATTTGAATTATTCAATCCAAAAAAAATATCAAAAGAAGAATTTATAATTCCTACAGATTGGGAATATTCAAAGGATAATGCTATTTTTGAAATTGAAAAAAAAATTCAAAAAATTTCAAATAAAATTAACAAAAAAGAAATAAATTTATTATTTGAATCAATTAAAAAATGTGATTTAAAGACTATATTGTCAAATAAAGAATATCAATTTAATGTATGTCCGATAAATAATTTAGAAAATTTGGTTGAATCAATTTTTGCATATGATAATATATATAAAGAAGAAATTATTAAACATATTTTATTATTAGATGATTATATTTATAAATGGAGAAATATTAATGGAGATGGAAATGGTTTTTATAGAGCAATTATCTTTTCTTTTTTAGAGAATATTATTTTAACTGATAATATTATGTTAATGAAAGAAATCATTATTCTATTTGATGAAAAAATAAATCTGAATAATCCAAATGTGATATCAAGACCATATATTAAAGAATATATTAGTAAAATTGATAAAGATTTAATATTTCAAATATTATTTTTAATTTATATGGCAATGGAAAATCCTGTTTCTATAGGAAATCCATATGAAATATTAATTAAATCCTTTAATTTTAGTTTAGTTTTTGATAGAGGGATGATTTATTTTTTCAAGGTTTTATTATATGAATTTATATTAAAAAATTCAAATAAAAATTATAATGAAGAACTTAATGTTAAAATTGGGGATTTATTATCAAAGGAATTTATTACAAAAGAAGGTGAGTATTTATTTGATTTATTTTTTGAAAATAAATTATTAAAAATGAATTCTGAAGCTGAAAAAATTATCATTTATTTAACTCCATTTATTATTAAATGTGATATAAATATTTTAATATATAATTTTGAAAAAGAAGAAGGTGTATATCAAAAATTATTAAAATGTGGTTTGAAAAATAAATTTAGAATGAATCTTTTATTTAGAACAATTTATTATGATATTATATATGATAAGAATTATTATAAACAATATCAAAAAAAATTTGGGATTTATAAATATCAGGATATGAAATTAAAAGTAATAGATTCTTTATATCTTCAACAATTAAGAAATAAAAAAAAAAATATAAATGATATTGATGATTTAAATAAAATAAATCAAAAGGAAATAAATAAAAAAAAACAATATATGGGAAATATATGTTCATTATGTTCTGGAAATATTACTCAAAAGAATCAATTTAATTTATGCCTTAATTGTTTAAAAAAAGAGATTGAAAGTCAAATAATGGGATTTTATATTGAATATTTAAATATTCATACACATTTTATTAAAGATGAATTATATGATTTTAATATTAGATTTAACTCATATTTTCAAAAAAAAGAATGTATAATACAAAATAAAAAAGCTAATCTTTTGGAATGTATTGAATTTTCAGGAAAAAAATTAAATGACTATATTATACCTATTAAAAAAAATATTTGTGTTCAATGTCAAAATAATTTTGAAAAAAATTCTGAAAAATATAATTTACCATGTAATTGTTATTTGTGTTCAAAAAAATGTTATTATAATTATTTTAACTTTTTATTAGTTAATTATGTAAAATTAATTGAAGAAAATAAATTATCATTAATAATTTTTGATAGTTGCTATTGTGGTCATAAGTTTTCAAATGAAGATTATATAAATATGTATAAAGATTTTGAAAAATTGAAATTAAATGAATTTCAAAAATATTTAAAACATGCAATTCAAAACAACTGGAAACAAAAATGTTTATATTGTCTTAAAGAATATAATAAAAATAAAAATGATATTTTTTATAAAATTGAATTAAAAGACCCTAAAGGTTCATCTTTTTTTAATTTTAAAAGTTTTAAACATTTAATTTGTGAAGAATGTAATAGAAAAGGAGCAAAAGAAGTTCAATGTAATATATGTAATAATTATCATCAAGTATTAAGTTCTAAGAAATATAACAAAAAGGAAGACGACGATTGTAATATTTATTAATAAAATTTGAAAATCATTTAAACAAAAAAAAATGTTATTTTTACAAACATTAAATATTTATAATAAAGTTAAAAATAAATTATAATTTTTGTATGTAATAAAAAAATAGTTGAAAAAAAATAACTTAAAAATAATTATTTTCATTATTAAAATATTTTTTATATAAATTAAAAATATATTTAATAAAAAAATTTTATAAAAGAATAAAAGTATAAAATAAATATAATATTTAATAAAGGGTAAATAAAAATAATGAAAATATAAAAAATAAAATATATAAATAAAAAATATAAATATTCAAAAATATATAAAATGAGATTTTTTTGTGTATAAAAGAATAATATATTTATAAAATGATATAATATTTTTTAATATATTCTTCTTAATATTAAATTTTCTATTTTATTTCAATGTCTACCCAAACATTCAAACTCCAATCCCTATTTATAATATCATATTCTCATACTCATTTATGATATTTTTCCACATCATTTAAACTTTCATTACAATCATTTTTATTTTTAATGAGCTCTCTATTTTGTACAATTATTGACTTTTAATTTTTCAATATTAAATTTACTATTATCTTTATATAATTCTTTTCTTTTTTTATTACAGCATTAAATTTCTATTAATTATAATCAATACTTAAATTAAAGATTATACAATTTAATCATTCACTAAAAGCTTTTTAAAAAAAATAAAACAAATTAATATATGTTAATTATTAAATGTAAATTTTAAAATCTTATGAGTGTTATCATTAAAATTTGAATCATCAAAATCTTTTAAAGTTAAGCAATTTGTAAACATATCTTCAAATTAGAAACATTATCTGTTTTAAAAAATAACCAAATCTAAATTAGCTAATTTATTACATCCATAGAACATACATTCCATAATATAAACATTTTCAGTATTAAAATTAGATAAATTTATTAATCAATTCTTTACATCCATAAAAAATCCAACTCATATCAACAACTTTATGAATATTAAGACTGGATAAATTAACATTCTTTAATTTATAGTATTCATTGAACATTCCTCTCATTGTAGTAACTTTTTCTGCATTAAAATAAGATAAATCTAAAATAGTTAAATTAGTACATAAATTGAACATACTTTGCAATGTAGTAACCTTTTTTGTATTAAAATTCGATATATTTAAATTTATTAAAGTAAAACATTGATTAAACAACCAACTCATATTTCTAACTTTTTTAATATTAAAATTAGATATCTGAATTATTTATTGTTTTAAATCGATAGAACATATAACTTATATCAGTAACATTTTGAGTATTTAATTTACTCAGTTCCAATTTATCTAAACTTTCACATCCACAAAATAAATAACTCATATTTTTAATTTTACTAAGTATCAAATGAATTTAAATTTAAATCAAATAAATTTATAAACGCAAAAAACATTATGGGTATTTCTTCTAAATTATCAGAAAAAAAAGAGGATAAATTTATTTTATCAAGATTTTGAAAAAAAAAATAATGAATAATAAAATAAAGTAAAATTTAAATATAAAAAATTTTAATTATAAAAAAATGAAATAATATATTTAAAATAGA
>Ga0310695_10015393_pt1 | contig 10195 bp, 10 predicted proteins | sample RumenRJG_04DNA_FD_203882 | JGI IMG/M metagenome (GOLD analysis project Ga0310695, IMG submission 203882) | Bovine rumen microbial communities from Lethbridge, Alberta, Canada - RJG_04 (v2) (version 2) | ecosystem: Host-associated > Mammals > Digestive system > Stomach > Rumen | place: Canada... | reverse complement strand
TCTTACGATAATTAAAATGTTCTGCCATACAATAATAGTTTTGTGCAAAAGTACAACTTTTCTCTGAAACAAACAAAGAATTTAATAACAATTTGGTTGTTTGGCAAGTTTTTATTTGGTTGTTTGGCAAGTTTTTATTTGGTTGTTTGGTAAGTTTTTACTTGGTTATTTGGTAAGTATTCATTTGGTTATTTTTCACCCAGATGGTCGATGGCACTCCCGTAGAATCCAGCATCCCCAAGGACATCATCGTAGAGATCTACAAGGTCGTCGGCAACTACCGCCGCCAGTGACCAAAAAAGACATCCCCCGACCCAGCTCACGAAAAGCTGAATCGGGGGATGCTCATATACTAACAGTGCTCAACGGTTCACCCGTTGAGACAGTCACCAAGCCCTGCACCACTCAGCAGGGCCCATCGAACTAATAATACCTTATGCTTATATCCAGCTCTTCCATCACCAATCCTACGGACACACCTTTCCCATACCCAATGAACCCACCAAATCCGAAGTCCATCAGATACCCAGCCATCCCGCTATGATATGTAGTATCGAGCTGCCTCATTCCTTTTATTTGTTTACATTTCTCATCTTGTGTCATAGCCAAACTTTATGGACGTTCAATAAAGAACTAATGATTCATCCGTAGGACGAAAGCTTTGTGAATCATACCAAAACTTTGATGGAGGGCGGTCTCTGCCCGTAATCAATTACATCCTCCCATATAGGGGAGGCTTGGTAGGGTGGATGTTCTTTTGGTTCCTTTTTCTTGCGCCAAGAAAATGATCATAACCTTTTGCTTCTTTTCGAAAAAAAGGGGTAACCCTCAGACATTAGCCATCAGGCATCATACATCTTACTTCCTTCATCTTCCCTCTCCCTCAGACATCATCCTTCATCCATCATACCGAGCAGCAATCACCTTCCAGTCCACAATCTGCCAAAGTGCAGCAAGATGAGCAGCCCGCCTGTTCTGATAATCCAGGTAATACGCATGCTCCCATACATCAAAGGTCAGTAGCGGCTTCAGGCCCCTCTGAACAGGATTTGCAGCATTCGCCTCCTGCGTGATGACCAATGAGCCATTAGCATCAGCTGCTAGCCATACCCAGCCAGAGCCAAACAGACCTACGCCTTTTGCTTCAAACTCAGCCTTGAAAGCCTCCACACTATCCCACTGCTTCTCAATTTGTGCTGCGAGCGCTCCCTCAGGCTTCTGCACAGCCTCACTGGCAGGCTTAAACTGCGTGAAATACAACTCGTGGTTCAGTATCTGTCCGGCATTGTTAAAGACAGCACCAGCAGGCGCCTTTTGCACGATCTCCTCAAGCGCCATACCCACATACTCACTGCCTGGAAGCAGTTTGTTGAGATTATCCACATACGCCTGCAGATGCTTACCATGATGGAACGACAATGTCTCTGCACTGATCACAGGCGCCAGTGCCCCCATCTCATAAGGTAGTTCAATTAATGTATACATATGATATATTTTTAGTCAACCACATACAAATTCTCCCGACACCCAATCACAAAACATTAGCAATCAACGTGTTAGAAAGTTTTAGGTTTAAATATGCCTCCAAAGAACGAAGGAAGTATATAACATTCCGTCCTCGCTCATGTGAGCTAAGCACAGATAAATACTTTTTCTTTCAGACATATAATTGTGTTTATTAGTCAAACCATAAAAGGGTCACATCTTCTGATGTACCTATCTAATCAAATATGAAATTAATAGAATATCCTATACAAGTCCAAAGCGCTTCAATATCTTAGGTGAAGCGTCTTCATATTCGGCAGTCATTTTCTTAACCGCTGCCAAATCAGCAGCATTAATCGTGCCCTTTGCCTTTTCTTTCCCAAACAATTCTGAGAAACGTTTTCTAGAAATAAGTTTGAAGTCAGAACAGTCCACAAATCGATCTACACCGTTCAAGAAAGTGTTATTACTTGCAAGAATCTTATAATGAGCATTCTTACGCCTTTGAGGTAGATTCGGATTCACGACAGTGTCAACCAAGACAAATCCTATAGCATTCCCTTCAGAGTCATGCCCTAACACGACAAAATACTTATTACGCCCCTCATCACCAGGATTCTTTCCTTTGACTCCCTCATCTTCCCCAAGATGCATACGGAAAACACTGCCCTCAACAGCTTGCGAGGCAGTAAGGTTTTCTATACTCTCCGAAGACAGTAATTCTTTCAGGTTAACCATTTCCTTTAAAGAAATTGTCAAGAACATCCTGTTCCTTCAGATACTCTACAAGACCATCCGAAGCACCTCCTGCCTTAGCAATCATATAAGAATCCATCGCAGAATTTTGAACTGCATCCCAGGCCTCATGCCACGCCTCATCATGCGATTTCTCAGACAATTCCCAAGGAGACATATCCTTATATTCTGCTATAGATTTATCTAAAGAAGCAATTTCGGCTTTGCTCAGTTCATCCATATCAGGCTCTTCTGCTGGGGCAAAGAAATAATACAACTCTGCTGATCCTGGAGTCACCGCATTAGCAATCTTCCATAAGAGGCTATCAGCACTGGCCTGCTCCTGCCTTGTCACTAATTTCAGGGCATTATAGAGGAACGACGGCACAGGGCCATGCTCCATGGCTATAAAAGTATCCTTCGTAATACGTTTACCATAGTCTGCATAATGTTCTCTCTCCGCAAAATACAAGATTTTGAAGAGATGGATATAATCCGTAGCACCGCATTTCTTAAGAATATACAGTGTCACAGCCTTCAATTTTTCAACATCATACTTATCCATAGGTATCATTTTAACTTGCTTTCGCATGCAAAATTACACTTTTTCTTAGAAACTCCAAAGATTTTCCTTAGAAATTTGCCAAACTACTTTGACTTAAGCACCTGACACTTAAGAAACCATGAAAAACTGACATCTTTACCCATAATAATTACTCTGCTACGGAAGTCCAACCAACTGCTTCATATCACTTACGTGAGACGAAGCCTATATCGTTATTTGATTAAATCACAATATCATTTTGCTCACCACTCGGGCCCTGCACACTTTTTAGCCTAAAAAATGTTGCCTTTATCATTTTCACGCCAAAAAGAAATTAAGTCTTTATACAATTGACTGTTTACATCACATATCCTAAAAATGGGCGACTTCCTACTCTCCCGCATTTCATTGCAGTACCATCGGCTCTTTCGGGTTTTACTTCTCTGTTCGGAATGGGAAGAGGTAGATCCACCGCAGACATAAATTTCACCCTCGAATCATCTTTAATCAAGGTAGCGTAGGCTACCAAGCAGTGGAGAACAGCACCAAAGATATGATCGTTGCTACGTTCACCAACGTTATCGGCAAGCAGATACCGCATACTGACATTACCACGATGATAAAACAAATAAGCAGCAGTATTTCTACTACCCAGTCAATCTTGTTTTTCGGTCGATCCTACCTCAAGATCAGCATCTTCGATACGTGTATCAAATACGACCCTACGGTAAACGGATCGCAAAGAGGAACACATACCCGGAAGAGTGCCATCACTAAAGAAGTACCGCCAGTCAAATTCTCCAGTAAGTTTAACGTCTTTCTCAGGACGGGCACTGCCCAGCATCTCGCTAGGCGCGCCTAATCAAAACTAAACTTTTCCATTGTTTAATAATTAATTAGTTTAACAAAGAATCATCTATATCTCATCTATGATGAGCATCTCTTACTCCTTCCCCCATTCACCAGTTCCGTCAGCTGACTCACAATCCTCTTAATCTCTTCATCTCCAATGCGATGGTTACTGCTATACGGGCTGATGCATTGGAGGAGTTTTGACACTCTGGAGTTTCCTCCTTGGTTTCCGAAGTCGGAACCAGACACTTGGATTGGGGGAATTCGTTTGTGCGTATTCCTGTACCATCTATTAAATTCGTTTACCGGTACACCTTGCTTAAGGCAAAATTCCTCAATGGAGAGGTTGTAAGGTAGACCCTCACTTTGGTATAAACGCTCGAGCTCTGCTCGCTTTTACAAAGCGTAGCGACTAAAAGAACCAGCATTTCTCAAAGTCTTTGCTACTGAACATAATCTAATATTTAAAATGTCAGTGGAAAGGTATTTCATTTCACTTTTACTTGCAATACGTCAAAATTGGCTGCTTACAACCGCAACAATTATTTCCAGAAATTAACATCCATTAAGTCGTCCAAATCCTCATTTAGTCCTTTTCGGAGCCTTTACCACTTCAACATCGGGAACAACCAGACCATTAGAGTACACCATTATTTCCCTACCCCTGGCCGGGTTTCCTGCACTATAGCTTAAATAGTACTCTTTCTGTCTGTAGTCATTATACAGTTCGCTAATAAACGGCACGGAGTCGTAACTTATAATCCACTTACCCTTGTATTTCTTAATAGCCTTAGCTATATCGCGATGGTCATCATCGTTATAATAGTTCAGGTACAGGTCGCGGCCTTTCACGTAATAAGGAGGGTCAAGATAACAGAATGATTTTTCTGCCGGCTTGCGTATTTTCTTTATCAGTTCCACGGCATCCATGCTGGTCAATTCAATCCTGTCAGCATACTCCGCTATACTTTCAATTCGCTCTACTAAGTCTTCTTTATTGTATCTTGCGTCTATCTTGAAATTGCCTGTCTGTTCCTTTCCTCCAATCACGCCGCCACTCAATATGCCTGAACGGTTTGTCCTGTTCAGGAAGAATGTCGAGAACCCCAATTCCAGCAGCTCCACCTCTTGCTTATGTTGCTGCACTTCTCGCTGGGCGTACCATGTCTCCATATTAACAGGTGTGTCAACCACCAGCCGGCACAATGCTTCCGTCTCGTTGAGCACACTATACCAGAATGCATAGATAGAGCGGTCTATGTCGTTAATCCTTATCCGGCTGGCATACTCGCTGAACAGCAGCGTCAAGGCGACACTCGCACCACCGGCATACGGCTCAATATATGTACCATCCATCAGGTCGTTGACTTCATACATCTTCTTGATGTAGTCAACAACCTTTAGCTTCCCCCCTGGATAACGTAATGGAGATACAAACTTATTCATTTTTATTATCATTGATAGCCTTCCACAAGGCTACGATAAATGGTTCAATATTGTCCCACGACAGCATCAGTGTTTCTGGGATAGGGTTGAAACTCAAGTTATGCACGTAGGCATTCAGAGTATCTATACTGAAAACCGATTTGTCGTTATTAATTTCAGTCTTGATGCCCTTAGCCTTAGCTGGATCCAAATAGGTCTTCTGCTGATTCATCTGGTTGATGACCTCGTTTGTCTTCTGCTTCAGGTCTCTCGGGTCCTTCGAGGCACTGACGGCACCGTTTTTCAGCAGATGAAACTCCTCCAGATAACAGTCAACCGACAATTCCAGAAACACTCTCATCATCACCGCACAGGCATTGGGCATGGTCACGTGCGACATTTGCTTTAACTCACTGAAAATCCTGTTGCTGCGCTCATTTGGAATGGTCAGCTTCAGTCCGTCAGGCACAAAATGCCAACGTTTTGTCGGTCGCTGATAATTATCCGACCCCACTGTATTGTCGTCAGTAGTTCCTGTTGTCGTATCATCATTCTTTCCACCAGACTTCCCCGGAACGCGGCTCTGCGATCTATAGTCTTTCAGCAGCCAAGTGTCGGTTGCCCTTTTCGATGAGTCTGGCAGTTCATCTGGTGGGATACTGCCCATAAATTTTAAACGGTCATCCTTCAGATAAATCTGACTGACATTGAAATCATCCTGCGACAAGCGCTTCACAATAGCCTTAAGCCCCTTCAGTATCTCTTCCCATTCATACTTTGATGAAAACTCACCATGATTATATACTAATCCTAGGTCTGAACATACCTCAGGCGTAGAAATCAAACGTTCCAAGTTTGTTGCACTCACCTTCCCCAGTTGTGAAGCAAACTCCTCATCACCGTTCGTAGCAGCCTTCAAAAAGTCTATCAATTGTACTGCCTTAGAATCCTTTCCAGTCTTGCTGGCCAGAAAGCGGCTCTTCTGCACATTGTCCCAACGCACGGTGCCGGCACCGTTCATCTCGCCCTCGTGCTTACGTTCTATCCACAGATTGGCTTCCTCACGACTGTCCACAACCAGGCATTCTATGCTCTTGACAATGCCTTCTTTGTTCTTTTCGTTCAATTTGCTATACTTCTGTCGCAGGCTCGCCGAGGTCAGAATAGCAGGCTTCTTAAACAACTTCAATGCCGCTATTCTTCGGTTTCCTTCCAACACAATATACCCGTTTACACGTTCCTTGTCCGGCATCACGATGGGAATGTCCGAAGGATTCAACCCGTGAGCTATAATATCCCTCAGCAGCACCAGCAACTTATCCTTCTGCTCCCCCGCAATGGTATTCAAAGCCTCATTTTGTGAACGTTGCTCTTCATACCTTGGATTGTGCAAATCAAGATATAGATTTGATAATTTTATATTTAACTTACGCGGCATAAGTATATTTCAATTATTTACAATATGCAAAAGTACATTTTTTCATAGAAACTAACGATTTATTAACAGTGTTTAACTCGGACTTGTGTAATTTATAATCCAAACTCTTCAGGCGACATGCCTCGTTCCTTGATGATTCTTTTTATCATCTTCTCAAAATCTGCCACGAAGGCATCCACCAAATCTTGATGGCTTTTCTTCCAGTACTTCATCATCTTACTGGCGGTCGTACCCCATATTTCTTTCGTACACTGACTTTGGAACCATGCCTTCGCCTTGGTCCTATCTGTCAACTCCGCATAGTGATAGTCCTGGAAACAGTATTGCCTGCTATAACCTCGGTTGATTGACTTCCAAAATGGGTCAGCATCCGACAACCCGTTTATCCAGTCTGCCACCATTTGCTCTGGTGACTTCGGTCCTGGTAGTAGTATAATCTTCGATGCCACGTGGTTATAATGTTCTGTCTTTTCCACGTCGCCATCCAGCACCACCAATCCCTCCGGTGGGAAAAAACTCGGTATTTTGGCTTCTATTAGATTGATATACTGTGTGCATCCCAATTTGGCCTTCACGTGCTTGATAATGCTCTTATACTTGGCAGGCACCATATTGTACATAAACAACCATGCCTCATTATCCTCCGTATAGATATTCACCTTAGTATTGGGCGCTTTTTCCAACGACACGCAGAGGTTGTTCTCAATCGTTCCAAATCCAACACGCTCTTTGATAGCGATGTGGTCATCCTCTCGCTCCAAGAACACTACGTTCACTTGTCTCTTCCGTTCTCTTTTCCCCTCACATTCTTCTTGCAATAGGCAGGTTTCCCTTATCAGCGTCAGCGAATGGGTCGTAAAGATAATCTGTACTTTCAATTTGTTTGCATACGACAACAAGCTCTTTAACACTTTGATTTGAGAGGCTGGGAATAGTGTCGTATCCAATTCATCTATGGCCAGTATGCCGCCCTTATAGTCATGGGGATAATGCTCTTTCAAACGCTTGAATGAAAAAAGGGCCAATACTATCTTGCCAAGATTATCCTGACCAGCAGAGTTTGCTCTCCAATCATAGGAATCAGTATTAACACCTATTGTCTGTTTCTCTGAGCCTTCCAAATACAGTGGCTGTGCATCATCATATACATTGAACAGCACGTCGTCGTGAAATTTTTTATATTCTTTCTTTTCTGCCTCTGTCAGTTCAACCACGTGCGACTCATCCACTTTAGAATCCTCCCCCAAAGGAAACAGTCTTCTGAGACTTAGATAAAGCACCGGGTACTGTATATAACCCGATCCCGCTTCGTGTGTCCCTTTCTGCCAGAAGCGTATCGTACCCTTCTTCTTGTCGCGCCAGATGCTCGTTGCCGTGAAATCATCCATTCCATCAAAGCTTAGCGTCCATTCGTGCTCCCCTGCCTTATCAAATGATGGTGAGAATTTGAATTTATTGGAGAAGTCAGACTTGTAGTTTCCGCCTATCAGCGGTTTTTCCGCTCCCATGGGCGAATTCGGGTCAAGAGTAAACATCTGTGTGAGCATTCCCAGCAGTGTTGTTTTCTGCGTGCCGTTCTGTCCGGCTATCACAGTCAGCAACGAGCCTATCTTAAACGACACATCCTTAAACCCACGATACTTATGAATCTTGATCTCTTTCAGCATTTTCGTACTTTACACGCGTTTATACTTTTTGTCTTCTACAAACTTCTTGGTGGCCTCAATCACCACACCCAAGAAGCAAGTTATATCATTTTTCATCTTATCAAGGTCTGAAAAAAGATAAGTGGCACCACACTGCGAGAAACTCACATTACCATGAGCCAAAAGATTCCTTTTATTTTTTACTACCACAAAACTATACCCACACTCTTCCCTCTTTTCTTCCGGAATAGCGCAACCATGATCTGCGAATGCCTCATAAATCTTCTTGATGTCTATACTACCAGAAGTGTTAATGGCTAGTTTCTCGAAAACAGTTTTTAGAGGCATCTTTGAAGTTTCATCCAAATCCTTTTCCGGACACTTGGATCTTTTACAGGATGCATTCCACATTTCACGCATCTCATCTGTTAGTTCCGCATATGTCAGCTCATCATCAGCCACAGCGTCATAAATGAAATTCAGGCATTCACAAACCGTTGACTCTACCATATTATAGAGAATAACCAATGTCTGTGCTTTCATGCAGCACTGAATTTGCTGGTCAACACATAACTGATGCCCGTTGGTGGGGTCTTCAATTGGAATACCTTTATGGGTCTCTACTCCATTTATGAACTCCAGACATCGATAATGAGCCTCGACATCACTCTTCCGCTGTTCAAAGTGGACATCTAAGATCATTTCAGACAGATATTCTTAACGTATTCTATGCGCTGACGAATCTTTTTTGCTGTATGTGTTTTGTATTTCCCATCCAGCATATCACAGAACTCATTCCTATGCTTTTTGTTCACAACAAATTCAGGATGACGACACGGTTTCAAATCCGGTTTTTCATCAAGGGCAAGTGAAGTACCCACAGCAATTGCCTCAAAATATGGGCGCGAAACGCCAACAGCTATCTCGTTTTTGGTAAATCCCTGTTTAGGATAAGTCTTTTCTATGTAATTAATCAAGCGGAAAAACACATTCTTAAGTTTTTCTTTCTCTGCTTCATCAAACGATGCATTCTTTTGCACTAAATAATTGTCAAGGTAGGACGGCACCCCTTTTGTCTCTACCGGTCCATAATTGGGGAATGCTTCTCTAAAGGCGAAGAGACGGAGTAAGAGTTCTTCTTCTTCTCTTCTATTTTCCAGGTATTTACCTACAGGACATAGTTTCTTAAAGCGCTTGTTCTTTGCCAATTCTGCAATAAATTCAGTAAACTCACCGCGATATACTCCGCGTCTTGTTTCCATCGGAAGCAAAGGAACGCTACTAGTATTGATTCGGTCGAACATCTCATTTCTAACCTCCTCTGTTGCCTTAGATGACAGAACTATCATTCGGATGGAGATGTTCTTGAATATACGCTGCATAGCATTGGGTAAGTCTTTGTAGTAGCAGTCATTCATGAGTGTCATCTTCTGTAGGGAGGTTAACTGCAACTCATTATTCATAAATGCCGCCAAAGTCCGGATACGCTGGGAGCCATCAACAATCTCCAAACGACCAGTTTCTTTAATCTCAGCAGAGAATATAAAAGGAACAGGTAAACCCAAGAATAAGCTCTCTATAAAACGTGACTGGTGCTTAAAGTCCCATATAAACTCACGTTGATAGTCCGGCACATAAAGCTCATTGTCATCTGTCTCAATGCCCTTCAAATACTTATCCACATAATACTCCAGCGTAAACTCGCGCACATCGTATGCAATAGCACTCTGTTGGCTGTCTAGTTGCTCTTCGAGCAGTTTTTTCTTTTCTTCAGTCATATTGGTTTGTACTTATTATTATCGGTTAGTCAAATTCATTATATCATCCCCGCTCCAGGCACATTGGGGCGTTGCCCCAAAGAACCTTCCGCTCCCCACAGAGACCGGCGTCCTATTCAGACCGCCCGTCTCTTTTTTTTTGCCCGCAAGGTTATTTCTTAAAAGCTACTGGTTCGGTATGCTCAGCCATCAAATCCTCTCTCAAATCAAAACAGAATTCATCTATCGGTTCGTCGAATGGGAATAGTTTCAATAGTTTATAGACCCTTGTAGAATATCTCTTGACATCAGG
>Ga0310695_10015389_pt1 | contig 10198 bp, 22 predicted proteins | sample RumenRJG_04DNA_FD_203882 | JGI IMG/M metagenome (GOLD analysis project Ga0310695, IMG submission 203882) | Bovine rumen microbial communities from Lethbridge, Alberta, Canada - RJG_04 (v2) (version 2) | ecosystem: Host-associated > Mammals > Digestive system > Stomach > Rumen | place: Canada... | reverse complement strand
GTACCTAAGGATTCGGAAATCGGTTATTTTTGACAGGGGGAGTCATGATCATCGATGATCATGTTTCCCATCGCATCAAAATGATATCTTTCCTTCTCTTCGCCTCTATGCAGTCTCATGTGACAGTCTCTGCACAGACACACAAGGTTGTCGAGGCTCAGTGTTATCCTCGGGTCATGTATATTCTGCGGAGTCAGTTCTATTACGTGATGAACTTCTTCCGCCGGCATGAAGCATCCCGATGTTTGACATAGCCCATGATCTCTGATCAGCGCCAGCTGCCTTGCCTGCTGCCACGCTGCCGACTTGTAGAATTGTCTTGCGAATTGTCTTGCCATGTTCCCCTCTCTACCGGACAAACAAAAGAACCCTCAGCCGAAATTGTCTGAAGGTCCTTGCCTGTCCGGTCAATCGATTCATAGGAAGGCTATGTATTGGTGAACCCACATTCACCAGTTACACTATAGCATATAAAAACTATTAGTGTTTATGAGTCTTTGTTGCGCGCTGTGTCAGCCAGAACGTTGTGATGATCTGGCTGATCCTGCTCTGGCTGTAGTGAAGCTCCTTGCCTACATCTTCCTGGCTCCATCCTGCAATGTAATACAGACGCAGCACTGCCCTCGTCTCGCCATCCTCAACAGTCTCGATGAACTTCTCTGCTTTGGCCAGCTGTCTCACCAGCTTCCTCTTGCATGCAGTGAGACTGCCCTTGAGGATCCGCAGCTCCTCTTCTCCACTGTCCATTCCCTGCATCGACTTCGGTATGCCTTTGCCTGTTCGATAGTCCTTGTAGAAGATTGTGACCACGGTTGACTTCGGCGACTTCATAGCTATCTCTATCGACCTGATGTCCTGCCTCAGTGTTCTGCACTGTTCCATTTCGTGTCGTGTCATTGCTTCACCTGTTCCAGATTGTAACTCTAAGCCGCCGGGCTCTGCCCGGCTTAAATGTATCTTGGTTGCTCTCGCCTTGCGTAGATCAGGATGCTGTATCCCATTCCTTCCCCGGTGTCGATGTCTGACCCGAAGAGCTCTCTGCCGTCCCGCTCGACGATGCACTTGGTAAACGTCCACTTGTTCCTGAGTCCTTTGTTGATCAGCTTCTCGATGTATGCTCCGTCGGATGGATCATTGACTATCCTGTCCAGCTGTGACTTCGTCAATGCTCTGTCTGATATGATCGGCTCAGGCTTGAGCAGGTTCTTCGATGCTCCCCAGCTTCTTGCTCCCGGTGTTTCTCTTGCCTGCCTTGCCATATACTCTGCGAGTCCGGCTATGCCATCCTCTCCGAACTGCAGGCGCTTAGTATTCGCGAATCCCTTTTTCCACTTTGCCTCGATGAGATCTCTATCCAGTCCGCCTGACATGATGATGTGCACATGTGGTCTTGCCTCGGATCCTGATCCGTCGCCTTTGTGGTTCGACAAGACGTACACGTATTTGAACGGCGCCAGGTCCCCGTACTTCTTCCGCCATGCCCTCTTCAGACATTCAAAGTAATTGCGCACCCACCTGAGCAGCTCCGCTCTGTCTGCCGGCATGTTGTCATCATTGCAGTTGAGTGTGACTGCGATGTCTCCTTTACCGAAGTTCAGATTGCATAACCTGCGGAAATACTTCCGGGCTTTCTTATCGTTCAGGTTCTTCTGCGCAGGTGTCGACTCCTTCTGCTTCTTTGCCCTGCTGAACGGTTTGATGTTCGGTGCCAGGTTGAAGGCTTCGACTTCGAGGTATTCTCTTGTGAGGTATTTCTTGCTGCGAATCATTTTGCGTGATTTGATACTATCCATTTGAACCCGCTTCCCGGCTCGAAGCCGGGTGCGGTTTTCTTCTTATATAAGTAGCTTCTATCTGATCGATGCTTCGACGAGCGCTTTCTCGAGCTTCTGGATCCTGCAGTCTCGCTCATTGATCCTGCGGAGCAGCTCCTCTTCTCTGCTCACTCTGGCGTGATCTGTGCAGCCTGTGAGATACTCGCGCTGCATCTGCTCTGATGTGAGAGCCTTCTCAAGTTCACGGCACCGCGCTCTGAGATCTGCATTCTCCTTCTCGAGCCTGCAGAGTCTCTCCTTGTAATATCCGTCCGATGGTATATCTGCGATAAAGGCTATCGCCTGACTTTCCCTGCCGTGCTTTGCTTTGTAATCCTCTGCATATCCTGTATCCGATACTGCTACAGCTTCCTTCTTGCAATCTTCTGTGACCATCTTATTTCCTCCCTATTTCTTTTTGTTTGCTTGTGATATGACTTGCTTGCCCCTTGATGAGCTTCTCCATGCAGATCTTCTGGCGTCCATCTGTCTGTTCGCTCCTGCGTAACAGGCTGGGCATATGTACTTGACTCTGCCGGTGAATATCGGCCTCAGGTTTATCTTGTCGAATTGCTCACCGCATATACTGCATGTCTCTACCTCTACGGGCCTGAATGTTTTCATTTGACCGTTCCGATCCTTTTGCTACCTTTTAGAATTGAAAGGTTCTCGTACTTGAATGCTTTCTTATTGTCGACATAGTTCTGCAGCAGCGCTACGGCATCAGCTGACGAGTAGCAGACTGCACAGAAGTAATTGAAGTGTGCTGCTTGTTTCATGAAGTCCTTTTGCGACTGTGACAGTCTGCCGTCTCCGTACTTCATCTCTATATAAAGCCCGTTATATCCTGCGGATGCTACCGGCAGGAACAGATCCGGGACTCCTGGCAGGACGCCCATGCGCTTGAGCTTGACAGCTTCTTTCATGTTTCGACTGCCTCCGTTAGGGATGTGGTGCAGGAGCGAGAGCTCCGGCCATGCGCTTGAGCTGAGTCTTGCCCAGCGAATCACGGTCTCCTGTTCGATGTCTTCGCTTCCCATTCTGTAATATGTTGTCCCGCTCACTTGGTTATGCCTCCAACTTTACGGCTGACACTTTTTTTCTGGAGACACTTACTCCGTCCTTGATTTGCCTGATCGCTATGGACGTGCCTCCGATCGAGAACCCTGCGCTATTGATATAACCATACACGCAGAGCCTTCCTACTTCCTTGAGCGCCTCTATGGTGTTCTCTTCGAGAATGTCCATGCCGTACTGCTTGCACTCTTCGCCGCAGAGCTGATCGATGTTCTCGCTAAACTGCCTGCACTTCTTCAGGTTGTTATCGCATATGCAGTTCTCTGCTGCATACCGGTCTGCTTCCTCCTGGGTACAGTCGAACGGTACTATCCGGGACTGTCCGCAGAATTTGCATACTCCTGTTATTTCACTCATCGTCTTTCTCCTTCCTCTTCATTGATATCATTCGCAAGTCTATTTATCGATGTGCTGATGATGTCCATTTTCTTTATAGCTTCATCGACTGGATGCTTTGCGAGATATTCCTTGAATTGTTCCCCGCAGGCTCTGTATCCGTCTGCGTAGGCTTTCATCTCATTCTCAGTTCTCATTCTGATAACGTTCAATCTCCGTCCACTCATTGGCTTTTCTCCTTCCTTTTGTGATCCGTCTTTTTTATTCAAAGTAGCATTCCTGCCTCGATTCCAGCCGGGCGCAATATCTTCTTTCGCGCACCCAGTATGCGCAATTCATGCAATATGGTCCCGGCAGCTCTATAGTTTTTCCCTTCATCTTCGGGCAGTTGTAATAACAGCATTTGCTATAACTCGGATAAGGATTAGTCTCGGATTCAGTGCACCTGCATCCATAGATAGTGTCATAGCTTACGTCCTTGCAGAACAGAGCAAAGAACCAAAAACCAATGCTCTTGAATGAGTGCGCTATCACTCTTCCTAATTCATATATCATGGTCTGTCTCCTTTCATCGGACACTTAATATGCACAAACTGTTTTATGCCGTCTCTACGAACTACGACATAATGGTTGTTACAATCTCTCGCTGTGCTTGGTACACAGTTTGGATGATAGTAAACAGTTTGACCGCATTTGGGGCATATCATATTCCACCTACGCATCGTCTGCTCCTTTCATCTTTGCTCCGCAGTTAGGGCAGAAACGGTGTCCGCCACCTGTGTATGCTAACGGATAGAATGTCTTGCAAAGGTTACACACTTGTATCGGCATTGAACCACCACATTCAAGTGGTATCTCGGCATCTATCCACTCCCCTTGCGGTCTATCTTCAACGGCTTTCATGTACCCACGATATTCCGCCTCATGAATCGCATCAATTACCCCCGTCATTGTCGTCGGTGCATCTGCGGATGGTATGGCTTTGATATCATTGAGTAACACCACCATTCTTGGAACACCGTCAACAGTTGTACAGAATGCCTTTGCTATCGCCTTATCCCTCTCTATCAAGTCATTCATGGTCTGTTCTTTCTCCGCTCTTGCAGAAAAAATCATCTACAGCTTCATCGATTGCCCGTCCGAGTGCGGTATCTTCTATGGTCATCCATACTATAGCTATCCCTGCGCCGAGGCCGAACACCGTTATACCGAGAGCGAATGCGCAAGCAAGTATCATTTCAGCGATGCTCATTCTTTCGCCTCTCTTTCCATTCCAGATATTCTTTGTACATCTTCGCCGCCCGCTCGTCTGATGTGCTGGCCGCCATCATGAGCGAATATGCGACGATTCCTGCTGCGAGTATAGCCAGCAATCCTATGATCTTTAGTATCATGGCTCTTCATTGTCCCCTATGTTCTGCGCTTCGCGTAGTGCCAGCGCTATTTCTGCACTCGCCCGTCTCAGGTCCGATCCGAACGCCCTGAAGGCTTCGGATATCTTCTGCGACGCCCGCGCCATCATTTCCCTGAGTTCGGCTATGGCCTTGTCCCGCTCGTCAGACACATCCACATCAGCGGGAGTGTCCATATCAGATTCGCTATAATCAGCATCTTCATCGTAGTTTTCCTCCTGTTCTCCGAGATCATCGTCCAGCATGTCCATGCAGCCATCGTCGTAGCCGTCTTCTCTGCCCTGCTTGTATGCGTTCATTATCCTTTCTTTTTCTGTTGGCGGAGTCCATTCACCATGCTCAACGACTTCTGCTTTATAGTGCGCCTCTCCGGTTGTGTAGTTGAAACACTCTTTCACCACGATCAGCTGCCCCGGATGTGTTTCGATCCATTCGCACAGCGCCTCACACAACGCCTCTACGGATGTAATTGTTTTCAGTTCTTTGTCGCACATTTCTCTCATTGTGACCATTCCTTCTCCCTCATTGTTAATTCATATCCGAGCACATCCAGGATCGGCAGGACTGTGTCTAGCCTCGGGCGGACCTCGCCCTGCTCGATCTTTATTACTGAGTACGGGGATACGTTAGCTTTCTCTGCCAGATATGCGGCTGGCCATCCGAAGCGCATCCTGCGGTCCCGGATCTTGCCGCCTATGTTTTCAAGTGTTATGACGTTATCGTCTACGCTCACCAGTTCGATCATGGCAACTCCTTTTCTCCGAAGAATATCTCCAGCGCCGACTCTGGCCACTTCGTGTACTCGTCCCATCCAGGGGTGTCTTCTTCGTTTCTGTAACAAGGTATATCCTTGCAACCGTCGATCCTGAGCATCGGCCTTGCCCAGATCGATGCAAGATATGTGTATTCGTTTTTGATTATTTCGCCATCTCGCAGTATGTATCCGCCTGTGCAGTCCTCGTCTTCTTCGAGATACGCATATGCCTCCGAGGCTCTTTCCGCTCTGAGGATCTTGGCTGCTTTGTCCCAGTCGAATACTCTCATTGGCTTTCCTTCGCTGATTGCTTGCCGGCATCTCGCTGCTGCTTCTAATGTAGTCATGGTCTCCAGCCCTCCACTATCTTCTGCAGGGCTGCCTGCATCTTTGCGCCGGTCGCTTCGTCGTGCAGGTTCTCTTCGGTGATGATGTCGCAGATCTTGAAGTATGTGTCCTGCAGCTGGTCGACGTAGACTTTGAACTGCATGAGCGATGTGTTGCTCAGCTTGGCCTTCTCGGCTTCGAGCTTCGCGATGTATTCCTGGAGATCTCCGACCTGTCTCTGTGTTCTGTCGAGCAGCTCCTGTGAGGACTCTCTCGCTCTTGCTGCTGCTTGCTCTTCTATCTCCGCGGTCTTGCCCTCTATCGCTTTCTTGACCTCTTCATCTTTTGCGGCTTCAAGTTCTTTCTGCTTTGCTTTCTGCTTCTTGAGGTCTTCCTTTGCCTTGTTGAGCTTCGCCTGAAGTTCTGCGCTGTCTGCCTTGACCTGGGACAGCTCCTGATTCAGGATCTTGGAGCGCTCCTCGTAGCTTTCCTGCATATTTGCATACTCTTCTTCGCTGACTGCATCCGACAGCTTCCTCTGCATCGATGCAAGCTCCTTGCGGATGTCGTCATTGCTCCGGTCGCTCATCTCGGCCTTGTGCTCCGCAGCTTCCTTCTCTGCCTTGACTTTTGCGAGCTCGTCCTGCAGTTCGCGGACCTTCATGCTTTCGACATCATTGTTCTCTACGACCTCTGCAGCGACCTCTTCCGGAGCGGCCAAAAGTGCCCAAACCCTTGAAATTCCAATAGTTGCCAACGTTGGCACTTTTGAAAACAGGCTGTTTTCATCGTCCATTTTCTCTGCAAGCTGCATCGTTCTGGCGGCTTTTCTGTATGAGAATTCAAGGTTCTCCTCGCACCATTTCTTGAACTCGCCGTGCGGGATCCGGTTCTTTACTTCGGCAAGGCGCCTGCCGGTCTCTGCCAGCATCATTGCGCTCATGCCCGCGAGCTGTTCTGCTTGTCTGTAGAATGTGTTTGCCTCGGCGGTCAGCTGCTCGGTGCTCTTGTTCTCTATGCTGATCTCTGTCTGGAATGCGACATCGATCGCGTTCATGCCTTCGCCCTGCATAATGTATCCTCCCTCTTCATCATCTTTATGAAGGCTTTCTCAAAGCCCTCTTTGAATTCTTTTACTTCTGCAGTCATGCTGCAGTTCTTAAGTCCTCTGCACTGAACTACATGCCCGTCCTTCGGGCTGATCTCAAGCGTGTAGTACGGCTCATCCGGCAGGCTCGTCCTTCTGACGAAGTAGATGAGCGTCTTTCCGTCGGCGACTTTGTCTCCGTATGTCTTTACGCAGTGATGCAGTGCGCTGCTCTCGTTGTTCAGGTCCTGCTGGCTCAATGCCGGCAGTGCCATGAGGTCGTGTACCTGATAGCCTATGTCTATGGCGTGCATCCGGATCCTCTTGTCTTTCTCCGCATTCTTCTCGATGTTCCTGAGCGCCGTAGCTTCATCGTGTGCCTGTCTCAGGTCCGGAGGGAACAGGATGCTCTTTCTCCTGAGGTCCCATCCGAGCAGGTATGCGTTCTCGATGTAGTCTATGAACATCGTCGGCTCGTGCGTCTTCTGGTCTTTCATGTATCTGAGATATTTCTCGACTGTCGTGTGCTTCCGGATCGCCAGGATGTATTCCTCTGCCCGCCAGCTTGTGACTAGCTTCGTGTATGCGTCCCAGCTGTCGATAGCAGCCTGCTTCAGCTTGTCATCCGCCTTCTGGAATTCCTTCAGCTCTTTCGATGTGATGATCTCGCTGATCCCTGACCGCCTGAGTGCCTTTTCCCATTTCTTTGGAAGCCTGATAGCTTTCTCTATGGTCTTGGCGCGGATGTTGATCGCGTTCCCGTAATTCGAATATCCGCTATTGGTCAGCCTGCCCTTTGCGAGTTTTCCGAAGCCTCCCTTCCGCAGAAGCTCCAGCGCAGGGTATTTCATCTGCAGCGCGATCCATGTCGCGACACTTGGCCACTCCAGCTGCCTGTGCAGATCTTCTCCGATGAGGTATCTGCAATCGCTGTTTGCGAGGATCTTCTCGATATCCTCTGTGAAGATGTGCTGGTGCCATTTGGTCTCGTAGTACGGAAGATGCGGAAGCGTGTCAGCATTCAGGCTTTTCATCTCATCCCAGTATGCAGATCCGCTCCAGTAGCCCTCGTGATATCTCCAATGTCTCTGCTCGTCAGCATTGATCTTGAATACCTCGCAGGGACTGATGCCGATATTCGCTTTTGCGAAATCCCTGAAGTTAACGAACAGATCATTCTGGACTATCCACAGGCTCTTTCCGTCCGATGTGAATGTCATGAGCCTGTGCAGCTCTTCGTACTTCGTTCTGCCTCTTCCGGCTGATGCACATGTCACGATCTCCCCGCATTCCGGGCAGAGCTCCTGGAGTCCATGCATTCTGGAATATTCTCCGGGATATATGTCCCACTCACTCCCGCAGGCTGTGCAGACCGCTCGGTTCTTCTTGCCGTCGTAAATCAGCAGCCGGTTCACGATGCAGTAGTCACGGAAGTATTGCTCCGTGTTCGGATGCGCTGGCGGAAGCTGTTCTGCCAGCATCTTCTGGATCTCTTTACTTGTCATGGTGCCGCCCTCCTATATGAGGTCGAGGACATCGACTTTCTGTGAGGCAGGTCTCTTCTCCGGAGCTGCCTGCTCATCCAGACCGTAGTATTCGTCTACCATCGCATATACTTCGGCCGGCGGGATGAATACGCAGTTCTTTCCGCCTGTTCTTCTCTTTCGGGCCTCCGCCCAGACTTTGTTGCAGATGGCCTTGAGGCTCTTGCTTTCTGACAGGATCTTCTTTGCCACGGTGTCGTTCGTGCAGATCTCTGTCAGATGTTCCTCAATACCAAAAGCCACGGGATCGTTGATCGCCATGGCTTCTTCTGTGATCTTTGCTATTGCTTTGTCTTTCATTGTTTGGTCTCCTTGTAACTTGTATCTGTAATGGCACATGGATGGCGGACGGTGCCGGCGGCTTGTTAAACCCTATTACGGACTTCACCCTATTAAGTGATCTTATTCAGTTGTATGTCCGCCATCCGTTAGAGGCGCTCCCGGGAGTCGAACCCGAGTCCGGTCGGGATGCAAGTGAGCTGTGCTGCCGATACACTAAGCGCCATATTGAAGACGCAGGCGGGACTTTTGTATTTATCGGATCGAACAGAAAGGAAATTTACACTATGGAAAGATGGTGCCCGCCTGCGGTCTTGCCTATTTTCTTTTTGCCCGGGCGTTCCTGATCGCCCGCTCTCTGGCTCTTTCCTTCCTCTGCTTGTTGTATGATGCTGCGATCTTCATGACCTCTGCATCGAATCGTTCCTGGCTCTTCCTGACCAGTTGCTGTCTCTTCTGCTCCGGTGTTATGTAGTTGCATTGCCATATCCCGGACCAACTGATGTGATGTCTGCATCTGTAGCAGCATGTCGCGCACACTCTTCTTTGAGTCTTCGGACACTTGGGTCCCCATTGACTGCACTCTGCCAGTGTCGTGCCGCATATGCTGCATGTGTATTCTTCTATGAGTCCTTCAGCTCTATCAGTGCCACGTACAGCCCGCCTTCCGTCGTCATCGACGATATCTGTATCGGGTGGTTGCGCGCTTTGAGATCTCTCACATCCTGAAAGATGGTCGCTCTGCCGACTTTGAACTTCCTTGCGAGTTGTATGCTCGACATCGGTCCCTGCTCTTTCAGCAGCTTCAGGATCTCCCGCTGCCGGTCGTGCATGAGGTGAACTTTCTGTCCCTCTGTTAATCCCATCGCTTTAGCCTCCTATGATGAATGCTCCGGCAAACATTATGTATCCGAGTGCTGCCCAGCAGATCCAGCAGAGCGCATCGCCGATCAGCTCCCTGGCTGCTTCTCTCCTCTGCATCAGCGCTTCTTTTCTCTTCCTCTCAATGAGGATCTTCCTGATCTCGTTGTCACTCATCGATATACCCTCCTTTGTATCTCGGGTTGAATATGATGTCGTAGTCCAGTATCCGCATGATCGCTACCACGGTATCCATTCTCGGCGATACCCTCCCGGCTTCTATGTTGTAGATCGTTCCGGGATTTATGCCGGCTTTAGCTGCCAGCTCGAATACTGTGAGCTCGTTTCTCTCGCGAGCAGTCTTCACTATGTCTGCTATGTTCATGAGACCGCTTCCTCTGTGTTCAGACGTCTCGCCAAGGCTTCTGCTTCTTCCCTGTGCTCGTACCATCCGCCTCTGGTCTCGCGGTTGCCGCTGTGGTCGATCTCATTGACGTCGCGGAGCCTGTAGACTCCGTAGAACATTCTTCCTGCTATAGGATTTGCACTTACTTTCCAGATACTAGGCTGTTTCTGTTTTTCCATTGTTCGCTTCCTCCAGTTCGTAATATCTGACAGCGCAGTTCTTGCCGCCAGGCTGCCATACTCCGATCAGACCCTTGTCTGCATATTCTCTGAGTGTGGTCTTACAGATCTGCAGGTGCTTC
>Ga0310695_10015385_pt1 | contig 10200 bp, 8 predicted proteins | sample RumenRJG_04DNA_FD_203882 | JGI IMG/M metagenome (GOLD analysis project Ga0310695, IMG submission 203882) | Bovine rumen microbial communities from Lethbridge, Alberta, Canada - RJG_04 (v2) (version 2) | ecosystem: Host-associated > Mammals > Digestive system > Stomach > Rumen | place: Canada... | reverse complement strand
TAGGTGAAGCACTGATGAAAGCGTTGGCACAGTTCCGAAAATGATTCCGAAAGTTCCGAAAAGTGTTCCGAGGCTCCGACGATTTTTGTCGGAGTCTTTTGTTTTGTGTAACTTCGCGCTCATAAGATTAACTAATGAAATGAAGTTATGGATAAGAATGTGATGAGCCAGTTGGATGCAGAACTGGAGCATGCGGGCGAGGAGACGGCACTGAGTCCGAAGATGCTGTTGCTGGAGCAGTTGAGGATTACGCCGGAGAAGCAGTTGAAGCCGATGGAATTCCTGTTCCATTTGTATGGTAAACCCTGTTTTCCGAAACGGGAACTGGTGGCGATAACGGGTAAGGCGAAGAGCGGTAAGACGTTCGTCACGAGTATGCTGATGGCGTGTTGTCAGAGTCGCGACGTGCTGGCATTCCAGAGAATTGGTGATGAGCCGCTCAGGGTGCTGTGGTACGACACGGAGCAGAGCGACGAATCGACACAGGACATCCTAAAGAACAGGATTATGACTTTGATTAAAACGACCACGGATTTAACGGATTCAACGGATAAAAATTCGTGTAATTCGTGCAATTCGTTGTTTAAAAAAAGCATCGATGTCTTCAACGTGCGGGGTGTGGCGTGGAAGGAACGGCGTGACCTGTTGCGCGAGGCTGTGACGAGGTGCGAGCCCGACCTGGTGATTGTCGACGGCATCCGCGACCTGGTGAACGACATCAACGACGGTGTGTTGGCGCAGGAGGTGATGGAGGAACTGATGCACCTTGCCACAGCACACGACTGTTGCATCGTGTGTGTGCTCCACCAGAACAAGAGCGGCGAGGACCACAACCTGCGCGGATGGATCGGTACGGAACTGATGAACAAGGCGTTTGAGGTGTACAGCTGCGAGAAACTGTTGCCGCAGCGTATCTTCTCGTTGGAGCAGACGCTGACGCGCAAGTACGACATCGAGCGGACTATGTACTTTGAGGTGGATGACGACGGTCTGCCTGTATCATGTGGTGTGCCGACAGACAATGGCGGTAAAGACAAAGCGGATGGTTATCCGCAACTGAATGCCGACTATATCCGGCACGACGAGCACGACCAGTGGCAGGTGGATGTGCGGCGGCTCTTCAGCGATGCCATCGGCGGACGGCAACAGGTGACGGGTGCGGAACTGCGCTCGGAGGTGTGCCGACTGTCGAACATCCGTTCGTGGAAGTTTTATAACTCGCTGTTGGAACAGGCTGTCAACGGGGAGGTTATCATGAAGTCGTACGACCATGCGGCTCACGTCATCTATGCCCTGAGACCGCAGGCTCCCGTGCAGACGGAACTGTATCAGGACGATGAGCCCTTCTGATTGCGTGCCACACTTTGCACCTTTAGGTCAAAGAAGCCCCTCACCCCTCCATATTTCCGTCCCCCTATATGGGGGACTCCAATATGAGGGGAGGGCTTCATGCGTGGAAGTTTTTCAAATTGAGAATTGAGAGTTAGGACAATGACGATGGAAGAGGTATTTAAGCATACGTTCAAGGCAATGAGGAAGCGGTTGGATGAGCAGCGGGCTGAGGGTCGACGGCTGTGGCTGCAGCGACTGGGCACGGCATCAGAGTTCTGCCGGGCGGTGGTCAGTAACGGCTACCTCAGCGAAAAGCAGATGCAGCGGGCGGCACAGCGCTACCGGCTGGGTGCCAGTCGCGACGGCGGCGTCATCTTCTGGCAGATTGACGAGTGCGACCTGTTGCGCGACGGCAAGATCATGCACTACCGCCCCGACTGTCACCGCGACCACGACCGCAAGCCTACATGGGCTTCCTACCTGTTGCGGAAGAGCGGTCAGCTGCCAAAGGACTGGAACAATGACCATTGTTTGTTTGGGTTGCACCTGTTGGCGGAAGAAGGAAGATGGAAGAAGGAAGAAGTTGTGGCAGTGGTGGAGGCAGAGAAGACGGCCGTCATCATGTCGGAGGTGAAGCCTAACTATATATGGCTCGCCACGGGTGGCAAGACGGAACTGAACGTGGCGAAACTGCGTCCGCTGGAAGGCCGTCGCGTCATCCTCTTCCCCGACACCGACGAGGACGGCCAGACCTACCGCGACTGGTACGACATTGCCAAGGCTGCCAGCGACGTGTTCGGACACCCCTTCAGCGTGAGCAGCCTGCTGGAACAGCGTGCCACCCCCGCCCAGAAGGCCGCCAAGATTGACCTCGTGGACCTGCTATTCCCCCAGTCGTAAGTATGGCGTTTAGCCCCCGGAAGTATGGCACTTAGGTAATGAAAGTATGATAGTTACGAAATGAAAACAAGATATTTATGAAAGCAATGACGAAACAACAACTGGCCCAGTGTGCAGGCGTGACGGTACGGACGCTGTTCAACTGGTGCAGACCATACCGCAAGGAACTGGCACGGATGGGACTGAAGCCTGGCATGAGGGTACTGCCACCGCACATTGTGAAATGGATAGCAGACAAGTTCTGCATCGATTTGGAAACGTAGTCACACTGTTGGCTACGTTTTTTTTCGTCTTTATCTTGCGTTATTCCGCGTTATCTGTACAAGCCTGCACGAAACGGAAATCGGGGTTCCCAGATGTTGTACCTTTGCACTATCAGAGAAACACTCTGAGGGAGTTGATAAAGATGCAAGTCGCGCGGTAGCAAATTTTTCATTCTTCATTTTTCACTTTTCACTTATTTTGATTATGATTTTGTATGTATTGAAACAGAACAAGAACCGGAAGTCTCCGGCGTTCGGCAAATGGTTTGCCTTCCCCGTGATCGAGGAGACCATCGACCTGGATGCGCTGGCCGAACACATGTCGAACCACAACACACCGTACTCGAAGGGCGCCATCAAAGGGATGCTCACGGACATGGTGTCGTGCATCAAAGAACTGCTGCTGGAAGGCAAGAACGTGAAGATTGCCGACCTTGCCATCTTCTCGCTCGGCATCAAGAACAACGGCGGGGCCGTGAGCGAGGAAGTCTTCACCGTGTCGAAGAACATCAAGGGCGTGAAACTGCGTGCCCGTGCCACCGGCGAACTGATCGCCAAGAGCCTGAACCTGGAGGCTACGCTGAAGAAGGCCAGCGCCACAACGAAGAGTACCAGTACCACGAACGGGGGTGGCGGGACCACGAATGGAGGAACCACGAATTCCACGAATGATGGTGGCGGAAGCAATACCGGCGGCAGTGGTGAGAACACTAATCCTACAAATCCCACAAATGACGGCGGTGACGACAATGGCGGCATGGGCCAGAATTGATGGGGCAGCGAGCACAGAATATAGTATTCACTTAACAAACATCTGAAATTCTTATGAAGATTTTTAAAGACATGAAACGCTGGAAGACCATTATCCAGTTCATCATCACCGTACTTACGGCCATTATCAGTTCATTTTTCGTACAGTCATGCGGCACATTGATCTGATTGTGATTCACTGTTCGGCCACGCGCTCGAACCAGAACTTTCCCGTGACAGCCCTCATCCGCTGTCACGCGGAAAGGTTCGGATTCACGGGCTACCACTACTACATCACCCGCAACGGCAGAATCTACCAGACACGCCACGAACAGTTGGTGGGCGCCCACGCCGTAGGCTTCAACAGCCATTCGCTGGGCGTCTGCTACGAAGGTGGCTACGACGAGCACGGCAATGCCGACGACACCCGCACGCCCCGCCAGAAACGCGCCCTGTTTCGCCTGCTCCGTCGCCTGAAGAAAGCCCACCCCGATGCCCGCATCCTCGGCCACCGCGACCTCCCCAACGTCCACAAGGCCTGCCCCTGCTTCGATGCCCTCACAGAGTATTCGAGCCTCTAACCCTGGGTGCAGCGTCGCCATCCGAGGCCCCGCCCTCAATGTCAAACCCTCAAACATCGAAAGATCATGCATTACATCAGAGACCAACAAACAGACAGCGCATCCATTCTGGGTGCGCTTTTATTATAGATTTGTGTTGGTAGGAATTAACCATAAAATACACTAAATTGCAAAAAAGAAATAAATTTGCTAGCTCTGACGCATAAAATTGAAGAATATTATGTATCTTTGCAAATCAAAATAAAAATTATAATTTGCATAATAATAAATGAACGCATTTAGGTATATTAAGTGTATATAAATAATTATAAAAACAAAGAGATGGAAGAGGACAAACTAAGAGTAAATGCAATTCCTGCCAAAAGCTTTTTTGTCACGATGCTTATCAAGGATATAACCTTACGTGATGCTATAGGAGACTTGGTTGATAATGCTGTTGATGCAATTAAGGCTAGTGCTCCAAACAAGAATGACTTGTCTGCATATAAAGTTGTGGTTAATTTAAAAGAAAACGAATTCTCTATTTTGGATAATGGTCAAGGAATGAGCACTGATGTAGCTAGAAGTACTGCTTTTAATTTTGGCAAGGCTGCAACACATAAACTGATAGATAATTCTATTGGGCAATTTGGAATAGGAATGAAGAGAGCTTTTTTCAAAATAGGATATAACATTTCTGTTCATTCTGTTACAAAAGACTCTATGTTTGATATAGATATAAACGTACCAGCATGGCTAAGTGTAAATGAGTGGGAGTTCGCTTTTAATAAAGATACTCTTCAAGAAAAGATTCCTCAAAGTGAGAAAAGTGGCTTTTCTGTTAGAATAACAGAATTAAGCGATGACGCGAAAGTGAGTTTTGCTGATATGAGGTTTATAAATCAGCTTCAGAATGAGATTGGATATGAGCATATGCTTAATATCGGCAAAGGACTAACCATAGAGATTAATGGCCTAAAGTTGAGAAAAACCAGTGTGGCTTTAGTTTATAATGATTTAATTAAACCAACTTATTGGGAGAAAATTTCAGAGGACTTATCTGTTAAAATCATGGCTGGTATTTCTGTCAAGAGTGAGGATGAGGGTGGATGGTATGTGTTCTGCAATGATCGTCTAATATTGGCTAAGGATAAGACTGCTAATACAGTTTGGACAGGCAGCAAAGGCGATGGAGTTCCTTTGTGGCATGCTCAATATCATCGCTTTAGAGGTTTCGTGTTTTTTGAAGCCAAAGATTCTTCAAAGCTGCCATGGAATACAACTAAAACGGGTATGGATATGGATTCTCCTGTTTATAAGAAAGTAAGGAGTCAGATGATATTAATGACTAAGCAGGTAATGGCATTGATGGACAAATTAAAGAATGAAAAAGAAAAAGACAATCCTGTAGATGAACAAAAATTGAATATAGCAATAGAGCAAGCTGTTCGGGAAAATCGCGTTTCGGTTCTAGAATTGCGTGCAAAATCTAATGAGTTACAAGAAAAATTTGTTTATCCAGAGGAACTTTACTCTCCTGCAGGCAAGGGAAATCAAATCAACATCCAGTATTTTGTGCCAAAAGAGAAATATCAACAGGTTCGTAGTCAACTTCAGGTGAAATCAGGCAGAGATGTTGGTCGGGCTACTTTTGATTATTATTGTGATAATGAACTCTGATATGCCAAGTTACGAAAGGATAAACTATATGCTTCGCCCAAATAAGAGTGTGGAGCGTAAAATGGTGTGCGAGATGTTGTCAAGGATATCTGCGGTAAGAAATGTTTCAATGTATCAATATATAGGCTTTGGTTCTACATATTTTGCCGATTTTTCCCTTTTTCATCGTAATTTAGGAATAACTCAAATGATAAGTATAGAGGGAGAAGGAAGAGCAAAGAATCGGTGTGAATTCAACAAACCGTTTGCATGTATTGATTTAAGGATGGGTGAATCATCAGATATTTTGCCAAATTTAGACTTTAACACAAAAGATAGTATAGTTTGGCTTGATTATGATGGTATTATATCGGATACTGTTTTTTCGGATATTAATACTGTAGTAACAGCTATTAGACCTGATAGTTTTTTTATGTTGAGTCTAAATGCTGAATTCATTTTGCTCAAGCAAGAAGCAGAGAGTGATATCAAACAATATCTCATAGATATGATTGGTGAGGAGAGGTTTCCGAACCAATTTTTGGATAACGAAATAACGAGCAAGATTTATTTGAACATCCTATACCATTGTATAATTGAAGAGATAAGAACAGTTGTTCAGAAACGGAATGGGATGGAGGATTATGAATTGACATTTCACCAAGTTGTTTATTTCGTGTATAAGGATGGAGCAAGGATGATGACTATTGGAGGGTTTCTATTTAAAAAGGATGAAGAAAATGAGCGCATGGATAAAATGGCAATCCATCAGTTACCATATTATAGAAATAGTATGGAGCCATTTAATATCAAATGTCCAGTGTTGAGTCTAAAAGAGATACAGGCATTAAACTCTTTTCTTCCACGTGAAATCATAATGGATAAAAAAGGGGAAATTAAAGATGAAGACTTAAATAATTTCCCTGTAGAAAACAAAGATATAAAACAATATTCGTTTTTGTACCGTTACTATCCAAATTTTGCTGAAACATTATTATGAAAGATCATAATCACAATTATACCTTCGTCGATTTGTTTGCAGGAGCAGGGGGATTTGGATTAGGTTTTCAATTGAATGGTGGTTTTATACCTTTGTGTTCTATTGAAAAAGACCTATGGGCAGTAGAGACTCTGAAAAAAAACAATAGTCATCAGATTGTTCATGCAGATATAACCCAGATTAGTACAGAATTAGCGATAAAAAAGTATTGTCCGATAAGTCCAGATGTTATTATTGGTGGGCCTCCTTGTCAAGGATTTAGTAATGCTGGTAAGAGAGATCCATCAGATCCTCGAAATGCACTTTTCCAGTACTTCGTAAAATGGGTGTCTGTATTAAGACCAAAGGTATTTGTAATGGAGAATGTTGTAGGATTGCTTGCAAGGAAAAATGCAGAAGGAGAAAATGTAATAGATATTATTAAAAATGCATTTTCAAAAATAGGGTATACATGTCAGATATGGACATTAAATGCTGTATACTACGGAGTGCCACAGATGCGCCAACGTATCTGTATAGTGGGTAATCAATTTGGTCACGTAGTTTCTGCTCCGAAACAAACACATTCATTGGAAAAACAAGAAGGGATGTTATCTGCTGTGACTGTGTGGGATGCAATAGGTGACTTACCTCAAATATATGCACGTGAAGGCTGTGACTTCATGGAATATGATGGTGAGGCTAACAATGATTATCAAAGATTATGTCGGGAAGGCTCTTTGGGCGTATATAACCATGTCGCAATGCAGCATACTACTCGACTTATAAATAGATTCCAAAAAATTCTAGATGGCTGTTCGGTTGAATCACTGCCAGAGGAATTAAAAGTGAGAAAAAGAAATGGTAAAGGAATATTGTCGGATTCGTTATATTCATCTAACTATAGACGTTTAGAACCAAATAGTGTGTCGTTCACGATACCTGCTTCATTCTACTCTACATTTATTCATCCTTTCATTCCAAGAAATATCACGGCTCGTGAAGCGGCAAGGATACAGTCATTTCCTGATTGGTACGTATTTAAAGGAAAACGTACGCAAATATCATCAAAATTGCTAGCAACGTTAGGAAAAGAAGAAGATAATCATTTGTCTCAATACAACCAGATTGGCAATGCAGTTCCTCCGTTAATGGCAAAGGCAATTGCAAAAAGAATATATGAGTATTTAGAAAAGAACGAGAATTGCTAGCTCATATTTATATTTCCCTCACATAAATGTGAGCAAGATTTGATGTGCATATCTGATTTCCGAATAAGGAATTACTTATACATCTCCTTCATCTGGATTGAAATTTTCGAAGAAGTCTTGTTGTACCTCTAAAAGATAATTGATAGTTTGGCACATAAACTTGCAGGTGATATCGTAGAAGAAGGGAATTATTGATATCGATGTAACTTGGTCGAATGCTTACGAAGTATCTTAACAGAATAAAATAAGTAAAAAGGAGCACCCGAACGGATGCTCCTTTGAATATAGATAGGATAGGGGATTCCCTACGCTAACTTGCAATTAGTCCTCCCAATTTTCCTGAGACTTGCGGATGTAAGTCTTGTAACGGATCTGGGCCATCTTCTGTGCCTCAGCGAACAGCTCCTCGGCCTCGTTAGGATAAGCCTTCTTCACTGACAGGTAACGAACCTCACCAAGCAGAAAGTCGTGGAAGTTCTCCCAGTTGGGCTCCTTAGAGTCGAGGCTGAACGGATTCTTGCCTTCATCGGCCAGAGCGGGATTGTAGCGCCACAGGTGCCAGTAACCGCACTCGACAGCCTTCTTCTCCTCAGCCTGGCTCTTACCCATACCGCCCTTGGCCTTCAAGCCGTGGTTGATACAGGGAGCGTAAGCGATGATGATAGAAGGTCCGTGCCAAGCCTCGGCCTCGCGGATAGCCTTCAGGGTCTGAGCGTGGTCAGCACCCATAGCAATCTGAGCGACATAGACATAGCCGTAGGTGGTAGCGATCATACCGAGATCCTTCTTGCGGATGCGCTTACCCTGAGCAGCGAACTGAGCGATAGCGCCGAGAGGAGTAGCCTTAGAGGCCTGACCACCGGTGTTAGAGTAAACCTCAGTATCGAGCACGAGGATATTTACATCTTCACCAGAAGCAATCACGTGGTCGAGACCGCCGTAACCGATATCGTAAGAAGCACCGTCACCACCGATGATCCACTGTGAACGCTTCACGAGGTAGTGGTCGAGGGTCTGCAGTTCCTTGCAAACGGGGCAGCCCTTGGCAGCGCTCTCGGCGATGCACTTGCGAAGCTTCGGAGCAATCTCCTTAGTCTTCTCGGCGTCGTCCTTATTGTCGATCCACTCCTGAGCGAGAGCCTTGTACTCGTCGCTGGCGTTGCCGTCGATCATCTCCTGCAGCAGCTTAGCTACGCGCTCCTTCATCTTCTTGTTACCCAGAGCCATACCCAGACCGAACTCGCAGAAGTCCTCGAACAGAGAGTTGTTGAAGCATGGACCCTGACCCTTCTCGTTCTTGGTGTAAGGAGTAGAAGGAATAGAAGCAGAGTAGATAGAAGAGCAACCGGTAGCGTTGGCAATCATCTGACGGTCACCGAACAACTGAGAAATCAGCTTCACGTAAGGAGTCTCACCGCAACCAGAGCAAGCGCCTGAGAACTCGAACAGAGGCTGTGCGAACTGAGAGTTCTTCACGTTGCTCTTGATGTCTACGAGATCCTGCTTGCTGGGAACCTTAACCAGCTTGTCCCAGTCGGCAGCCATCTTCTTCATGTCGGCAGCATCGGGATTGAACGGAACCATCGTGAGGGCCTTGCCAGTCTTCGGGTTGCCCGGGCAGATGTCGGCGCAGTTGCCGCAACCCAGACAGTCGAGTACTGAAGGCTCGATGACGAAGTGCATGCCCTTCATAGCGGCAGGAGCCTTCATCTCGAGAGTATCGATCTGGAAGTCCTTCAGCTCGTCGTCAGTCAGAACGAACGGACGGATAGCTGCGTGAGGACAGATGTAAGCACACTGGTTACACTGGATACAGTTGTCCTTGTTCCAAGCGGGAACGAAGGCCTCAACACCGCGCTTCTCGTAAGCGGCAGTACCAACCTCCCAAGAACCGTCAACGGTGCCGTGCTTCACGAAGTCAGAAACCTTCAGCAGGTCACCAGCCTGAGCGTTGATAGGACGAACGAGCTCCTTAACGAATGCGGGAGCGTTGTCAGCCTTCACCTCATCATCGGGCAGGTTAGCCCACTCGGGCTTAACAGTCAGCTGAACATACTCACCACCACGATCGATAGCAGCGTAGTTCTTATCAACAACGTCCTGACCCTTAGCACCGTAAGACTTCAAGGCAGCAGCCTTCATCTTCTCAACAGCGAGCTCAGCGGGAATCACGCCGGTGATGCGGAAGAATGCACTCTGCAGGATGGTGTTGGTGCGGTTGCCCAGACCAATCTCCTGTGCAATCTTGGTAGCGTTGATGGTATAAACAGTAATGTTGTTCTGTGCGAAGTAACGCTTTACCTTGTTAGGCATGAACTTCTCGAGCTCGTCAGCGTCGAAGATAGTGTTCAGCAGGAACTGACCGTTCTTCTGCAGACCACGAGTCACGTCGTACATGTGGAGGTAAGCCTGAACGTGGCAAGCCACGAAGTTAGGTGTGGTTACCAGATAGGTAGAGCGGATAGGAGTATCACCGAAACGCAGGTGAGAGCAGGTGAAACCTCCCGACTTCTTAGAGTCGTAAGAGAAGTAAGCCTGGCAGTACT
>Ga0310695_10015384_pt1 | contig 10201 bp, 8 predicted proteins | sample RumenRJG_04DNA_FD_203882 | JGI IMG/M metagenome (GOLD analysis project Ga0310695, IMG submission 203882) | Bovine rumen microbial communities from Lethbridge, Alberta, Canada - RJG_04 (v2) (version 2) | ecosystem: Host-associated > Mammals > Digestive system > Stomach > Rumen | place: Canada... | reverse complement strand
CCGCAAATTACGATGGATTTACCTTTATACTACCTGCCGGAGAAGGAAGTGTCACTATCGACGAGGAAGTTGACGAAGGCTACGAGTTCCACTTAAAGATAGGTACTGATGCTCCTATCACGCTAAAAGAAGGCGAGCCCGGACGCGCTCAGGCTGAAATATCATTCAGTGTAGAAGAGCCGACTTACTGTTATCTGTATATGGTAGAGACCCACACCTCAGCAAGAGCTGCTGCACGACCATTCGATGATACCCGAGTAGGAAAACGCGACCGCGCTCATGGAAAGATATTCTCTGTAAAAGTATCGCCAAGCAAATTAAATGCAGCCAATACGCCATCGCAGGCTTCGGGAGGTGTTATTCCACCATCACAGGAACAGGGTGATATTATGGAGTTTGAAGGCATACAGGGCGTTAAGGTAGTTCAGACCACCGACGACAGATGGTTCACTATAGACGGACGACAGATAGACAAGCCTACACAGAAGGGCTTGTATATACACAACCGGAAGAAAGTGGTTGTGAAATAGATACAATAATCCCCGCCTGGTTGGGCGGGGATTATAAGTTTATTAGAAGTTCCACTTAACAGCAAGTGTTGGATTTACGAAGAAGCTCTTATCATCGTAAGTATTATAGATGAAGTTGTTGCTTACCTCAACCTCGCCACCTACGCTGAAGTGATCGGTAACATTGTACCAGAACTGAGGCTCTGAGAGGATAACCAGCTGACCTTTACCATCAGCATTCTCACCACGCCAGAAATCTACGAAACCAGAGAAGGTGCACTTCTTGTTGGCGAAGTTAAGTCCCCAAACACCAGTAAGCTGTACTGAGTTGTAGGCCGATGAGTATTCGTAGCTCTTGAAGAAGCGCTTGTACATCAGCTGAACACTCCAAGTCTTTGAGAAGTCGGCATTGTGACCATTGTAGGCACCACCAAGAAGAGCTGCCTGCTGGAATGAGCCTGATTTGTTCAGTCCGCCATCGTACTCTACGTGGGCAGCAAAACCCTTCTTACCGATGTTAAACTCACGAGAGATCTCGGTGTATGCACCCTCAGTGAACTTGTTAGTCATGTCTACATCAACGAAGTAGTACCAAGAACCCCACTGGTCGGCCTTGAACTGCTCGAGTGTTACAGTTACCTTCTGACGTCCATCCTCCTGATCGGGATAGATGTTACGACCAAAATCATAATGCACCTGAATGTTCTGTGCACTTACGCCCATAGCTGCTACAGCCATCAGGGCCAAACAAAAAATCTTTTTCATACAATATAATTATTAATGTTTAATGTTTAATCTTTAATGTTTAATGTTTAATCTTTAATGTTTAATCTTTCAACTATCAGTCTTGCTGCATTATCGGGGGCTTTTTTATCGCCCAACGCGCGCGATACTTCTTTATATCCCTCAAGCATACGTTCACGAGCATCACCATCGATGATCTTATCAAGCTCGGTGCGGATGCTGGCCACAGAGAAATCCTCAAGCAACTCTTTCACTACTTCGCGTCCTGCTACAAGGTTTACAAGCGAAACATATTTTACCTTAAGGAAGTGGCGACGTAAGAAACCCAGAATGCAAGGCATTGGGATTTTGTAGCATACCACCTGAGGCACACCAAACAGGCATGTCTCGAGAGTAGCCGTGCCACTGGTTACCAAGGCTGCATGCGACTTTGCAAGCAATGCGTAGGTCTGACCAAAAACTATCTCAGCCTTAGCGTCCTGCATAAACTGCTTGTAATAATCGGGCTCGATACCGGGTGCACCAGCCACAACAATCTGGTAATCTTTTTCATAAGGCTTTACTGCCTCGAGCATAGCAGGCAGGTTATCCTTTATTTCCTGTTTGCGCGATCCGGCCAGGAGTGCGATAACCTGTTCTTTCTTCGCCTCTGGCGATGACTGCAGATACTCTCTCACCTCGTCGGCCGTAGGATTGCCTACATAGTGCATCGGATAGTTATGTTTCTTCTCGAAGAAATCCACCTCGAACGGCAGTATTGAATAGAGCTCATCCACATCGCGTTTGATGTTTTTGATGCGATATTCCTTCCAGGCCCAAATCTTTGGAGATATGTAATAATATACAGGAATGTTTGTATGAGATTTTACATACTCAGCTATCTTAAGATTAAAGCCGGGATAGTCTACCAGTATCACACAGTCGGGATTCCACTCTACGATATCCTGCTTGCACATCTTCATATTGCGAAGTATAGTACGCAAGTGCAACAGCACAGGAATAAAACCCATATAAGCCAATTCCTTATAATGGCGCACACGGGTTCCGCCTACAGCCGTCATCATATCTCCGCCAAAGAACCTAAAATCAGCTTCAGCGTCAATTTCTTTCAACGACCGCATCAGGTGCGATGCATGAAGATCGCCAGAGGCTTCGCCAACTATCAGATAATACTTCATAGATTCCAGCCCTTAATCTGGTCCATTGCCTCGTAGGCGGTTACATCGATAGTGGTGGGAGTGATGGCGATATAGCCGTTTTCCAGAGCCCATTTGTCAGTATCTTCGGCCTCGGGCTCATCGTTGCGGTAGTGACCTATCATCCACCAGTAATCGTATCCACGAGAGTGATGATGCTGCTCGGTCTCGTTATACCAGGTGCCATATGCCATTCGGCAGACTTTCACGCCAGCATAATTGCCACCCTTAGGGAAGTTGATATTCAAGCAAGTACCCTTGGGCAGACCTTCGGCCAGCACTCTGCTAGTCATCTCTCTCACATAACGTCTCATCGGTTCAAAATCGGCATCGGGATCCATATCGCACAGCGAGAAGGCCAGCGAGGGGATGTACTTCAGACAGCCCTCCATAGTTACGCCCATAGTACCGCTATAGTGAGTATTAACCGATGCATTGTCGCCGTGATTGATTCCGCCAATCACCATATCAGGACGACGCTGACAGATATTGGCCAGCGCCATTTTTACGCAGTCAACGGGAGTACCGTTACAACTCCATATCTCTACCCCTTCCTCCTTGTGCTGCAGAGTCAGTCGCAAAGGGACTCCTGCCGAGAAAGCACGCGAGAACCCACTGCGTGCATCGTCGGGAGCACACACTATGATGTCGGCCATATCCTTCAGCATATCCACCAGGCAATTTATGCCCTTGGCCTGATAGCCGTCATCATTGGAAATGAGCAGTAAAGGTCGTTTAATTTCCATAAAATATCAAAGATTTGCGTGCAAAAGTACGAAAAAAGGTTTAAATAGAGCGGTTTCTCGGCAGAAATGTGTAACTTTGTGGCCAAATTTCTTATTTTTATCAAGATAGAACCGAATAAAATGGGTAAGATTATTGCATTAGCAAACCAAAAAGGCGGTGTGGGTAAAACCACAACAACCATCAACCTGGCAGCTTCGCTGGCTACGCTGGAGAAGACTGTCCTCGTAGTCGACGCCGACCCTCAGGCAAACGCATCAAGCGGCCTGGGTGTTGACATCAAGGAGGTAGATTGTTCGCTATACGAATGTATCATCAATCAGGCCGATGTACACGAGGCTGTGTACACCACCGACATCGAGGGTCTGGACATCGTGCCCAGCCACATCGACTTGGTAGGTGCCGAGATAGAGATGCTGAACCTGAGCGAGCGAGAGAGAGTGCTTAAGAACATGCTGGAGCCTATTCGCAATGAGTACGACTTCATACTTATCGACTGCTCGCCATCGCTGGGACTCATCACCGTAAACGCTCTTACTGCGGCTGACTCTGTTATCATCCCTGTACAGTGTGAGTACTTTGCACTGGAGGGTATCAGCAAGCTGCTGAACACTATCAAGATTATCAAGAACAAGTTGAACCCTGCTCTGGAGATCGAGGGATTCCTGCTGACGATGTACGACAGCCGTCTGCGTCTGGCCAACCAGATATACGACGAGGTGAAGCGCCACTTCCAGGAGTTGGTATTCAAGACCGTAATACAGCGAAACGTTAAACTGTCAGAGGCTCCAAGTCACGGACTACCCGCCATTCTGTACGACGCAGACTCTACGGGTGCAAAGAACCACCTGGCCCTGGCACAGGAAATCATATACAAGAACAAGAAATAACTATGGCCGTCAAGAAAAAATATGACAAGAATGTCCTGGGACGAGGACTTGACAACATCGGTACGGGCAGAGGCCTCGGACTGGATGCGCTCATCAATACAAATGACATCCGCACAAAAGGCACAGCCAACCTGCTGATGCTGCCGATAGACCAGATAGAACCAAACCCCGACCAGCCTCGTCGTGAGTTTGACGAGAGTGCAATGAAGGAGCTGGCCGTGAGCATTCGCGAGATTGGCGTGATCGTGCCCATCACCGTAAGAAAGATCGAGGGTCACGACCGCTATCAGATCATCGCCGGTGAGCGTCGTTGGAGAGCATCCAACATGGCTGGCATCAAGGAACTGCCTGCATACATCATGGCAACAGGTGATGAGCACGTGATGGAGATGGCTCTGGCCGAGAACATACAGCGTGAGGACCTGAACGCCATCGAAATAGCACTCGCCTATCAGCGACTGGCCGAGACTACCGGCATGACACAGGAGAGGATGTCGGAGCGACTGGGCAAGAGCCGTGCATCGATAACCAACTATATGCGACTGCTCAAGTTGCCCGCACAGATACAGATGGCACTGAAGAACCGCGACATCGATATGGGTCACGCCCGTGCACTGCTGTCGCTCGACAGTCCTTCGCAGCAGCTCAAGGTGTTTAAGGATGTACACCGCAACGGCTACTCGGTACGTAAGGTCGAGGAGATGGTGCAGCGAGTAAAGAAGGGTGAGCCTCTGCAGGAGGTAAGAAAACTGATATCGCCCAACCAGTTGCCACTGGAGTACAGCATACTTAGAGACCGTCTGTCGGAACTGTTCAAGACAAAGGTAACAATGACCTGCTCGCCCGAGGTAAAGGGTAAGATCAGCATCAACTTCAGCAACGAGGACGAACTGGAGTTTATTATGCAGGCCTTCGACAAAGTGAAGAAAAGTCAGAAATGAGAAGAATAAGTAAACTGTGGATAACGGGTTTGCTCCTGATGATGGGCAATGGTGCCGCATGGGCACAGGAACCCTTGGAGAACGACTCGCTGACACAGGTCGTTAACAATGAGATGTCGATATTGATCGACTCAACACGGATTCCGAAGATTCCTGCGAAGGACATGAATCTGTGGCGCCCCGATCCCAAGCGCGCCCTGTGGCTGGCGCTGGTGATTCCGGGCGGCGGACAGATATACAACCGCAAATACTGGAAACTGCCGCTGGTATACGGAGGATTCCTGGGTTGTCTGTACGCCATGAACTGGAACAACACTATGTACAAGGACTATTCGCAGGCATATCTCGACCTGATGGATAACGATCCCGGCACACAGAGTTACAACCAGTTCCTGCATCTTGGAACAACTATTAACGACAGCAACAAAGAACGTTTTGTGACTCTGTTCAAGAAACGTAAGGACCGCTATCGCCGTTGGCGCGACATGAGTTTCTTTGTGCTGGTAGGTGTATACGCACTCTCGGTAGTCGACGCTTACGTGGACGCAGAATTGTCGGTGTTTGATATATCTAAGGACCTGAGTCTGAAGATTGAGCCAACGATTCTCAACGACCACACATCCAACAATCCGCTCAACTCGGCGTCGCTTGGAGTGCAGTGTAGTTTAAACTTTTAGAATATGATTAAGAAGAATAACATAAAAATTTTTAGTTTCGTGTGGATGCTGTTGTTCAGCAGTCCACTTGCCGCACAGACTGTGCTAGACGATCCAGATTTTGACGATGATGATGAAGAAGAGATCGACTCTCTGTTTGTACCAATAGAGGACGAGATCTCAGTACGTGACAAGCAGGGCAACGAGGAGCTGATCGAGTTCCCCGAGGCTATGACATTCGACCTCGACAGCCTGATGGGACTCTATATGTCGAAGACATACCTGAGCACAGGCGACTGCAACATGAAGGACGAGAACCCTACATTTACTCCTGAGGAGTATATCGAACGACTTCGCCGTATGCCAACCATCATGGAGATGGGATACAACGATATCGTGCAGCGATTCATCGACCGATACATGGGACGTCTGCGCCACTCGGTAAGTTACATGCTGGGTGCAGCCAACTTCTACGTGCCAATCTTCGAGGAGGCACTCGAGGCTTATCAGGTACCACTCGAACTTAAGTATCTGCCTGTCATCGAGAGTGCTCTGAACCCGAAGGCCGTATCACGCGTTGGCGCAACAGGTTTGTGGCAGTTTATGCTGGGAACAGGTAAAATGTACGGACTTGAGGTAAACTCACTGGTCGACGAGCGCCGCGACCCTGTTCGTGCTTCGTATGCTGCAGCACGCTATCTGCGCGACCTGTACCGCATCTTCGGCGACTGGAACCTGGTGATTGCCGCTTACAACTGCGGTCCTGGTAATATCAACAAGGCCATCCGCCGTTCAGGCGGTTTCAAGGACTATTGGCAGCTGTACCCATATCTGCCAGCCGAGACTCGCGGATATGTGCCTGCTTTTATCGCAGCCAACTATGCAATGACTTATTACTGCGAGCACAACATCTGTCCGATGACAACAAAACTGCCACTGCAGACCGACACTATCGTGGTTGACCGCGATGTGCATCTGGAACAGATAGCTGATGTACTCGATCTCGACATCGAGATGCTGCGCTCACTTAATCCGCAGTATCGTCGCGACATCGTTCCAGGATCTTCTAAGAAATACGCCATCCGTCTGCCGATGGCCGACACCGGACGATTCATAGATATGCAGGACAGCATCTACAACTATCGCACCACCGAGCTGCTTACCAAGCGCGCTGTGGTAGAAGTGAACGATGACCAGCCTACATTCCGCAGTAAGAAGAGCGTACGCCGCGGACGCACCTCGGCTCGCCGTAGCCGCAATGCAGCCCGCCGAGGCAAAGCTGCCGTATCCAAGGGCAAGAAGCGCGGTGCCACCAAGGCAAGAAGCAAAGGCAAGAAACGTCGCAGAAGATAATTTGTAGAAATGGAAGAAGAGAAGCAATTAACCCAAGAGGAAAGAGATGATCAGATGATCAACGAGGCGTTCGAGAAACTATTGAACGACTATATCTCATCGCGTCATCGCAAGAAAGTAGAACTCATCACAAAGGCCTTCAACTTTGCACGTCAGGCCCACAAGGGTGTTCGCCGTCTTTCGGGCGAGCCATATATCATGCACCCCATCGCTGTGGCTCAGATAGCATGCTCGGAGGTAGGACTGGGTTCTACCAGTATCTGTGCCGCATTGCTGCACGATGTGGTTGAGGATACCGACTATACCGTGGAGGACATCGAGAACATCTTCGGTGCCAAGATAGCCCAGATTGTGGACGGTCTGACAAAGATCAGCGGCGGAATCTTCGGTGAACAGGCATCGGCACAGGCCGAGAACTTCAAGAAGTTGCTGCTCACCATGAGTGATGATATCCGTGTGATCATCATCAAGATATGCGACCGACTGCACAACATGCGTACGCTTGAGAGTCAGCCGGCCAACAAGCAATATAAGATTGCTGGCGAGACATTATATATATATGCACCGCTGGCCAACCGTCTGGGACTGAACAAGATCAAGACCGAGCTGGAGAACCTGAGCTTTAAGTTTGAGCACCCCGACGAGTACAACAAGATAGAATCGAAACTTAAGTTGACTCGTGAGGACCGCGACGAGTTGTTCTCGCAGTTCACTTCGCCCATCGAGGACGCACTCAACAGCATGGGCATAAAATACGAGATCAAGGAGCGCGTAAAGACACCTTATTCTATTTGGAACAAGATGCAGAACAAGCACGTGTCGTTCGAGGAAATCTACGATATCCTGGCCGTGCGTATCATCTTTACGCCCAACAACCGCGACGACGAGGTAAACGAGTGCTTCAAGATATACGTCGCCATTTCAAAGATATACAAGAGCCACCCCGACCGTCTGCGCGACTGGCTCTCGCAGCCTAAGGCCAACGGCTATCAGGCACTGCACGTTACACTGATGTCGAAGACAGGTCAGTGGATTGAGGTGCAGATACGTTCCGACCGTATGGACGAGATTGCAGAACAGGGATTTGCGGCTCACTGGAAATACAAGGACGGCGTTGAGGAGGAATATACCGAGGACGAGAACGAGCTCAACGAGTGGTTGCGCACCATCAAGGAGATTCTAGACGACCCACAGCCCGATGCTATGGACTTTCTGGATACCATCAAGCTCAACCTGTTTGCCAGCGAGATATTCGTGTTTACGCCTAAGGGCGAGATCCGAACTCTGCCTGCAGGCTGTACGGCACTCGACTTTGCATTCTCCATCCACACCTTCCTGGGCAGTCATTGTATCGGTGCTAAGGTTAACCACAAGCTGGTTCCGCTGAGCTACAAACTGCAGAGTGGCGACCAGGTAGAGATTCTCACATCCAAGTCGCAGCACGTCAATGAAGGTTGGATCAACTTTGTATCTACCGCTAAGGCTAAGGCCAAGATTCAGGCCATACTGCGCCGCGACAACCGCGAGACGCAACGCGAGGGTGAGGAAATACTTAACGCATTCCTTAAGAAGAACAACTTCGAACCCACAACAGCACTCGCTGACAAACTGGCCGAGTACCACGAGTACAGCAAGCGCGCCGAGTTCTTCCAGGCTCTGGGCGAGAAGATTGTACTGCTGGGCGAGAAGGATATCGACGAACTGAACGGCAAGAACAAGGAAGAAGACAGCAGTTCAGGTTGGCGTAAGTTCGTGCCATTCGTTGGCAGCAAGAAGAAAAAGGAGGAGTCGCACAAGCAGGAGCTGTTTGTGGTGCCCGACAAGTTCAATCGCAAAAAGCCAGTTTACATCAGCGAGGAGAACTTCAAGCAATACAAGTTCATGGGCTGCTGTCACCCCATCCCGGGCGACGATGCGCTGGGCTATATCAACAACAAGAATCAGATTGAGATACATAAGCGTTCCTGTCCGGTTGCAGCCAAGCTCAAGACCAGCTACGGCAACCGCATACTCGACATCAAGTGGGATATGCACAAGAAACTATACTTTGATGCCACCATCCGTATCAGCGGTATCGACCGTATGGGAATGCTTAACGACATCACTCAGGTCATCTCATCGCAGATGAGCGTCAACATTCACAAGATTCTCATCACCTGCGAGGAGGGTATCTTCGAAGGAACCATCGAGATGCGTGTACACGACCGCGAAAACGTGCGCGCCATCATGGATAACCTGAAGAAAATCCAGGACCTGAAGGAGATAAGCGAGATAATGTAAAACTACTTATAATTGATGAAGAAACTACTGCTATTACTGGCCATAATGGCCTCAACACAAAACGGCTGGTCCGCAAGCAAATACGACAATCCGGATACAATTGTTGTGGCTCGCGACGGTACGGGCGAGTTCCGCACCATCGACGAGGCTATCGAGGTGTGCCGGGCGTTTATGGATTACCATAAGGTTATTTTCGTAAAGAACGGAATATACAAGGAGAAGCTGATTATCCCTTCGTGGGTACAGAACATCGAGATTTGCGGCGAGGATGCCGAGAAGACTGTCATCACCTACGATGACCACGCCAATATCAAGCGACCCGAAACAGGAAAGCCGATGGGCACCTTCCGTACATACACTCTGAAGATTCAGGGCAACGACATCACACTTAAGAACATCACCATCGAGAACAACTCCGCCAGACTGGGACAGGCTGTAGCGCTGCATACCGAGGGCGACCGACTGGTGTTTGTAGGTTGTCGTTTCATCGGTCACCAGGATACTGTGTATACAGGCATGGCCGGCACCCGACTCTATTTCAAGGACTGCTACATCTGTGGCACCACCGACTTTATCTTCGGTCCGTCGACAGCGTGGTTCGAGGGATGTACTATCGAGAGTCTTATCAACTCGTACGTTACCGCAGCCTCAACTCCGCAGGACCAGGCATTCGGATATGTGTTCAACAACTGCCGACTCATTGCCAGCGGCGAGGCTACTAAGGTTTATCTGGGCCGCCCCTGGCGCGACTATGGCTATACGCTGTTTATGAACTGCGAACTGGGCGCACACATACGTCCCGAAGGTTGGCATCACTGGGAGAAGCATCGCGAGCAGACCGCCCGCTACCTGGAGTACAACAATCGCGGTGCAGGCTATCAGCCCAAA